>ENA-UONQ01001304-UONQ01001304.1-human-gut-metagenome-genome-assembly--contig:-CS26-NODE-1304-length-22108-cov-3.961094_pt1 | contig 22108 bp, 19 predicted proteins | sample MGYA00242460_ERZ724007 | MGnify/ENA metagenome assembly ERZ724007
ATCACCATGATCGTCTACACACGGATGAAAAAAGTATCCTTTTTTTCCATGGCTGACACAGGTGTGCTTGGACTGGTTACCGGTCAGATCATCGGCCGGTGGGGAAACTTCTTTAACTGCGAGGCATTTGGCGGCTATACAGACAGTCTGCTGGCCATGCGGATCAGACGGGCTCTGGTGAATGATAATATGCTGAATGCAGATGTTCTGAACCACAGAATTGTGGAAAACGGGGTGGAATATATTCAGGTGCACCCCACCTTTTTTTACGAGTCCTGCTGGAATTTGTGCCTTTTACTCTTTATGCTGTGGTTTCGCAGATAAAAAAAGTATGATGGACAGATGCTCTGGATTTATTTGCTTGGTTATGGGATAGGACGTTTCTGGATCGAGAGCCTGCGTACAGACCAGCTGATCCTGTTCGGAACCGGACTTCCGGTATCTCAGGCGCTCTCCCTGGTCCTGATCCTGGTGGCAGCAGGAAACCTGATCTGGAGAGGATATCAGCACAGACAGAAAACCTGACAGCAACAAAGCCATGACAAAGACGCAAAATCAAGCCATAAAACATGTCGCAGTATTGTTATGATGCACCTTGCACCATCTGACAACTGGAAGGAGAAAAGCAGACATGGAAATTTCCAAGGAGGAACTGGTTGTGTGTATTGAGCGTGCCAGAAAGAAACTGGATGGCAGTATTGCGAACAAAGACGATTACCGCTATATTTATGAAAACAGCATAGCGCTTGACCGCCTGCTTGAGATATACATCAGCATGGAATATTAATGAAAAGATTCTTAACAAAGGTTTAACATCCATTCCGGAAGGGTGTCCACAAAAGAAGTGTGGATATCCTTCTTTTTTTGACGAAAATTCCTGGATTTTCCAGTCGTTTTTGTTAAAAAAAACTTGCTATTTTCTTACGCATGTACTAAACTTAGAATACAAGTGGTGGAAAGTGGCACAAAGTGGTTTGAAATGGTACAAAAGTGGCATATGTGGGTGCCAGATGACAGGGTAACAGGTGATTGATTATGTTCATGGGTGAATACAATCATACAGTGGACGCGAAGGGAAGACTGATTGTCCCTTCCAAATTCAGAGAACAGCTTGGAGACGAATTCGTTGTAACGAAAGGGCTCGATGGCTGTTTATTCGTCTATGAAAACACCGAATGGAAAGCCCTGGAAGAAAAGCTGCATGCCCTGCCTCTTACCAATGCAAACGCACGAAAGTTTTCACGCTTTTTTCTTGCGGGTGCTACTACCTGTGAAGTAGACAAACAGGGAAGGATTTTGCTGCCGGCTGTTTTAAGGGAGTTTGCCAAGATCGATAAAGACGCAGTGTTAGTCGGCGTAGGAAGTCGGATTGAGATCTGGAGCAGAGATAATTGGAATCAGTCAAACACCTACGATGATATGGAAGAAATTGCAGAAAATATGGAGGGTCTTGGAATTTAAGATGGCATTTGAGCATAAATCAGTATTACTGTATGAAACGGTTGACAGCCTGAACATCAGGCCGGACGGTATCTATGTGGATGGAACCCTGGGCGGAGGCGGACATGCCTATGAGGTCTGCAGACGGCTGGGAGAACATGGACGCCTGATTGGCATCGACCAGGATGCAGACGCGATCGCGGCGGCCACCAAACGCCTGGAGCCGTTTGCGGACAAGGTTACGGTGGTACGAAGCAACTATGAGAATATTGCTTCGGTTCTTCATGAGCTTGGTATTGAGAAGGTGGACGGCATTTATCTGGATCTGGGAGTTTCCTCCTATCAGCTGGATACTGCTTCCCGGGGGTTTACCTACCGGGAGGATGCGCCGCTGGATATGCGTATGGACCAGCGGAATACCCAGACGGCAGCAGATATTGTGAATACCTACAGCGAGATGGAACTTTACCGGATCATCCGTGATTATGGAGAGGACCGTTTTGCCAAGAATATTGCCAAGCACATTGTGCGGCAGCGTCAGGAAAAGCCTTACGAGACGACCGGAGAACTCATTGAGACCATAAAGACCGCAATTCCGGCCAAAATCCGGGCAACGGGAGGTCACCCGGCCAAGCGTACGTTTCAGGCAATCCGCATTGAGCTAAACCATGAGCTGGATGTATTAAACTGCTCCATCGATACCATGATTGACCTCCTGAATCCGGGAGGACGGTTAAGCATTATTACCTTTCATTCACTTGAAGACCGGATCGTGAAAAAACGCTTCCGGGACAATGAAAATCCCTGCATCTGCCCGCCGGAATTCCCGGTATGCATGTGCGGCAGAAAGAGCAAAGGCACTGTGATCACAAGAAAACCCATCGTGCCGGGGGAAGAAGAATTAGAATACAACAAGCGCTCGAAGAGTTCCAAGCTTCGGGTATTTGAAAGAGCATAAATAAAAGAGAATCTTACGTAAGAGAAAAAAGGAGGAATGAGTATGGCTTCGCACAGAGCAGCAAACCAGGGCTATGTGTACGGAACTGCAGCCAGAAATATGGCAGCAGAGAGGGAACGCACAAGAAAGCAGAGAGTGGTGCAGTACCGCCAGGATATGAGCCATACTGTCAGAAAAAATCAGGAAAAGGCACTTCAGATGAATCTGCCGTACGTGATCATGCTGACACTGGCAGCAGTCTGCGCACTGTATATCTGTATCGGGTATCTGCATGTGCAGTTCTCCATGACCGCAAAGATCCACAACATTGAGACGCTGGAGCAGCAGCTGGAGCAGCTTCGCTCTGAGAACGATGCGCTGCAGACCCGCATCAATACCGATATGGACCTGGATCACATCTACAAGGTAGCTACAGAGGAACTTGGCATGGTATATGCCAACCGTAATCAGGTGTTATTATATGATAAAACGGAAAGCGAGTATGTAAGACAATATGAGGACATCCCAAAACACTAATCAGGATTCAAGGATGGGGGAGAAGCGAAGATCTGGTGCACGCCGGATCTTCACGAGATATATGCAGGAAAAGCTGGCGATCACAGTTATTGTGATTACGCTGGCTTTGTTTGCGTTAATCTATGTGTTGTATCACATCATCACCACAAAGCAGGACAGCTACAACCAGATCGTGCTGTCCCAGCAGCAGTATGACAGCCGTGTGCTGCCGTACCGGCGGGGCGATATCGTAGACCGCAACGGTACATATCTGGCAACTACGGAGAAGGTATATAATCTGATCATTGACCCGAAGCAGATTATGTCGGCGGAAACAGATTATCTGGACGCAACGGTTACGGCACTTGTCACGGTGTTTGATTATGATGAGACTGAGATGAAAAATCTGATCCGGGATAATTCCGGAAAGGCTTATCTGCGTTATGCGAAACAGCTTTCATATGACCAGAAGGAAGCGTTCGAACAGTACCAGTCTGATACCAATAAGGCCAATGCCAAGGCGGATTCAAAGGCTCGTGTCAAGGGAATCTGGTTTGAAGATGAATTTAAACGGATCTATCCTTATAATTCCCTGGCCTGTAATGTGATCGGCTTTGCGACCAGCGATGGCGGCACGGGAAACGGCGGTATTGAACAGTCCTATAATGATTCACTGGTAGGTACCAATGGCCGGGAATATGGTTATCTGAATGATGATTCCAACCTGGAACGTGTCATCAAACCGGCAGAGAACGGAGATACGATAGTTTCCACAATTGATGTGAATATCCAGAACGCAGTGGAAAAGCGCATCAATGAGTGGATGTCAGATCCGGGTTCCGAGCATATCGGCGTTGTGGTTATGAATCCCAACAATGGTGAAGTCCTGGCAATGGCTAACAACAGCATGTTTGATCTGAATAACCCGAGGAGCGCAGCAGACAGCTGCAGTGAAGAAGAATTGCGGACATACGGATTAAAGGAGGCTATGCAGACGTATAACCGCCAGCATAAGAAAACAGATGGCAGCACCATCACAACCGATCAAGTTCCGGAGCATTACTCAGCAGACGAGATCCGTTCCTTTGGTCTTCAGGTAGCCTGGAATCAGAAGTGGCGGAATTATGATATCAGTGATACCTTTGAGCCGGGCTCTCCGTCCAAAATCTTTACGGTTGCGGCAGCTCTGGAGGAGGGTGTGATCTCCCCGAATGATACCTTCTATTGCGATGGCTATCAGGAGGTAGCTGGACATCAGATTAAGTGTACGGCCTTTCATAAGGGCGGACATGGCATGCTGACTGCGGCGGAGGCTCTGATGGTTTCCTGCAACGATGCCATGATGCAGATTGCGGCCAAGATGGGAGTAACCACGTTTACCCGCTATATGACAGCCTTTGGGTTTGGCCAGAAGACCGGTATCGACCTGCCGGGTGAGGCAGATGCGAAGGGACTGGTGCGAAGTGCCAGCGAGATGAACTCTGCGGACCTGGCGACCAACTCCTTCGGACAGAACTATAACTGTTCCATGATCCAGATGGCGGCAGCCTACGGCTCTGTGATCAACGGAGGCTCTTATTATGAGCCTCATGTGGTAAAGCAGATCTTAAATGAACAGGGTTCCGTGGTGAAGGAAGTTAAACCGAAACTGGTCCGGGAAACAGTATCCGAGTCGACCAGCAACTTTATCAAGGATGTGCTGTTCCGCACAGTTTCTGAGGGAACCGGTAAGGCAGCGGCTGTAGAAGGCTATGAGATTGCCGGAAAGACTGGTACGGCAGAGAAAATTCCGCGTTCCGCGAAGAATTATCTGCTTTCCTTCTGTGGCTTTGCACCGGCTAACGATCCGCAGGTGCTGGTGTACGTAACGATAGATACTCCGCACGTGGAGGATCAGCCGCACAGTACTTATGCCAGCGGGGTGTTCTCAAAAATCATGGGAGATATTCTTCCATATCTGAATGTATTTCCATCTGTAGACTTTGAGACACAGCAGAATGAGGCAGCTGCGCAGCTTCCGGAGGCAGAGGGTATCACTGACAACAGCGGGCTGACTTCAGAAACTGAGACACCGGAAGAGCCGAAGGTATATGAGACCGAAGAATATATTGAGCCGGGTGATGATTCTGATCTGCCGGAGGATGTGCCGGAGAGTACAGAAGACGGAGAGAATGGAGGCAGCTATGTGCTTCCGCCTCAGACGGTTCCGGAGACATCTGCTTCGGAGAACAGTAACGGAAGCGAAGAGACTTCTGCAAAGACGGCAGATCAGAACGAGACAGGCGCGCAGGAAAACCAGCCGGAGCGGGAAACCATGAGTGAAACATCTGCTGCAGGAGAATAAAAAGATCCGGATATCTCATACAATAGAATAATGACTGCTTTAAGGAGCTGGTATGGGAATGCTAAAACTGCTGTCTGTGCAGCATGGAAACCACAGCACGTTCCTGACGCATCACCGGAAGCGGATAGCCGTCCTGTTTGGCCTGCTGTGTTTTTGTATGGCAGGGCTGACTGGGCGGCTTGTGTTTCTTATGCTGTACCGGGCGGAGCATTACAGTGAGATGGCAGAAGAGCTGCATCAGCGGGAACGTTCGATCAAGGCGGCCAGAGGCCGGATCCTGGATCGAAATGGAACGGTGATCGCAGCCAACCGGACCGTCTGCACCATTTCCGTGATCCATAACCAGATTAAAAATCCGGAGACAGTCATTCAAAGTCTCTGCGAAATTCTGGGGACAGAGGAGGATTCTGTCCGGAAAAAAGTGGAAAAACGCAGCTCCCGTGAGATCATCCGTACGAATGTGGATAAGGAGACTGGCGACCGGATCCGGGAATTGCATCTGGCAGGCGTGAAGGTGGATGAGGATTACAGGCGTTCCTATCCCTTTGACAGTCTTGCTTCGAAGGTGCTTGGTTTTACCGGAGGAGATAATCAGGGAATCATTGGCCTGGAGGCTGTATATGAATCCATCTTAAAAGGAAAGAACGGAACTATCCTCACTATGACGGATGCGGCCGGAGTGGAGCTGGAAAATGCGTTTGAGGAGCGGATCGAACCAGCGGCCGGGGCAGATCTATACCTGAGCCTGGATGTAAATATCCAGCAATATGCTGAACAGGCGGCACTTACGGTTATGGAACAAAAAAGCGCAAAACGGGTGTCTGTTATTGTCATGGATCCTCAGAATGGGGAAATCCTGGCAATGGTCAATGTACCCGAATTTAATCTCAACGATCCGTTCACATTAAATACAGAAGAGACATCAGTGCTTTCGGCAAAGGAAAAACAGAAACGCCTGAATCAGATGTGGAGAAATCCATCCATCAATGATACCTACGAGCCTGGGTCTACCTTTAAGATCATTACTGCGGCAGCAGGCCTGGAGGCTGGTGCTGTGGCTCTGACAGACCGGTTTTCCTGCCCTGGCTTTCGGGTTGTGGAGGACCGGAAGATCCGTTGCCACAAGGTGGGCGGACATGGAGAGGAGACCTTTCTGCAGGGGGCCATGAACTCCTGCAATCCGGTGTTCATCGATGTGGGACAGCGTCTTGGCATTGACCGGTACTGTCAGTATTTTGAACAGTTCGGACTGCGGGAGAAGACCGGTATCGATCTGCCCGGAGAAGCCTACACCATCATGCACAAAAAAGAAAACCGGCTGGTGGAGCTGGCCACAGTCTCCTTTGGCCAGTCTTTTCAGATTACGCCCATTCAGCTGATCACCACGGCAGCATCCATTGTGAATGGAGGCGTGCGGATCACACCTCATTTTGGCGTGAAGGCAGTGGCGGCGGATGGAAGCTTTCTCCATAGGTTTTCTTACCCGGAGGGAAAGCGGATCCTTTCGGAGGAGACCAGCAAAACCATGCGTTACGTGCTGGAACAGGTGGTGGCGGAGGGCAGCGGAAAAAAGGCGGCGGTGTCAGGCTTTCACATAGGCGGAAAGACAGCTACCTCTGAAAAATTGCCGCGAAGCCTGAAAAAATATATTTCTTCCTTTGTGGGCTTTGCACCGGCGGACGATCCGCAGGTGATCGCTCTGATCACCATTGATGAGCCTCAGGGCATCTATTATGGCGGAACCATTGCAGCTCCTGTGATCGCGGATATTTTTCAGAACATTCTGCCGTATCTGGGGATCCGGCGAGAGAGCCATTTTTAGTTGATTATTCAAACGAAAAGACGTATACTTATGAATATGTCAAAAATACATAAGGAATTTAGGAGAGTATCATGATTAACGAAACCATTCTTGCGATCATCATCGCATTTGCAGTCAGCGCGATCCTTTGCCCAATCGTGATCCCGTTTCTGCATAAGCTGAAATTCGGGCAGCAGGTCAGGGAAGACGGACCTCAGGCACATTTAAAAAAGCAGGGAACACCGACCATGGGCGGCCTGGTATTCCTGACTGCTGTAGTGATCACATCCCTGTTATATATTCGCGATTATCCGCGCATCATTCCGGTACTGTTCATGACCGTGGGCTTTGGTGTTATCGGCTTTCTGGATGATTACATCAAGATCGTGATGAAGCGTTCAGAGGGTTTAAATCCCGTCCAGAAGCTGATCGGACAATTTATCATCACCGGCATTTTTGTATACTACCTGGTGTGCTCAGGTGAGGTTGGCACTTCCATGCTGGTACCATTTACCGGTGGCTTTGAGCACGGACTTTATCTGAATCTTGGTTTTCTGTTCATTCCGTTTGTATTCTTCGTGGTTCTCGGAACCGATAACGGCGTGAACTTTACCGATGGTCTGGATGGCCTTTGCACCAGTGTGACCATTTTGGTGGCAACATTTTTAACCATTATTTCCATTGGAGAAAACAGCGGCATCAGCCCGATCACCGGAGCGGTTGTAGGCAGCCTGCTTGGTTTTTTGCTGTTTAATGTTTATCCGGCAAAGGTATTTATGGGCGACACCGGCTCCCTGGCTCTGGGCGGTTTTGTATCAGCCAGCGCATTCATGATGCAGATTCCGCTGTTCATCCCCATCATTGGTCTGATCTACCTGGTGGAGGTGCTGTCAGTTATCATGCAGGTGTCTTATTTTAAGGCGACTCACGGAAAACGCATTTTCCGCATGGCGCCGATCCATCATCATTTCGAGCTGGGCGGCTGGTCTGAGACCCGGGTGGTCGCAGTCTTTTCCATTGTTACCGCGCTGCTTTGTCTGGTGGCATACTTAGGATTATAATCGGAAGAACAGGAGGTATATGAGATGAGTCAGAAAGTATTAGTGGCAGGTACCGGCAAGAGCGGTATCGCAGCAGCAAAGCTTCTTCTTGCCATGGGCGGTGAGGTCGTGCTTTATGACGGCAACGACAAACTGGATCCGGAGAAGATCAAAGAAAATTTTGAGGAAGACGCAAAGGTTACCGTTGTTCTGGGAGAGCTTACCAGACCGGATCTGTTAGGCGTAGAGCTTTCCATCATCAGTCCGGGCATTCCGCTGGATGCTCCGTTTGTACCGGTACTGGATGAAGCCAAAATCCCGATCTGGAGTGAGATCCAGCTGGCATATCATGTGGCAAAGGGCAGGCTGATCGCCATTACCGGAACCAACGGAAAGACGACTACAACTGCATTGACCGGTGCTATCATGAAGACATTTTTCAACGAGGTGTTTGTGGTAGGAAACATTGGCATTCCGTATACCGATGTGGCCCTGGACACGACCGAAAAGTCTGTGACCGTGGCAGAGGTTTCCAGCTTCCAGCTTGAGACCATCATGGATTTTCATCCAAATGTCAGCGCTATCCTGAACATCACGCCGGATCACTTAAACCGTCACGGAACCATGGAAAATTATATCGAAGTGAAAGAGCGTGTGGCGGTCAACCAGACGGAGGATGACTGCATTGTGCTGAATTACGATGACAAGGTACTGCGCGAGTTTGGCGAGAAGAAGGATCTGAAACCGAAGGTCATCTTCTTCTCCAGCACCCAGACCTTAAAAGAGGGCATGTACTTAGACGGTGACATGATGATCTATGCACATGACGGCAAAAAAGAGGAAGTCTTAAACGTAAAGACGGATATGCAGCTTCTCGGCAAGCACAATCACGAGAATGTCATGGCAGCAGTAGCCATGAGCATCCGCATGGGCGTGCCGATGGACCTGATCCGAAAAGCAGTAAAGGAATTTAAGGCCGTTGAGCACCGTATCGAGTTTGTTCTGGAGCGTTCCGGAGTCCGTTACTACAACGATTCCAAGGGAACCAACCCGGACGCAGCGATCCAGGCAATCCGTGCCATGCCGGGACCGACTGTCCTGATCGCAGGCGGCTATGACAAGCACAGTGAATACGATGAGTGGATTGAAGCATTTGGCGATAAAGTAAAATACCTGGTGCTGATCGGCCAGACCCGCGACAAGATTGCGGAGTGTGCAAGAAGCCACGGCTTTACGGATATCATGTATGCAGAGGATATGCCAGAGGCAGTACGCGTCTGTGCTGCTTATGCAAATGCGGGAGATAATGTGCTTCTGTCTCCGGCCTGCGCCAGCTGGGGAATGTTTGACAACTACGAGCAGCGCGGCGAAATTTTCAAGGAATGCGTAAGAAACCTGTAGGAGGATTGGTATGGCAAAGAAAAACCGGCCAAAACGGTTTTATGATTACAGTCTGTTGTTCTGTATCATATTTCTGTCGGTGTTCGGACTGGTCATGATCTACAGCGCCAGCTCCTACACGGCACAGTTAAAATACAACAATGCCGGTTATTTCATGATGCGCCAGCTTAAGATTGCGGCAGGAGGTCTGATCCTGGCTTTGTTCATCTCCAAACTGGATTATCACTGGTATGCGAAATTTTCCATCTTCGCGTATATGTTGTCTTATGTGCTGATGATCGCTGTTACTCTGATTGGTAAAGAGGTAAACGGCAAAAAGCGGTGGCTGGGCGTAGGCTCCCTGAGCTTCCAGCCGACCGAGTTTGTAAAGATAGCCCTGATCATTTTCCTGGCCGTGCTGATCACCCGGATGGGCGCAAAGGTCAATGAATGGAACAATATGTTCCGGGTTATGGGTCTGGCCATTCCGATTGCCGGCATTGTAGCGGCAAACAACTTAAGCTCCGGTATCATCATCATGGGAATTGCCTTTGTGATGCTGTTTGTGGCATGTAAAAAGCAGTGGCCATTTTATGTCTGCGGAGGTCTGGCGATGCTTGCAGTCGTCACGGCCGGTCCCCTGGCAATTTTTCTTGAGAAGATCAAGCTCCTGAAGCCGTATCAGCTGAGCCGTATCCATGTATGGCTGTCTCCGGAGAGCTATCCGATGGATGGCGGATACCAGGTGCTCCAGGGACTTTATGCCATCGGCTCCGGCGGTCTGTTTGGCAAGGGACTGGGCGAGAGTATCCAGAAGATGGGCTTTGTGCCGGAGGCACAGAATGATATGATCTTTTCGATCATCTGTGAGGAACTTGGATTGTTCGGAGCTGTTTCCGTCATTCTCATCTTCCTGTTTATGATTTACCGGTTCATGCTGATCGCGAATAATGCTCCGGATCTTCTGGGTGCCCTGATCGTGGTGGGCGTTATGGCCCATATCGCGATCCAGGTTGTTTTAAATATCGCAGTAGTAACCAACACGATTCCGAATACGGGAATCACGCTGCCCTTTATCAGTTACGGGGGCACGTCGGTACTGTTTCTGATGATGGAGATGGGCATGGTACTTGGCGTATCCAATCAGATCCGGCTGGAACGGTAAAACAGAAAAAACAGATATGCAGACTGCAGGAACCGATGGTTCCCGGGGTACATAAGATATGAAAGAAGGAATTCGTGAAAATTGTGTGCGGGAGGGAACGTGGTTTGTCGGTGCTTCGGATAGAAGGATCATACAGTCTGGACGGAATCATCAAAATACAGGGTTCCAAGAATGGGGTGCTGCCGGTTATGGCAGCATCTCTTCTTCATAACGGAACCACGGTACTGGAGCATGTCCCCAAAATACAGGATGTTTTCTGTATGTTGGGGATTTTGAACGCTTTGGGGGCAGACTGCCGGATGGAGGAAAACCGTCTGGTGATTTCGGCGGTATCTCTGAGCGGAGCCAGGATCCCGGAGATACTGGCCGGACAGATGCGATCTTCGGTCATGCTTCTTGGACCGCTGCTTGCACGTCTTGGACAGGTGGAGACCAGTCTGCCGGGGGGCTGCCGCATTGGCAGGCGACCGGTGGATCTGCATTTTCTGGGATTAACGGCACTGGGGGCTTCGGTGGAAAAACAAAATGGCATGATCCGGGCAGTCTGCCCATCCGGCGGACTGAGCGGAGCCAGAATCCATCTTCCATATCCAAGTGTAGGAGCTACGGAAAACATCCTGATGGCAGCTGCCGGGGCCAGAGGCGAAACAGTTCTGACCGGGGCAGCCCGGGAGCCGGAAATAGAAATTCTGTGCGGCTTTTTGCGTGCCATGGGTGTCAGGGTGGAGGGCGAAGGCACTTCCGTGATAAAGATCCGCGGAACATCCACATTTGAGGATACCAGCTTTTTTATTCCGGGAGACCGGATCGTGGCAGGAACCTATCTGGGAGCGGTGCTGTGCGCAGGCGGCCGGGTGTTTCTGGAACGGGCTCCGGCTGGTCATATGGAGCGGACCATTGAGACAGCCCGGCAGATGGGGGCCACGGTGGAAAGTTTAGAAGAGGGAATCCGGGTATCCATGCGCGGGCGTCCGCATCCGATCCGTCTTGAGACCGGACCTTACCCGGAGTTCCCCACAGATATGCAGTCTGTGATGATGGCTGCAGCCTCCATTGCGGATGGAACCTCAAGGATTCAGGAGAACGTATTTGAAAACCGTTTTTGCGCGGCAAAAGAATTGCAGAAACTTGGGGCACATATTATAATAGAAAACAAACTTGCGGTTGTGGATGGTGTGAATGCCTTGAAAGGCACCCGTATGGCGGCAGAAGACCTGCGCGGAGGTGCTGCGCTGGCGGTGGCTGCACTTGCTGCTGACGGAACCAGTTTTCTTGACGGGTATGAGCATATCAGCCGCGGCTACGAGGATATCCGCAGTGACCTGGCGGGAGCCGGGGCGCGTATCAGCCTGATCGGCTGAAGCAGCGGATGCGTCAGGAGGATAGGAGAAAAGAACAGATGGAATATGGATCAGGCAGGAAGAAAACAGTGATCCTGGCTGTGGTGGTACTTCTGCTGATTGCAGTTATGGCGGGAATATGCTCGATCAAGCTGAAGGAGATCACTGTGACAGGCAATGAAAAATATACGGATGAACAGCTGATCAGTCTGGTTTTTCCGGACGATGTAAGCCGCAGTACGGTATTTACTTATCTGCGGGAGCACTTTGGAAAACATGAGAAGATTCCGTTTGTGGAGGATTACAAGCTGGTGTTTAAGGGACCGTCACGTGCGGAGATCATTGTCTACGAAAAGAGTGTGGTGGGCTATGTGTTCTATATGAGCAGTTATATGTATTTTGATAAGGACGGTATCATCGTGGAAAGTGCCAGCAAAAAGCTCCCTGGCATTCCCTGGATCACAGGACTGAAGTTCGGTCATATCGTCCTTTACCAGAAGCTTCCTGTGGAAAGCGACCGCATATTTGAGGAAATCTTAAATCTCACGCAGATTCTTTCTATTTATGGACTGAGTGTGGACAAGATTCAGTACAATAGCATTGGAGATGCGACTCTTTATATGGGAGATATTGAGGTGATCCTGGGAAACAGTGCCGGGCTCAATGGCAAGATCGCAGAGCTTGGAGATATGCTCCCGCAGCTGGAAGGAAAAAGCGGTACCCTGTATCTGGATACTTACGATGAAACCAAGACAAATCCCATGTATACCTTCAAACCGAGGGGATAGTTTTTTGGGCTCATTGCGAAAAAAACGGTTGATATTTTTATGGAAATCACCTATAGTATTACATAGACTAGTTTTTTATATGATATTACAAAAATGTTACATAAGGCCAATGAAAGAAGTTAAGGAGGAATTATCTTGTTAGAGATTAAGATAAATGAAGCGGAGAACTCCGCGAAAATCGTTGTGATCGGTGTCGGCGGTGCCGGCAACAATGCAGTAAACCGCATGGTAGATGAGAATATTGCGGGTGTGGAGTTCATCGGCATCAACACAGATAAACAGGCGCTGCAGTTCTGCAAGGCTCCGACTGCCATGCAGATCGGTGAGAAGCTGACCAAGGGCTTAGGCGCTGGCGCAAAGCCGGAGGTTGGACAGAAGGCAGCAGAGGAGAGCTCAGAGGAAATCGCACAGGCTATCAAGGGTGCTGACATGGTGTTTGTCACCTGCGGTATGGGCGGCGGTACCGGTACCGGTGCAGCTCCGGTTATTGCAAAGATCGCAAAAGACATGGGCATTCTGACTGTTGGTGTTGTAACCAAGCCGTTCCGTTTCGAGGCAAAGGCACGTATGAGCAACGCACTGGCCGGAATTGAAAACTTAAAGGCAAGCGTGGACACCCTCATCGTAATTCCGAATGACAAACTTCTTGAAATCGTTGACCGCAGAACTACCATGCCGGACGCATTAAAGAAGGCAGACGAAGTTCTTCAGCAGGCAGTACAGGGTATTACCGACCTGATCAATGTACCTGGCCTGATCAACCTTGACTTCGCAGATGTTCAGACTGTCATGACCGACAAGGGCATCGCTCACATCGGCATTGGCCATGCCAAGGGTGATGATAAGGCGGTTGAGGCTGTAAAGCAGGCAGTAGCAAGCCCGCTGTTAGAGACCACCATCGAGGGCGCTACCCATGTTATCATCAATATTTCCGGCGATATCAGCCTGATCGAGGCAAACGAGGCTGCAAGCTATGTTCAGGAGCTGGCTGGAGATGACGCAAACATCATCTTTGGTGCTATGTATGACGAGAACGCTCAGGATGAGGCAACCATCACCGTTATTGCAACTGGTCTGGATGCTCACGCAAGCACTCCGGTTAACAAGGCTATGGCTGAGTTTGGCAGCTTTAAGCCGAAAATGCCATCCGGCTTAAACTTAAACACCCAGAGCCGCACCGCTGCTGCTGAGGCAGGTGCAACTGCACCGAAGGCTGCACCGCAGCTGCATGCTCAGGCTCCGACTGTAAAGCCGGTTCAGACGCAGGCTGTACAGCAGGCAGCTTCCACACAGGCTGCTGCACCGAGTCAGGGTTCTTACCGTCCGTTAAACCAGACTCAGATCAATATCCCGGATTTCTTAAAGAATAAGAGATAATCCATCTTTCAAACAAAATCGACAAAGACAGAAAACCAGATTTGGCTTTCTGTCTTTTTTTGTCGTTCAAAAATACGGATTGTTTCTGTCAGATTGACAAAATTTTTCCTTCGGAATGATTATAATGGGGAACATGAGCAGTGAGAATGATTATCAGCGTAATGCTCATGCTGGCAGGAGGACATGGTAGCATGACAGAAACACTGTATCTGGATCTGTTTTTTCTGGTGAATCTGTTCGCAGATCTGTATTTGCTGTTTCTTACCGGGCTGATTTTGCGGGAGCCGGTGAGGAGACGAAAAGGACAGTTGTTTCTTGGGGCGGCTGTGGGGGCCGCAGTCGGATGTGTCCTGGTATTCTTTCCCAAACTTCCGCTTCCGGTCTGGATTCTTCTGGAACTTGCAATCCCGGCCCTGCTGATGACGCAGGTGGCTTTTGGCCGCTGCAGCCTTTTAGAAACATTGCGGCGGGTTACCGTACTGGGGTTTACAGCGGTTTTAAGCGGCGGTGTATTTGCAGCGCTGGAAGCGACGAAACGTGCCTGGGAGCTGACACCCTGGACTTTCCGGGAGTTTGGACTTGCACTCAGCGCAGCGGGAGGAATGCTTTTGGCGGGAATGGTGATCCTTAAGAATGGAATAACGTTGCGAAACAGTCTGTATGAAGTGACGCTGCATTACCAGGGAAAACAGAAAACAGTTCTGGCGCTGCTGGATACAGGAAATCAGCTGTATGAGCCGTACGGTCACCAGCCAGTCCATATTCTGGAAAAGAATGCCTGGCCGGAGCTTCCTGAACCGGTTTTCAAGGTGATTTATATTCCCTTCTGCTCAGTAGGAAATGAACACGGGATTCTGCCTGCCGTCCGCATGGAAAGGATGGAAGTGCGGCAGCGGGGAGAGAAAATCCGTGTGCTGGAGCACCCGTGGGTGGCGATCAGTGAAACACCGTTATCTGTACGGCATCAATACGAGATGCTTCTGCATGGAGAATGATAAGATAGGACCGGGAGGATGGAAAAATGATCATGAAAGTTTCAGTACCAAATCGTTTTCAGTTTAAGGCAGTTTCTTCCTTTACCACAATGCTGTGGCAGAAAAAGGGTGAAGTCCATTATATCGGCGGGGCAGATATTCTTCCGCCTCCTCTGGAAAGCAAAAGAGAAGCGGAAATGATCTCTCGGTTGGGAACTGAAGGGGAGAAGGAAGCCAGAGCTCTTTTAATTGAGCATAATCTGCGGCTTGTAGTGTATATAGCAAAGAAGTTTGATAATACGGCGGTGGGAGTGGAAGATTTGATCTCAATCGGCACCATCGGACTGATCAAGGCCATCAACACATTTAATCCAGAGAAAAATATCAAGCTGGCCACCTATGCATCCCGCTGCATTGAGAATGAAATCCTCATGTACCTGCGCCGCAGCAGTAAGATGAAGGCGGAGGTATCCATTGATGAACCGCTGAATGTGGACTGGGATGGAAATGAACTGCTGTTGTCGGATATTCTCGGAACAGATGATGACATAATCTACCGGGGACTGGAGGATGAGACGGAACGCCAGCTGTTAAAATCTGCGATCGACCGCCTGAGCCCACGGGAGAAAACGATCGTTGAGCTGCGTTACGGATTAAAGAATGCGGAGGATGAAGAGATGACGCAGAAGGAAGTGGCAGACCGCCTGGGAATTTCACAGTCCTATATCTCACGTCTGGAAAAGAAAATCATGAAACGTCTGAAAAAGGAAATTGTCCGTTTTGAGTAATCTGCTGGTCTGGGTGTTAAGAGGACTTCTGGCGCTGTGCCTGCAGCTTCGATATCCGGCAGTGCGGTTTCAAAAAGAAGAATCCGTGCGGAAAGATCCGGCTTATGCGGTTTACGAGACATACAGGTATGCGTACGAGAGGTACGGATACCTGTTTTCCTATGCGGAGAAAACAGAAGAAAAGGAAAATACCGCTTCGGATGGAACAGAAGCGGTGCAGGCCGCTACCGAAAACATGCTTTCTGCAGCATCCCTGGCCCGCCTTCAGGACTATGACTATCTCATGAAGCAGTATTTCAGCGTGCATGCTTCCACCACGGCAGAACGCAGCCTCATGAAGGCGGAGAGGCTTCTGGAAACCGATGTAGGACTGACGAAAAATCCGGATGAGCCTCAGATCCTGATATACCATACCCATGCCAGCGAAACCTATGCGGATTATGGACCGCAGAATACGGACGCGGATGTAGTGGGAGCCGGAACCTATCTGACAGAGCTGCTGCGTCAGCGTGGCTGGAATGTGATCCATGACACTACAGCCTATGACCGGAAAGAAGGAAAGCTGGAACGCAGCCGTGCCTATGCTTATGCTCTGGAAGGCGTGCAGGGGATTTTACAGACACATCCGACAATCGAGGTTGTGCTGGATCTGCACCGGGACGGTGTGGCAGATTCGGTGCGGCTGACGGAAAATATCAATGGAAAGCCTACGGCCCAGATCATGTTTTTTCAAGGTATGAGCCGCACGCCGGAGGGCGAGATCGCTTATCTGCCCAATCCGCATCTGCAGGAAAACCTTGCCTTTTGTTTTCAGATGCAGCTGGCCTGTGGACGATATCCGGGATTTGCCAGAAAAATTTACCTGAAGGGGCTGCGCTACAACCTGCACCTGCGTGGCAGATCTTCTCTGATCGAGGCCGGAGCCCAGACCAACACGAAAGAGGAGGTGTGGAATGCCATGGAGCTGTTGGCAGAGGTGGTGGATACGGTGCTCGATCCGGTGACGCAGAAATAGACATGCAGGAATTCACACATGCAGAAACCACAGCGATACGCTCTTGCAAGGAACCTGAAAAAATGATATCATAATAAATTGACAAACTAGACCTTATACGTTATTGGAGGAAATAAATACATGGCATCAATGGACCAAAGCAAGATCCGCAACTTCTGTATCATCGCCCATATTGATCACGGCAAATCTACTCTGGCTGACCGTATCATCGAGATGACCGGCCTTCTGACCAGCCGCGAGATGCAGGCACAGGTACTCGATAACATGGATCTGGAGCGGGAGCGTGGCATTACCATCAAGTCCCAGGCTGTCCGCACCGTCTACCATGCAAAAGACGGAGAAGAATATATTTTTAACCTGATCGATACTCCGGGTCATGTAGACTTTAACTACGAGGTGTCCCGAAGCCTGGCCGCCTGTGACGGCGCAATCCTTGTGGTGGATGCTGCACAGGGGATTGAGGCCCAGACCCTGGCAAATGTGTATCTGGCATTAGATCATGACCTGGATGTATTCCCGGTCATCAACAAGATTGATCTGCCAAGTGCGCGCCCGGACTGGGTTGCGGATGAAATCGAGGATGTGATCGGCATTGAGGCCCATGACGCGCCGCGCATTTCCGCAAAGACAGGACTGCATGTGGAAGATGTGCTGGAAGCAATCGTTCACAAGGTCCCGGCTCCGGTGGGAGACCCGGAGGCACCTCTGCAGGCCCTGATCTTCGACTCTCTGTACGACCCGTACAAGGGTGTTATCGTATTCTGCCGAATCAAAGAGGGAACCGTAAAGAAAGGTACGCTGGTGCGCATGATGGCAACAGGAGCACAGGAAGAGGTGGTTGAGGTTGGTTACTTCGGTGCAGGCCAGTTTATTCCGTGTGATGAGCTGAGTGCCGGCATGGTTGGCTACATCACAGCCAGCATCAAGAACGTGAAAGATACCCGCGTGGGTGATACCATCACTGACGCGAACCGTCCGTGCGCAGAGCCGCTTCCGGGCTACAAGAAGGTAACCTCCATGGTTTACTGCGGCCTGTACCCGGCAGATGGAGCAAAGTACAACGATCTGCGGGATGCCCTGGAAAAGCTGCAGTTAAATGATGCCTCCCTCTTCTTTGAGCCGGAGACCTCCATTGCCCTCGGTTTTGGCTTTCGCTGCGGATTCCTGGGTCTTCTGCATCTGGAAATCATTCAGGAGCGTCTGGAACGTGAGTACAACCTGGATCTGGTTACCACAGCTCCGGGTGTAGTATACCGTGTTCATAAGAAAAATGGTGAGATGATTGAGCTGACCAATCCGTCCAACCTGCCGGATCCAACCGAGATCGAGTACATGGAGGAGCCGATCGTCAGTGCGGAGATCATGGTTACCACCGAGTTTGTAGGCGCTATCATGACCCTGTGTCAGGAACGCCGCGGTATCTATCATGGCATGGAATACATTGAGGAGACGAGAGCGCTCTTAAAATACGATCTTCCTCTAAATGAGATCATTTACGATTTCTTTGATGCACTGAAGTCCCGCTCCAGGGGCTATGCGTCCTTTGATTATGACATGAAGGGCTATGAGACTTCTGAACTGGTGAAGCTGGATATCCTCATCAACAAGGAAGAGGTGGATGCCCTGTCCTTCATCGTGCATGCGGATTCTGCCTACGAGCGCGGCAGAAAGATGTGCGAGAAGTTAAAGGAGGAGATTCCGCGCCATCTGTTTGAGATTCCGATCCAGGCAGCGGTGGGCGGTAAGATCATTGCCCGCGAAACGGTTAAGGCAATGCGTAAGGATGTCCTGGCGAAGTGCTACGGCGGTGATATCTCCCGTAAGAAAAAGCTTCTGGAAAAACAGAAAGAAGGAAAGAAACGGATGCGTCAGGTGGGCAATGTAGAGATCCCGCAGAAGGCATTCATGAGTGTTCTGAAATTAGACGATGAATAAACGAGAACTGGAACTTTATATTCACATTCCCTTCTGTGCCCGCAAGTGTGCCTACTGTGATTTTTTGTCCTTTGCGGCGCCGGAGAGGGTGTATCGGGACTATATGGACAAGCTGATGGAAGAAATCTGCGGTCAGGGTCCGAATTTTCAGGAGTATCGTGTGTCCACGATCTTTGTGGGCGGCGGTACTCCGTCGCTGCTTCCGGCAGATCTGATCATGGAACTGTTTGCCACACTGCATGAGAACTTCGATATTTCTCTGGATGCAGAGATTACCATGGAGGCCAATCCCGGCACGCTTACCATGGAAAAGCTGGAGGTGTACCGTCAGAGCGGCGTAAACCGTTTAAGCATCGGTCTGCAGTCTGCGGACGATAAGGAACTGAAATATTTAGGCAGGATTCATTCCTACGACTCTTTTTTAAAGAGCTATCAGCGTGCAAGGCAGGCGGGATTTCAGAATATTAATATAGATCTGATGTCTGCCCTGCCGGGACAGGATGTGCATTCCTGGAAAAATACCTTAAAAAAGGTCATGATGCTGAGACCGGAACATATTTCCGCTTACAGCCTTATCATTGAAGAGGGGACCCTGTTTTATGAGCGCTTCGGCGAGCCGCAGGGAAGCTGCGCCTGTGGAGCACAGACGGCAGCAGAAGTAGCAGCCCGCGCGGCAGTCATGACGCTGCCGGATCTTCCGGATGAGGATACGGACCGAGAGATGTACCATCTGACCAGAGAGATGATGGCAGCGCACGGTTATGAGCGTTATGAAATTTCCAATTATGCGAAGAAAGGTTATGAATGCCGTCACAATACCGGCTACTGGACCGGTGTGGAGTATCTGGGGCTCGGTCTTGGCGCTTCCTCCTATACCTACGGCTACCGCTATCATAATACCGAAGATCTGCAGGAATATCTTTCTTTAAACCTGTATGAGGGCGGAGCCGCAGCACGTGACATAGAGGAACTTACTCTGGAAGATAAGATGGAAGAGTTTATGTTTGTGGGCCTTCGCATGATGAAGGGGGTATCCGGAAGTGAATTTCTGGACCGCTTCGGGCAGAATATGTGGAATGTATATGGTGATGCCTTAAAAAAACTGGAGAAACAGGGCCTCATAGAGGTGGAGGCGCCTATGGTCCGGCTGACTGAGCTTGGAATCGATGTCAGCAATGTGGTCTTAAGTGAATTTTTGCTGGACCGATAACTGACGGTTTTTCTTAAGGATTTGTTTCCTTGTTCTTTCTGGACTCCTTTGCTATACTGTTTATAAATATAATGGTAAATAAAGGAATGCGGGAATGTGAAAACAACCCGTTTGGAAAGACATCCGGGAGGAACTGGAATGCTGATACGAAAGAATACAGATCAGGCGTCAGGAAAGCTGCGCCGGAGATTACAGCGGGCAGTGTGCCTGCTGGCGGTGTGGCTGCTACTTGTACAGACAGGCATGCTTACGGTCCTGGCCGCACCTGCGGCATCGGTGATCCGCTCCGATGAACTGCGGGGAGTATGGATCTCCTATCTGGACTGGGAAAAAATGCCGGCCGATCAGGAAGCTTTTAAGCGGGAGGTCGACAAGATGCTGGACCGTTGTGTGGAATTGAAGATGAATGCGGTATTCGTGCATGTACGCCCGGATGCGGATGCCATGTATCCGTCATCGTACTTTCCGTGGTCCCGTTTTGTGACGGGAACCCAGGGACATAACCCTGGCTATGATCCCTTTGCGATCTTTGTAAAGACAGCTCATAGTAAAGGACTGCAGATTCACGCCTGGGTCAATCCGTACCGGGTGACCGGATATCACAATACCTGGGAGCAGGTTTCGGAGCAGAATCCGGCGAAAAAATGGCTGACGGATGGAGATCCTTCCAATGACCGCTGGGTGTTAAAGCAGAATGGCGCCTATTATTTCAACCCGGCCATTCCTCAGGTACGGGAACTCATCATCAATGGCGTGCGGGAGATTGCGCAGAAATATACGGTAGACGGCATTCACTTTGATGATTATTTTTATCCTGAGGTGGATAACAGCAATGAAAGCCGTTGGTTTGATAAGCCGGAGTACGACGCCTCCGGCAGCAGCTTAAGCATAGCCCGGTGGAGAAGGGAAAATGTCAATGAGCTGATCCGCGGTGTTTATCGTGCAGTGAAGGAAGCGCGCCCGTCCGCACAGTTCGGAATCAGCCCGGAGGGCTATGTGGAGCATCTTCGCAGTGACAATCGCCTGTTTGCGGATGTTGACGTCTGGCTGTCCCATGACGGCTATGTGGATTACATCATGCCGCAGATTTACTGGGGCTTTGAACATCAGCTGTCTAACGGCAGCCCGGCACCGTTTGCCTTTGAAAACAATTTAAAGACTTGGATCAGCCTGGTGAAAAGGGGCCATGCAAAGCTATACATCGGACTGGCCATGTATAAGGCCGGAAGCAACGCAAGAGATAATACCGGAATTCCGGAGTGGAAACGATATGACGATATTATCAGCCGTCAGGTGGAAGCAGGGCGGGCAAGCGGTTCGGTATCCGGTTACTGCTTCTACGAATACAGTTCGTTCCAGGACGAAGCCTGCCAGAAGGAAGTGCGGAATCTGATGAAGGTATTTCGGTAAGAGCCGGAGCACAGCTCCGTTTTGCATGAACAAATAAAGCGTTTTCGGAACGCTCAGATCAAAGGAGAAGAGAGATGAAAAAGTTAGAGGAGTATGTTGTAAGCATTCCGGATTTTCCGGAGCCGGGAATCATTTTCCGCGATGTTACTTCTATCCTGCAGGATGCAGACGGACTGGCACTGGCCATAGACAGCATTCGTGAAATGGTAAAAGATCTGGATTACGATGTTGTGGTAGGACCGGAATCCCGAGGATTTATCTTTGGTGTGCCGGTTGCCTACGCAGAGCACAAGAGCTTTGTGCCGATTCGCAAGAAGGGCAAGCTGCCGCGTGAGACCATCACAGCAAAATATGATCTGGAATATGGCTCAGCTGAGATTGAAATCCATAAAGATGCCATCAAACCGGGACAGAAGGTTGTTGTGGTAGATGATCTCATCGCTACCGGCGGCACCACCGAGGCCATCATCAGCCTGATCGAGCAGCTGGGTGGTGAGGTCGTAAAGCTCTGTTTCGTGATGGAACTTGCAGGCTTAAAAGGCAGGGAGCGTCTTGCCGGATACAAGGTAGAGTCCGCGATCATTTACGAGGGCAAATAAAAATATTGAGACGGAACCACTAAAAGGTCCGAAGTTCCGGAAACCGCGT
>ENA-UONQ01001336-UONQ01001336.1-human-gut-metagenome-genome-assembly--contig:-CS26-NODE-1336-length-21673-cov-5.672033_pt1 | contig 21673 bp, 13 predicted proteins | sample MGYA00242460_ERZ724007 | MGnify/ENA metagenome assembly ERZ724007
CGGCGAAAATAACAGAAGAAGGAGCGAGAAAGATGAAAACAGGTAAGAAACTGCTGGCTCTGCTGTTGGCGGTCGTCATGACGATGAGTCTGCTGACCGTGGGGGCGTTTGCGGAGGAGACCCCTTCGTCCGAGACGCCTTTGGAGCAGCAGGATTCCGGCAGCGGGAACATCCCGGACGATCCGGCAGAGGGACCTGCGGATGACCTGACAGGCAATTCTGAGGATGGGGCCGCAGGCGAGTCCGACGCAGCCCTGACGGCGGCAGACACTTCGTATGTGGCAGAGGTCGACGGTCAGCAGTATGAAACACTGCAGGCTGCTGTTGACGCTGTGCAGGGCAGCGGCACGATTGAATTGACGAGCAGTATTGCATTGTCAGATCAGGTGACCATTGACAGCGGAAAGACGATCATTTTAGACATGAATGGTGAGACGTTGTCTATTGGCTTTTCGGACAGCAGTAAAAATTTGATCGTAAACAATGGCACACTTACAATTACAGGCGACGGTACCTTTGATGCAACTGAGGCGACAAGCTACAAGGGCTTCATCAATAACTATGGCACGTTGACTGTGGAAAACGGAACATTTCAGATAGCTGATAAAGCCATGACCGTTCATCTGAGAAATCAGGATGGCGGTAAGGCTGTGATTAATGGCGGAACTTTTAGCGGTGGGGCAACGATTGTTCGCAGCTTTGAAGGCTCCAATACGACAATTACCGGCGGAAGCTTTACAAATAGTGTTTATCCCGCTGTTGATGTAAACGGAGAAACGCTGATTACCGGCGGAATTTTTACGAATACGTCTTGCAGCAGGTGCGATAGCCAAAATTGGGGATATACGGTCCGCAGCGGCGTGGACAACGATCCTGATGCCAAGCTGACGATTACGCCGTCGTCTGAGGGAAGCGTTGTTGTGACCGGCACGCAGGGAGCCCTTAGTGCGACCGCTGGGACAATGGAAGTCAATGGCGGCAGCTATAAGACGGTAGATTGCGCCCAGAAGCATGGCGCTGTATTCTATGCGCTTTATGTGGCCGGAGAAGCCGGTGCCGTACAGGTTGTTGTAAATGACGGTACATTTGTGACGGAGGGGAAGCAGACTGCCGTTCTGGTTGGAAACAGCAACGACGGGGGCCTGAAAGAACAGGCGGTTCTCCAAATCAGAGGCGGTCAATTCAGCGCACCTGAAGGAATTCCGGCCTACAAGGTAGATGTAGCCTTGGGCGGATTGAACATCACTGGCGGCACATTCTCCAGCAAAGTCGATGAACAGTATCTGGCCGAGGGCTATGTGCAGAACGCCAACGGCGAGGTCGGCTCCCGGGAAGAGATGATGGTTGCCGAGGTCACAACCGCAGAGGGGGTGGAACAGTATACCTCCCTGGCAGAGGCTGTGGAAGCGGCTGCGGACAAGTCTGTCATTACGCTGCTCAAAGATACAGAGGGCGACGGAATTGTGATCGATACATCCAAAAAGAACCTGACGATCGACTTCAATACCCACTCCTATACGGTCAGCGGAAGCACGGCGGGGTCTTCCGGTACAGAAACCAACGCGTTTCAGTTCTTGACGGGTGGTTCCCTGACGCTGAAAAACGGGTCCATCATCTTTGCCAATCAGAAGACCCTGCTGATCGGCCTGCAGAACTATTGCAACCTGACGCTTGAGAATATGGTGATTGATGCCAGTCAGGCAAGCGCACCCTGTCAGTATGCGATTTCCAATAACTGCGGTACTGTTCAGTTTATCGGAAATACGAGTATAAAGGCATATAAAAACCAAACGGCTTTTGATTCCTGCAAGTTTGGCAGTTACGAGATTCCCACGGTGAAGATCAATACCACAGGCACCATTACCGGAGATATTGAATTGAGCGGCGGCAAGCTGGAGATTTCTGCCGGCACGTTTGAGGGAAATATTCGTACGGTCAGCGGTTACGCAAAGGGTGATGCAATCATCACCGGCGGCACGTTCTCCAGCGATGTGAGCAAGTATCTGGCCGAGGGTCTTGGACAGGATGCCAACGGTACTGTGGGCAAGGTCGAAGAGGGATTTGCTGCCGTCAGAATCGGCGATACCTATTATCAGACGCTGGCCAAGGCCATCACCGAAGCAAAAGAAAATGATACCATCACGTTGCTGAGAGAGGTGGATCTTGGCAGCGACAGAGTTACGATCAACAAAGCGGTCACTCTGGATCTGAATGGCTGCACGCTTACAAGTTCTAACGCGACCAATACGCTGTGGCTGGAAGCCAGCCGTGTGACCGTTCAGGACAGCAAGGGGAACGGCAAGATCCAGAATACTGGCTCCGGCAGCAACAATATTGCAGTTGTTGTCAATGGTCAGGGCACTGAGGCGTATTTCAAAAGCGGTACGGTTTCCGGCAACTATGCCGTCTTTATTCAGAACGGAGCAAAGGCCGTAATTGACGGCGGCAAATACACAGGCACCTATGGTATCAACACAGTTGGTACAAGTGATGAGGCAAACAAAACCGCTGTGGAGATCAACGGCGGGGAGATACAGGCGGTCGCATTTGCGGTTGCCGGAAATGGCTCTGCCGACTATACGGAGACAGTGATTACCGGCGGCAGACTGGAATCCACTGAGGGAAATGTCATCTATCATCCCCAGGTAGGCGACCTGACGATCAAGGGTGATGCAGAACTGATCGGCCCGAACGGCGTGCAGTATTGCGGCGCCGGTACGCTGACCATTGCTGAAAATGCTGTGATTACCGCAACGCTGCCCTTTACGGAATTTCCCACCAAGCCCGCTTCCCAGGGGGATGGCAGCACCGATGATGGCGCGGCCCTGTCTGTTGTTTCCCGCGGCGGCGGTTATCAGGGCGAGGGGCAGACCATGACCGTGAATATCACCGGCGGTACGCTGACCAGCCGCAACAATGCGGCGATTGCCGTATACCGTTTGGAACGTGTAAACGGCCAGTGGACAACAAATGAGAATACCAAGATTGTCAGCTACCTTGCGGCGCTGACAGTCAGCGGAGGCAACTTCTCTGCCGGCAGCAAAAAGGACGCTTTTGAGATTGATACCCAGGCTGCCGACAAAATCAGTGTTACCGGCGGCTACTTCACCTCTGATCCCAGCGATTACGTACCGGAAAATGCGGAACCCAAGCTCTTTGTGGTCGCTTCCGACAAGACGGGCTACGCCTACATGGTGACCACCACGGCGCCTACGGAGGTCGATCCCATTGTCACGGAGAAGACGGAGACTGAAGTAAGCGAGAGTATCAAGACGGAAGACAAGGAAAAGATCGAAGCGGTCATCGACAATGCGCAGGTCAGCGGCGTTTCTGACGCGGTGACGGAGTCCGCGCAGAATGCCATTATCAATCAGGTAGAGGAAGCACTGAAGCCCGAGGATAAAGTGGTGGTGGAGATCACCGTGAGTCTGACCGCCGATAAAGCGGATTTGACCACAGAGGACAAGATGTATGTCTCCTATAAGGCAGAGCCTGTGGCGAAGGTCATAGTCAACGGCGAAGACAAAGCGGAGAATATTGCCGTTCCCAACGACTATCTGGACGGCCAGACCCTCATTGAGGTCCGCCTGCCGATTCCGGTGGACTTGGAGCCCCAGGAGATCATGCACATTGCGGATGACGGCACCCGTGAGCGATATCTGAATGGTTCCGGCTTCACTGTGGAGGATGGCTGCGCGGTGCTGCATGTTAAGCATTTCAGCACCTTTGTGCTCAACGGCCAGCTGACAGTTGCCGCCAAGATCGGTGAGAGCGAGTACGGCACGCTGCAGGAGGCTGTGAACGCCGCGAAGTCCGGCGATACCATCGTTTTGACGCAGGATTGTGACGAGAAGATCTCTGTCTCCGGTAAGAGCGTGACCATTGACCTCGATGGACACACTTATGATAAGGACAAGATCACGCTGGGCAGCCGCTGCAGCATGAGCGTGAGCGATGATAAGATCACGATTACTTATTCCGCTCCCTCCGGCGGCGGATCCTCTTCCTCCAGCAGCGGTGATTACACCGTCAGCGTGGAGAACAGCAAGCACGGCACCGTCACCGTCAGTCCCAAGCGGGCGGACAAGGGCGATACCGTGACCATCACCGTCAAGCCCGACAATGGCTATGAGCTGGACGAGTTGACTGTCACCGACAAGGACGGCGACACTGTGAAGCTCCAGAGCAAGGGCGGCAACAAGTACACGTTTACCATGCCCGGCAGCAAGGTCACTGTGGAGGCCACGTTCACTCTGGAGAAAGAGGAGAACCTGCCCTTTGCCGACGTGGCGGAGGACTGTTGGGCCGTGGAGGAGATCACCTGGGCCTATGAAAACGGCTATATGAACGGTGTCAGCGCCGAGCGGTTCGCCCCCGGCAGCACGGTAACCCGCCAGCAGCTGTGGATGGTTTTGGCCCGTCTGACGGAGTTCAATCCCTCCAACATGACCGAGGCGCAGCACTGGGCCGTGGAGAGCAAGATTTCCGACGGCAGCAACCCCGGCGGCGCCCTGACCCGCCAGCAGATGGTGACCATCCTGTACCGCTGGGCGCAGCAGATGGGCTATGACGTGTCCGGGCGGGCCGATCTGTCCGCGTTCCCGGACAACGCCTCCGTGGCCGCTTACGCCACGGAACCCATGACCTGGGCTATCGCAGAGGGGATCATCTCCGGCACCACTGAGGGCCTGCTGAACCCTGCCGGCACGGCCACTCGCGCCCAGTTTGCGGTGATTTTGTACCGGTTCTTTGAAAATGTGATGTAAGTACCATGCTTTGCTTCAGGGCGGTCCTTCGGGGCCGCCCTGTTTTTCTGTCCGATGGCGGGATGCAAAGCCATCAAGATACGAGATGAATGGATATATCTCCTGCATGTGCCGCAATGTCTATGAAACTCCCTGGGACGCACTGTGCGTCCCGGGGAGTTTCGGGCATAGAGGGGCGTCCCATGAAGTCGCTGGCCGTACGGCAGGACACGGCAGCGAGGGGCCAGACAAGGAGCAAAGAGGGATCCATTCAACCGTTAGGCCGGCGGCGGTTCCTGAAATAGAGCCGGAGGGCGGCAGGCAGACGCGATCCGCTTCTCTGCATGTCAGCTTTGACGGCCCAAGGCAGGAGGCTGGACCTCGTCCGGAACTGCCGCTGACATGCAGATGGAGGGGATGTGTTCCTTCCCGAGGGGGGACCTGCTCCTTGACGGAAGAGAATCCTTCCAGCACAGCTTTAACTTCGATTTTACAAACAGGGGGTGGAGCGACCCCCGCCTCTCCCTTTATACTGGTATCAACCGACGGGCCGGCCTTGTTGGAGAAAAATATTTCGCCTCTTCTACAAGCGGCCGATTCCCGCTGAGGGGGGTTCTTTTCATGAGAACAGGCACCGCCTTGTAAGTTTGCTACGGGATAGGAGAGATCAGATCATGCGGCAGGATATTCGGGTTTTGGACCGGGTGCGCGGCGCCTACGCCTCTCTGCGGCCATCGGAACAGCGGGTGGCGGACTATGTGCTGAAGGACCCAGAGACCTGTACCCGGTGCACCATTTCGGAGCTGGCAGACCAGGTGCAGGTGAGCCAGCCCACAGTGATCCGCTTCGTGCAGGCCCTTGGATTTGACGGCTACCGCAACTTCAAATACTGCCTCATCCGGGACCGCAGCGGCGGCGCGGCCCGGGAGGCCTGCTTCGACCACTTGGGAGGCTTCGACTTGAAGCCCTGGGACCAGCTGGAGGACCTCCCCCTGAAAGAGGTTCGGGTGTCCGGCGGCCTGCTGGAGGAGGCACTGAAGTCCCTGTCCGTCCAGGAGCTGGACCGGGCCGGGCGGATGCTTGCCACTGCCCGGACCATCGACATCTACGGGGTGGAGAACTCCTGCACGCCGGCCAGTGATCTCCTGACCAAGCTGACCTATCTGGGGCTCTGCTGCCGGATGCACACCGACGCCTATCTCCAGCAGATCGCCGCCGCCCATCTGGGGGTGGCAGACGTGGCGGTAGCCTTTTCCCACTCCGGCTGCTCCATGGATACGGTGAAGGCGCTGAGACTGGCCAGAAGGGCGGGGGCAAACACCATCGCCGTCACCAGTCGGAAGAATCCTCTCTTGGCCAAGTACGCCGACGTGTGCCTGTATACCGGGGGAGAGGACACTGTGATCTACGGCACAGCCATCTTCTCCCGCATCCCCGATCTGGCGGTGGTGGATCTGCTGTACATGGGGATCATTCAGAGCGACTATGAGCGGTTCTCCCGCAGTCTGGACAAAAGCGGAGCGGTCATTGCCGACCGAGGCTATCCGGAGGCATGAGATTCCCCGGCGGGGGCTTTCTTTGTAATTTTTCTACAAGGAAGGCCCCCTGTTTTTGATGCCTTTTTACGTTTCTCTAACGGAAAATTAAACCTTTCACGCTTGTTTTGCGGAGCTGGAATTTGCTAGGATTACACCGTCGCCGGACGTGCGGCGGCGCCCACAAGAACTTTTGAAACCGAGAAAGGAGCGGTTTTTCATGCTGGAACTGGAGAATATCCAGAAGGCATTTGTCGGCGTGCCTGTACTCAAGGACCTCTCTCTCCAGGTGGAGGACGGAGAGATCGTCTCCATCCTGGGGCCCTCTGGCTGCGGCAAGACCACCCTGCTCAATATCATCTTGGGCATCGTGGATGCCGACCAGGGAGAGATCCGATACAGCGGGGAGGATCTGACCCGCACCCCCATGGAGAAGCGGGGCTTCAACATCGTCTTTCAGGACTACGCCCTCTTTCCCAATTTAAACGTACAGCAGAACATCACCTACGGCCTGCGGAACAAGCCCGGCATCTCCTCCCGGGAGGAGGTGGATGAGCTCATCGACCTGCTGGGCCTGCGGGAGCACCTGGGCAAGCGCATCGACCAGCTCTCCGGCGGCCAGAAGCAGCGGGTGGCCCTGGCCCGCACCCTGGTGATGAAACCCCGGATTCTCCTGCTGGACGAGCCCCTGTCCGCCCTGGACGGAGTCATCAAGGAATCCATCAAGGACCGGATCAAGACCATCGCCCGGGAGTACCACCTGACCACCATCATCGTCACCCATGACCCGGAGGAGGCCCTCACCCTGTCCGACCGGGTGCTCATCATCGATCAGGGGTCCATCTCCCAGTACGCCAAGCCGGACGAGATCGTCCACCAGCCCAGGAACGACTTCGTGCGCAAGTTCATCCTCCGCCAGCTGGAGATCAAGCGCGGCAACATCTACGCCCTGTTCGGCGACCGCCCGCAGCTGGCCGGCGAGGCTGTTTGAGGAAAGGCGCCATGAGACGGAAAAATTGGGAGCTGAAGGGGATTTTCTGGATCATTACCCTTCTGTTCGTGGGCTTCCTGGCCGCCCCCATCCTCCTGCTGCTGGGCAAGTCCCTGGTGGGGGAGGGCGGATTTACCTGGGAGTTCTATGCCTCGGTGGTGACCCGGGAGGGATTTCTCACGGCCCTTGGCAACAGCTTTGCGGTGGCGGCCGCATCGGCCGTGACGGCCACGGTCATCGCCTTCCTGATGGCCTATGCGGTCCACTACACCGGATTGCCCAGGTGGGCCAAGCGGCTCATCACCGCCATCGCGACCCTGCCCATGTTCCTGCCCACCATCACCTATGGCTTTGCCATCATCTACTCCTTCGGCAAACAGGGGCTGCTCACCCGCCTGCTGGGACGGCAGTTCTTTGACATCTACGGCTTCGGCGGGCTGCTGGTGGGCTATGTGATCTATACCATTCCGGTGGCCTTCCTGCTGATCCACAACACCATGGGTTTTGTGGACAAAAAGACCATCATTGTCTCCAAGGCCATGGGGGACCGGGACCTGGCCACCTTCTGGATCGCCATTCTTCGCCCCCTGCTGGGAACTCTGGCGGGCGCCTTCATTCAGGCCTTCTTCCTGTGCTTCACCGACTTCGGCATCCCCGCCTCGGTGGGCGGCGGCTATGAGGTCATCGCCACCCTCCTCTACAACCAGATGCTGGGCGGCATCCCCGACTTCAACCGGGGGGCGGTCATCGCCATGATCCTGCTCATCCCCTCCATCGGCAGCATCTGCATCCTGCAGCTGCTGGAGCGGTTCAATATCCGCTATACCCGCATCTCCCAGGCGGACCTGCGGAAGAACCCCCTGCGGGATACGGGGTGGGGCGTCTCCAGCACGGCGATCTCAGTGGCCATCCTGTCTATCTTCGCGGTGATCTTTGTGGTCCCCCTGGTGGAGGAGTGGCCCTATCAGACCAGCTTCTCCCTGGAGCACTTCGCCGCCGTATTCACCGACAGCGAGCTGATTACCGTCTACTGGCACTCTCTGGTGATGGCCCTGCTCACTGCCTTCCTGGGCACTCTGGCGGCCTACGGCGCCGCCCTCATCACCGCCCGGAGCACCTTGCCCCCGCGGTACAAGCGGGTCATCGAGAGCATTGCCCTGGTGACCAACGCCATCCCCGGCATGGTGCTGGGTGTGGCCTATCTGTTTCTCTTCTCCGGCAGCGGCCTGCAGAATACCCTGCTGCTGATGATCCTGTGCAACATCGTCCACTACTTCTCCACCCCCTATTTGATGATGAAGAACTCCCTGTCCAAGATGAACGCCGGCTGGGAAACCACAGCCATGCTCATGGGGGACAGCTGGCTCCAGACCATCCTCCGGGTGGTCACCCCCAACGCTCTGTCCAGTCTCATCGAGGTGTTCAGCTACTACTTCATCAATTCCATGGTCACCATCAGCGCCCTCATTTTCATCGCCGGGGCCCGGACCATGGTTCTCACCACCATGATCAAGCAGCTGCAGTACGTGAACCGCTTCAACGAGGTGTTCGTCCTCTCCCTGCTGATCCTGGCCACTAACCTGGTCGCCAAGGGGCTCTTCTCCTGCCTGGCCAGCTATAAGGCATCCCATCCGGTGAAAGAGCGCCGTTCCATCCAACTCTTTGGAAACAGAAAGGAAGCAGTCCAATGAATTTCAAAAAATACCTCGCCCTGGGAACCGCCCTGACCCTGACCCTTCTCGCCGGCTGCGGTAGCTCCGGCTCCGGCGATGACCAGATCGTCATCTACTCCAACGCCGATGAGGAGGCCGTCACTGCCATGGAGAACGCTCTGGACGCAGGCGGCTATGAGGGCAAGTATATCGTGCAGACCTACGGCACCTCCGAGCTGGGGGGCAAGCTGCTGGCCGAGGGCACCAACCTAGAGGCGGATCTCGTGACCATGAGCACCTTCTATCTCCAGAGCGCCCAGGAGCAGAACAACATGTTCCTGCCCCTGGACTTTGAGGTGAACACCCTGGAGGAGGTGCCTGACTACACCGCCCCCATCACCTCCCAGGAGGGGGCCATCATCCTGAACACTGAGCTGATGGCCTCAGAGAACCTGCCCACTCCCACCTGCCTGAAGGACCTGGCTGACCCAGTGTACGCCGGACAGGTGGCCGTCACTGACATCCAGTCCTCCTCCACCGCATGGCTGCTGATCCAGGCCCTGGTGGACGCCTACGGCGAGGACGGGGCCGAGGAGACGCTGGCCGCCATCTATGACAACTGCGGCGCCCACATCGAGACCTCCGGCTCCGGCCCCCTGAAGCTGTGCCGGGCCGGCGAGGTGGCCATCGGCTTCGGTCTGCGCCACCAGGCAGTGGCCGACAAGGCTGACGGCCTGCCCATCGACTACGTGGACCCCACGGAGGGCAACTTCTCCCTTACTGAGTCCGTGGCCGTCCTGGACAAGGGGGAGGACACCAACCCCCTGGCCATGGAGATGGCGCGGTGCATCATAGAAAACGGCCGCGCCGAGCTGATCCAAACCTACCCGAATCCCCTCTATGAGGGCGAGACCGCCGCCCCCGCCAACCAGTCCGACTACCCCAGCATCTTTGACGAGCCCCTGACCTTCGAGCTGTTCACCGCCCACCAGGAGCTCTCCGAACGGGCCAAGGGCTGAACTGGCTTGTCTGTGAGAAAAGGAGGAACCGACCATGAATACCTATAAACTACTGACCCCCGGGCCCCTGACCACCACCGACACGGTGAAGGAGGAGATGCTGGTGGACCGGTGCACCTGGGATGACGACTACAAGGCCGTCACCCAGAAGATCCGCCGCCAGCTGCTCCAGCTGGGGCACGTGTCGGAGGATGACTACACGGCCGTCCTGATGCAGGGCAGCGGCACCTTCGGAGTGGAGAGCGTCCTCTCCAGCGTGGTGGGGGACGAGGACAAGGTCCTCATCTGCTCCAACGGGGCCTACGGGGTGCGCATGACCCAGATCTGTGACCGGAACCGCATCCCCTATGTCCACTACGCCGAGAGTTATGACCACATCCCCGACCCCGCCCGCGTCGCCCGTCTGCTGGCTCAGGACCCGGCCATTACCCACGTGGCCATGGTCCACAGTGAGACCACCAGCGGCATCCTCAACGACATCCAGTCCGTGGGCAAGGTGGTCCGGGACGCCGGGCGGACCTTCATCGTGGACGCCATGTCCTCCTTCGGCGGGGTGGATATCCCCGTCTCCGACTGGGGCATCGACTTTCTGGTGTCCAGCGCCAACAAGTGCATCCAGGGAGTACCCGGCTTCTCCTTCATCCTGTGCCGCCGGGACAAGCTGCTCTCCAGCGAGGGCAAGGCCCGCTCTCTGTCCCTGGACCTGCTGGACCAGTGGAAGGGGATGGAGAAGGACGGCAAGTGGCGCTTCACCTCCCCCACCCATGTGGTGCTGGCCTTCTCCAAGGCACTGGACGAGCTGGAGGCGGAGGGGGGCATCCCCGCCCGGCACCGCCGCTATGCCGAGAACAACCGCCTGCTCATTGAGAAGATGCGCGCCATGGGATTTGCCCCATACATCGACGGGAGCCGACAGGGCCCCATCATCACCACCTTCTTCTATCCCGCCGGGGTACCCTTCCAGTTCTCCGAGTTTTACACCTACATCAAGGAGCGGGGCTACGTCCTCTACCCGGGCAAGCTCACCGATGCAGATACCTTCCGGGTGGGCAACATCGGAGAGATCTACCCGGAGGATATTGAGAAACTTGCTTCCATCATCGCCGGCTTCCTGGCTGCCCATAAGGAGGAGATCGCATGATCCAGGCCGTCATCTTTGACTGGGCGGGCACCACTGTGGACTACGGCTGCTTTGCCCCCGTCCAGGCCTTTCAGGAGGCCTTCGCCCACCACGGCGTGCCGGTCACCCTGGAGGAGACCCGTAAGCCCATGGGTATGCTGAAGCGGGACCACATCCGCACCATGCTCCGGATGGAGCGCATCGCCCGGGCCTGGGAGGAGACCCACGGCCGCCCCGCGGGGGAGGAGGACGTGGAGGCTGTGTACGCCCTGTTTGAGCCCAAGCTCTTCTCCATCCTGGACCGGTTTTCCACACCCAAGCCGTTTGCGGTGGAAACAGCGGCCGCCCTGCGGGAGATGGGGCTGAAGATCGGCTCCACCACCGGCTATACCGACTCCATGATGCACATTGTCGCACCCAAGGCCGCCCGGCTGGGCTACGCCCCCGACTTCTGGATCAGCCCCGACGGGGTGGGCGGCAGGGGCCGTCCCGATCCCTACATGATCTTTGAAAACCTGAAGGCGCTGGAGGTCCCCAGTGTGAAGAACGCCGTGAAGGTGGGGGACACTGTCTCCGACATCCGGGAGGGGGTCAATGCCGGCGTGTGGTCGGTGGGGGTCATCGAGGGCAGCTCCGTCCTGGGTCTGAGCCAGACAGAGTACGAGGCCCTCACTCCGGAGGAGCGCAGGGATGTCTGCCGCCGGGCAGAGGAGACCTTCCGCGCCGCTGGAGCCCACTTTGTGCTGAACGATTTGTCCCAGCTGCCGGAGCTCATTCGGATGATCGGGTAATCACAACCCAAGTACATCTCAACTGATGCTGCCCCCAGGCCATGCAGATGGAGAAAGCGACAGCAGCCCATAACCCGCAGGCCGTTGGTTCAAATCCGGCCCCAGCAGCCACAAAGCCGTCTGATTTTTTAAGAAATCAGACGGCTTTTCCGTGCATAAAGAGAACTGCCGGAACAGCCGGAGGTTCCCCAAAGCCTAAGCTCTGAAAAAGCATCCTCCTTTGCTGGAATGGAAGAGAGCTGCCAACCACCGGAACGAACAAAAGGAGGAATCAAGTCCGGATGAAATCTGAATGGGCGTCATCAATGAATGGATTTGGCAGTTAAGTGAGAGAAAGGCAAGGGACCTTCTGGAAATCAGCTATGTGGGCCGTAGACGTGTCTCCTACCATTTCCGGTTCTCAATTCGAGCCGATTGACTGGACTGAAAAGCGCTCAGAAGCAGCCGTTGCAGGCACTGGGCCGGACTGTGCTGCCCACGATTCTCGTACCATTAAGATTTTGCCGGCAGGTCAGAAGAACAAACTCTCTATGTGAGAGGTGTGCCGGCTCCCGAAGTAAGACTTAGCGGCCTTCGGCTCCAGGTTTGTGGCTTTGCTTGGCCGGAACAGCGGGATCCTCCGCCGGACTGATTGCGCCCGAAGACCCCAATATTTCATTTCCGGGCATTGAATATTTCGCCTCACAAAGCCGTCGCCCCGATAGCTCTCTCCCCACGAACCGGGACGATGGAGGGGCCTGTCCGTGCGGCGGTTTGCATATACGCCGACAGCCGGAAAATCCGCAAAAATGATTCAGCACCTTTTCTTTTCGACAAAATACGATATAATAAAGAAAAACGCCTGTTCCACAGCCGGGACGCTGCCTCTCCGTTTGCATGGAATGGATTCGGTGGGATTTGCCGGCGGGAGCTGTTTGAAATTCAGAACACTGCGTATGGGGAGGAGACTCATGATTTCGCTGTTTCTTGTTGAGGATGAGCGGATTGCCCGGGAGAGTATCCGAGACAATGTTCCTTGGCAGGAACACGATATCCTGTTCCTGGGGGATGCGCCGGATGGAGAAGTCGCTCTGCCGCAGCTCCTGGAAAAACGGCCGGATATTCTGCTGACGGACATCAAGATGCCGTTTATGGACGGCCTGGAGCTGGCCCGGATCGTGCGGAAGGAGCTGCCGGATACCCGCATCATCATCCTCAGCGGACACAATGAATTTGAATATGCCAGAAAGGCCATCACCCTGGGCGTAAATGACTATCTGCTCAAGCCTGTCTCCAGCAGGGATATTCTGGAAGCCGTGGACCGCAGCAAGGCGCAGATTTTGGAATGCCGCGCACGGCGGATTGAGCGGCAGAGCCATAGCATCACACAGCGGGAGCTCTTTTTCAGCAATCTGTACAGCGGCATCCTGATGGGACCGGCGCAGATGCTCCAGCGTGCGGCGCAGCTTGGGATCTCTTTGGCTGCAGGAGCCTACCAGATCATCCTGACGGAGCTGGACGGTGTGATACCGGATCGGGAGGCGCTGCGGGACAAGCTGTATGCCGCGCCAATGGCATACGGCTCCGGCTTTGATGGGGAGCGGGCCACGTTCCTGCTGCTGGCGGAAGACGCGGCCGGGCTTCCCCCAAAATTGCGGGAGTTCTCTGCATGGCTGGAGGCGCTGGCCGGGCAGGAGGGACTGAGCGTGCATCTGCTGCCTGGAAAACAGGCGGCCCGGCTCAGCGACCTGCCGAAAGCATACCATCTGCTGACGATTCAGAAAAAGCAGCGGGAGTCCGCAGACAGCAAGACGCTGTCCCACTCCACCTCCTTCCAGCGGGACACCCTGCTGGACTTTTTGCGGACTGGGAAGCCGTCTGCACTTCCGTCATTTTGGGCCCACTACCGGCCGACCATCGAGTCCGGGTATTCCTCCTTTGTCTATCGCTGCTATCTCTATACAGAGCTTTTCTTTGTGGTCCATGAGTTCTGCCAGGAAAACCGGATCCCCCTTCCGGAATCCCTGCGCCAGGAGGATCTGCTGGAAAAGCGTATTCTGCTGACGAATTCCGTAGATGATTTCCTGACGCTGGCTTGCCAGCTCTGCGAAGAGGTGATGGAGGTCCGCCCCGGGGGCAGCCGGCACACGCCCTCCGCAGAGCAAGCCAGAGCGTATATCGACCGCCACTATATGGACCCGGAGCTGTCCCTCTCCTCGGTTGCGAATGCAGTGTCTGTAAGCCCCAACCACCTCAGCACGCTTTTCAAATCCAAAATTGGCGTCGGGTTCAGTGAATATCTGACGGAGGTCCGAATTCGCCAGGCCAAACGCCTGCTGATTACCAGCGATCTGCGGGTCAGTGAGGTCGGAGAACGGGTGGGGTATCAGAATATGGAGTATTTCAGCATGCTGTTCAAGAAAAACACCGGGCAGACGCCCAGCCAGTACCGCCGCTCCCACACGCTATGAGACGGATGAGTCGTGCAGCCGGCGCCCTGAAAACCGCCCTGGGCCGCCGTGGGAGCATACGGAGCAAGATCCTGGCGGGGTTTACGGTCATCCTGGTGGGGATGTTGAGTATCAACCTGCTGGTTATCGGCCTGTCCCACCACTTTTTGGGAGAATACCATATCCTGGCGGAGCGGGTCATTTCCGCAAACAAGCTGATCCCCACTGTCCGGGATGACGTGAGCCTGGACGCCTATTATCTGGTGGCGGGGCGCCGCACCCTGGAGACGACCCAGCTCTTCCACCACATGGAGGAAATTCGCCAGGGGCTGTATCTGCTGAAGCAGGAGAACAATTCTGAAAACGGCCGGATCCAGCTGCAGATTGCCACGCGCACCTTCGGCACCCTGCAGCGGTACTGTCAGAAGCTGGGGCAGGAGATTGATGCGGACGTGTCCCTGGAACTGCAGAATGTGACGCTGGAGCAGATTCGGGATGTCTCCGCCCTGGTGTACAACCAGATTGAGGAATACATTTATCTGGAGCTGCTCTGGGGGGAGTCCATTGATCAGATGCTCCAGACCGGATTTCAGCTGCTGCTGCTGGGGGATCTGGCGGCGGTGGTGCTGATGGTGGCGGTTCTGGCATTTTTGCTGATGCGCATCAACCGGACCATCAACGACCCCATCCAGGCGCTGGTGGAAAACACCCGGCGGCTGGCGGAGGGCGACTTTGATGCCCTGATGGAAGATGCCGGGGAGAATGAGGTCACCATCCTCAACAAGAGCTTCAACCGCATGGCGGCAAAACTCCAGCGCCTGATGGAAAAAGTGGAGGAGGACACCCGCACCCAGGAGCAGCTGGAGCTGCGGCTGCTTCAGGAACAGATCAATCCCCACTTTCTCTACAACACGCTGGAGATCATCGTCTGGCTGGCGGAGTCCGGGGATAAGGAGCAGGTCATTCAGGTGGTCCAGTCCCTCTCCCGGTTTTTCCGGGTGGTCCTCAGCAAAGGCCGCGCAGTGGTGTCCCTTCAGGAGGAGCTGTCCTGCATCCAAAGCTATCTCTATATTCAGAAAGTGCGCTATGCCGATATCCTGAACTATGAGATCCAGGCGGAGCCCGAAGCCTTGGACTGCCGGATCCAAAAGCTGAGCCTGCAGCCCCTTGTGGAAAACGCGCTGTACCACGGCATTGAAAAGAAGCGGGGGGGCGGCACCATCCGCGTCTGCGCCGATGTGAAGGACGGCTGCCTGGTGGTTCAGGTGGCGGACGACGGCTGCGGCATGACGCCTGAGAAATTGGAGGAAGTGCAACGGGAGGTGGCCGGAGATCTCGGTCAGATCTCCGAGGGCGGGTTTGGGCTGCCCAATATCCAAAAGCGCATTCAGCTGGCCTATGGAGCGGATTACGGCATTCACGTGAGTTCTCGGCTGGGCTGCGGGACCCGGGTCACGCTACAGATTCCGGCAAAATCGTAAAAAAGCTGAGAAGCAGCAGAAAAAAGCAAAAGTCCGGCTTTCCGGCCGGACTTTTTTCTGTAAAATTCAAATAAAAACCCGTTGGAGCGCCTCTTTTCAAAGGTGGAGGCGTCTTGTATATTATTTAACACAGGGCGCGAGACCGCCCATTCGGAAGATGAAGAAAGCGAGAAAGGATTGAAAGGTATGAAACTGAAGAAATGGTTGACCGGCGTTTTGGCCGCTGCGATGGCCCTGTCTCTGGCCGCCTGCAGTGATGGAGGCGCGGAAAGCGCCGATGCCGGCAGTGAGGACAGCATCACCCTTGGATTTGCCCAGGTCGGTTCTGAGAGCGAGTGGCGCACTGCCAACACCGACAACATCAAGGCTGCCGCGGAGGCCGCCGGCGTGACCCTCCAGTTCTCCGACGCACAGCAGAAGCAGGAGAACCAGATCAAGGCCATCCGCTCCTTCATCGCATCTGACGTGGATGTGATCTCCTTCTGCCCCATCGTGGAGACCGGCTGGGATACGGTCCTGCAGGAGGCCAAGGACGCCGGGATCCCGGTGGTCCTGGTGGACCGCGGCGTGACTGCGGACCCCTCTCTGTATGTGACCCACATCTTTGCCGACGCCCTGAAGGAGGGTGCCAATGCCTTCAATTGGGTTGACGAGTATATGACTGCTGAGGGCAAGACTCCCCGTGCCGGCGGCGATCAGTTCCAGGTGGCGATTCTGGAGGGCACGGTCGGCTCCTCCGTGGCCGCCGACCGCCTGCAGGGCTTCACCGATGCCATGGCCGAATCCCCCAACAGCGGCAAGTACAACGTCATCTGTTCCCAGACCGGTGAGTACACCCGTGCCAAGGGCATGGAGGTCATGGAGTCCTTCCTGAAGTCCGACGGGGACAAGATCGATATTCTCTTCTCCTGCAACGGCGATATGGCTCTGGGCGCTATTCAGGCCATTGAGGCTGCCGGACTGAAGCCCGGTGAGGACATCGTCATCGTCTCCATCGACGCCGCCAAGGGCGAGTTCAACGCTATGATCGAGGGCAAGATGAACTGCGCCGTGGAGCACACCCCCAACTTCGGCGAGACCCTGATGGAAACCGCCAAGAAGATTGTGGCCGGCGAAGAAGTACCCGCCACCATTGAGCTGGAAGAGGGGATCTTCCCCGCTGACATTGCCGAGCAGGAGATGCCCAACCGCACCTATTGACCGGCTTTCGCCAACCGTTCCATGATCCCGCGGGCGGGGGATGTCCTCCCCGCCCGCGGACTGTTTTGCCCTGGCTCCCCAGGGCCTCCGGCGGGATGCCAGGCCCGCCGAATCCAAGACAAAGGATGTGATGACCTGTGGCAGAAGAAGCCCTGTTGACAATGCGGGGAATCTGTAAATACTTCCCCGGCGTCCGCGCGCTGGAGAATGTGGATTTCACCCTGCACTCCGGTGAAGTCCACGCGCTGGTCGGCGAAAACGGCGCGGGAAAATCCACCCTGATTAAGGTCCTGACCGGCGTCCACGCAAAGGACGGCGGCAAGATCGCCATGGAGGGCAGGCCCATTTCCCCCTCCAGCCCGCTGGAGGCCATGAAGTGCGGCATTTCCACCGTGTATCAGGAGGTCAACCTGTGCCCCAATCTGAGCGTGGCGGAGAACATCTTTATCGGCCGTGAGCCCAAAAAGGCGGGCGGCATCGACTGGAAGACCATCAACCGCCGGGCCGCGGAGCTGCTGACTACGCTGAATCTGAACATTGACGTGACAAAGACGCTGGGGAGCTACTCGGTGGCCGTCCAGCAGATGATTGCCATTGCCCGTGCGGTGGATGTGGACGCAAAGGTGCTGATCCTGGACGAGCCCACCTCCTCCCTGGATGAGGAGGAGACCCAGCGCCTGTTCGCAGTGGTGCGCAAGCTGAAGGCCCAGGGCCTGGGGGTCATCTTTGTCTCCCACTTCCTGGATCAGATCTATGAGCTCTGCGACCGGATCACGGTGCTGCGCAACGGTGAGCTGGTGGGCGCCTATGCCGTGGCGGAGCTGCCCCGGGTGGAGCTGATCTCCAAGATGATCGGCAAGGAGCTGGGGGATATTCAGAGCATGGGCAAAAACACCGCCCTGTGCGGGGACGAGGTGCTGATCGAGGCCGACGGACTCTCCGCGTTCGGCCGTATCCAGGATTTTGACCTGCAGATCCACAGGGGCGAAGTCGTGGGCTTTGCCGGCCTGTTGGGCTCAGGCCGCACGGAAACGGCAGAGCTTCTGGCCGGCGTGGCCAAGCCCGAACAGGGCGCACTGCGGATGAACGGCCGGGAAGTCCATTTCAACTCCCCCCTGGACGCCATGCACCACAAGATCGCCTTTTGCCCGGAGGACCGGAAGATTCAGGGCATCATCGGGGACCTCTCCGTCCGGGAGAACATCATCATCGGCCTTCAGGCCAAAAAGGGCATGTGGAACCACATTCCCCTGAAGGAGCAGGAGCGGATCGCCGACGAGTACATCAAGCTGCTGCAGATCAAGGTCTCCTCTCCGGAGCAGCTGATCCGCAACCTCTCCGGCGGCAACCAGCAGAAGGCCATCATCGCCCGCTGGCTGGTGACGCAGCCGGATCTGCTGATCCTGGATGAGCCCACCCGCGGCATCGACATCGGCACCAAGACGGAGATCCAGAAAATGGTGATCCAGCTGGCCCGGGAGCAGCACATGTCCATCATCTTCATCTCCAGCGAGATTGACGAGATGACCCGCACCTGCACACGCCTGGCAGTCCTGCGGGACCGGCGGAAGGTGGCGGAACTGACCGGCGACGACATCAACTCCGACCGGGTGATGGCAGCCATTGCAGGAGGTGCCTGAATGATGGGAAAAGTGAAAAAGGTGACGTCCAACCACCTGTTTCTGCCGCTGTTTGCCCTGGCTCTGCTGCTGGTGTTCAACGCGTTTGCCACCCCCGGCTTTTTTGCCATTGAGTTCCAGAACGGCCAGTTTTACGGGCGCATTATTGACATTCTCAACCGGGCTTCGATCCTGGTGATCTTGTCTATGGGCATGACCTTCGTCATCGCCACCGGGGGCATCGACATCTCCCAAGGCTCTGTCATCGCCATCTCCGGCGCCATCTGCTGCTCTCTGATCGGCGGAGCAGGGGACGGCACAGCCAATATGCCGCTGCTGCCGGCCTGTCTGATCGCCGTGCTGGTCTGCGCCCTGTGCGGCGTGTGGAACGGCTTCCTGGTCTCCAAGCTGAAGATCCAGCCCATGGTGGCCACACTGATTCTGCTGACCGCCGGACGAGGCATCGCCATGCTGATTACCAAGGGGCAGAATGTCACCGTGTACTATGAGCCCTTCACCTACATCGGCACCACCATTCCCGGCAGCCCCCTGCCTACCACCATCTTCATTGCCGCCCTCATGGTGCTGTTTGTGGTTCTGATCCAGAAAAAGACGTCTGTGGGACTGTTCGTCCAGGCGGTGGGCATCAATGCCAACGCCGCCCGGCGCACGGGCCTCAAGGTCTCCTCCATCATCTTTATGGTGTACGTCTTCTCCGGCATCTGCGCCGGCATTGCCGGACTGATGGAATCCTCCATGATCGCGGCGGCGGACCCCAACAACGCCGGCCTCAACATGGAGATGGACGCCATCTTGTCCGTGGCCCTGGGCGGAACGCTTCTCAGCGGCGGCAAATTCTACATCGGCGGCTCCATCATCGGCGCCATCACCATCCAGACGATGACCACCACGCTGTACGCGCTGGGCGTCTCCTCGGAGCAGCTGCCGGTATACAAGGCCCTTGTGGTCATTTTGATCTGCCTCCTCCAGTCCGAAAAATTCAAGGGTGTTCTGGAGAAGCGCACAGCAGAAAAGGCGGTGAAGCAGAGATGAAGCAGAAGAGCAGCCTGAAAGACCGCCTGGTCGGTTCCCGGTATTTTTCCTTCGGCATCACCCTGAGCCTGTTCGTGCTGCTGTATGTGGTCGGCATGATGAACTACCGGGGCTTCATGAAGCCCCAGGTGTTCTGCAACCTGCTGATCGACAACGCGGCCCTGATTATTGCCACCATCGGCATCACCTTTGTCCTGCTGATCGGCGGGATTGACATCTCCATCGGCTCTGTGGTGGCGCTGACCTGTATGTCGTCGGCGCAGATGCTGCAGAACACGGGCCTGCCCGCGCCCGCCGTCATCCTGATCGTGCTGGCCATGGGGGCTGTGTTCGGCCTGGTCCAGGGCTGGCTGATTACGGAATTCAACATGCAGCCCTTCATTGTCACGCTGGCGGGGCAGTTCTTCGCCCGCGGCATGACGGCGATCATCTCCCGGGAGACGATTGTTATTGACAATCCCGTGTACACCTCGCTGGCGTCCGCACGGATCTATGTCCTGCCCGGCGGATTCATCTCCGTGGGCGTGGTGATCGCGCTGGTGACGCTGGTTGCGGCCACATTGGTGCTGAAGTTCACCCGATTCGGCCGGAACATCTACGCGCTGGGCGGAAATGAGATGTCTGCGCAGCTGATGGGCCTTCCCACCAAACGGACGAAAATCCTCGCCTACGTGGTGTGCGGCTTCTGCTCGGCGCTGGCCGGTGTGGTCTACTCCCTCATCATGCTCTCCGGGTATCCCCTCCACGCCGTCAGCATGGAGATGGACGCCATCGCCTCCTCCGTGATCGGCGGCACGCTGATGTCCGGCGGCGTGGCCTTCCTGCCAGGCACCCTTCTCGGCGTGCTGATCCAGGGTGTGATTCAAACCTTCATCACCTTCCAGGGGACGCTCTCCGCCTGGTGGACGCGCATCATCATCGCCCTGCTGCTGTGCCTGTTCATTGTGATCCAGGCGGTGGTCAGCCGCAGCCGGCAGCGCCTCAACTCTGAGCACTGATTTTTCCCAATCTTCTTTTCTTCTTTTTTCCGGCACAGTCACCAGGCACGTCCTGGTGGCTGTGTCCATTTCAGGAGGTTTCGGCATGGACGCTTTACTCATCAAAACCGGCGGGCTGCTGCTGATCGTGGCGCTGGGATACCTTCTCAAGAGACGGGGCGTCTTTCAGCAGGGCGATGCCCGTCTGCTGTCCAGGATCATCGTCAACCTGACGCTGCCGGGGGCTCTCCTCTCCAGCTTCAGCGCGTTCAGGCTGGTTCCGTCCCTGCTGGCGGTTCTCGCCGCGGCAGCAGCCGCCAATGTCCTGCTGCTGGCTGTCTCCGCCCTGGTGACCCGGAGGCGGCCGGGGCCCGTCCGGGCGCTCTACCTGCTCAACGCCCCCAGCTACAATATCGGCACCTTTGTCCTGCCCTTTGTGCAGAGCTTTCTGCCGCCGGACATGCTGCTGGCCGTCTCCATGTTTGACGCGGGCAACAGCCCCTTCAACTGCGGCGGCGCCTATGCACTGACGGCCGCCCTCACCGGCGGGGAGCGCCTGACGGTCTGCTCCGTTCTGGGCAGAATGCTCCGCTCCGTGCCCTTCGACACCTTTTTGGCCATTCTGCTCCTGGGGCTGCTCGGCCTGCGCCTGCCGCAGCCGGTTTACACCGTGGCGGGGATGTTCGGTCAGGCCAACGCCTTTCTGGCGATGCTGATGATCGGATTGCTGCTGGAGCCGCGGATTCCGCAGGAGAGCCGGTCCGACGTTCTGCGGGTGGTTCTGCTGCGCTACGGATTCGGCCTGGCGGCCTCCGCCGTCTGCTGGATGCTGCCGCTGCCTGCCGGGATCCGGCAGGTGCTGGTGCTGAGCCTTCTGGCGCCGGTGCCCTCTGTCTCCCTGGCCTACTGTGAGCGGTGCGGCTGTGATTCCGGCGCCGTGGGGGCGATCCACTCCCTCTGCATCCCCATCTGCCTGGCCTTTAGGCTGCTGGTGTGCCTGATGTGATGGCGCCCGCTGCGTTGTGCTCCGGGCAGGGGGCAGCCGCGGCCTCCAGGAATAT
>ENA-UONQ01001341-UONQ01001341.1-human-gut-metagenome-genome-assembly--contig:-CS26-NODE-1341-length-21640-cov-7.352143_pt1 | contig 21640 bp, 20 predicted proteins | sample MGYA00242460_ERZ724007 | MGnify/ENA metagenome assembly ERZ724007
CAATGATGCACTCGGAATCCTGCATGCCGGCCTTGTGCTGGATGGCGCCGGAGATACCGAGGGCGACATAGATGCGGGGATGGACCGTCTTACCGGTCTGACCGACCTGATGGTCAGCCGTCAGCCAGCCCGCGTCCACGACGGCACGGGAAGCGCCCACGACGCCGCCCATGAGCTCGGCGAGCTCGGTGGCGAGGGCAATGCCCTTCTCAACGTCCCTGGCGATACCGCGGCCGACGGAAACGACGACCTCAGCGCCGGTCAGGTCGACCATGGCACGGGTGGCCTTGACGATCTCGAGCACCTTGGTGTGGACATCGCTCTCAGCCAGCTCAAACGCGGGGTGCAGAATCTCGACCTTCGCGGCCTTCGCGGCGTCGAACTCGCGCTTCTTCATCACGCCGGGGCGCACCGTCGCCATGGCGGGGCGGAAGCGCGGGCAGACAATCGTCGCCATCAGGTGACCGCCGAAGGCCGGACGGGTCATCTTCAGGTTCGTGCTGACGTCGAACATCTTCGTCTGGAAGTTGATCTTATCCACGTCCAGCGAGGAGCCGGTACGCAGGAAGTTGATATAGCCGTTCAGATCCACGTCGAGGTGGGTGCAGTCGGCGCACAGGCCCGTGTGCAGACGGGCGGCGCAGCGGGGCGCCAGATCACGGCCGATGTGGCTCGCGCCGAAGAGCAGGATCTCGGGATGGAACTCCTGCACGGCGTCGGAGATGACCTTGGTATAGGCGTCGGTTGTGAAGTCCTTCAGCAGGGGGCTGTTGTAGACATACACCTTGTCCGCGCCGTAGCCGCCGAGTTCCTTGGCGATGCCGTCGACGTTGTCGCCGAGCAGGATGCCGCCGAGCTCCACGCCCAGCTCATCGGCCAGCTTGCGACCCTCGGAAATCAGTTCAAAGGTGGTGGGCATCATCTTGCCCTGACGCTGCTCACAAAATACCCACACGCCGGAGAAGGCCTTGGGATCCGTGTTCATAAAAGTAGACATGTTTCGTTTCTCCCTTCTCAGATGATGTGCTTGGCGGTGAGGATGCCGAAGAGCTGATCCACGGCGTCCTTGCCGTCGCCCTCGAGCATCATGCCCACGCCCTTCTGGGGAGGCGTAAAGCTCTTATAGATGTTGGTGGGAGAACCCTTCAGGCCGATGGTATCGACCTCGATCAGGGGATCGTCCTTCAGGGCGTTGTAGTCCAGAATCTCGATCGGCTCCTTGTCGCAGTCCAGAATGCCGCGGATGGACATATAGCGGGGCTCGTTGAGCTCCTTGATGCACGTCAGCAGGCAGGGCGTCTGCACGGCGACGGTCATATAGCCGTCCTCAAGCATGCGCTTGACGGTGATGGTGTTGCCGTCCTTCTTGATGTCGGCCACATAGGAGACCTGGGGCAGGTCCAGCTTCTCGGCGATCTGGGGACCGACCTGCGCGGTATCACCGTCGATGGCCTGACGGCCGCAGAAGATGATATCGTCGGCGTCGACGCCGATGTTCTTGATGGCCGCGGCCAGGATCTGGGACGTCGCGAACGTATCGGAGCCGCCGAACTCACGGGCGGACACCAGCACGCCGCGGTCAACGCCCATGGCCTTCAGCTCGAGCAGCATGGCGGCCGCCGGCGGCGGACCCATGGACACGGCGATGACGGGGCAGCCCAGCTGATCCTTCAGGGCCAGCGCGGCCTCAACGGCGTTCATATCGTCGGGGTTGATGATGGTCTGCATCGAGGCGCGGTCGAGGGTGCCGTCGGGATTGACGGCGACCTTGCCGGACGTATCGGGGACCTGCTTGACACACACAATGATTTTCATATTCTCAATCGCTCCTTTCCGCTCACTTCAGCAAATTGCCGGAGATGACCATCTGCTGGACCTGAGAGGTGCCCTCATAGATGGTGAACACGCGGCAGTCGCGGTACTTGCGCTCCACGGGATACTCCTTGATGAAGCCGTAGCCGCCGTGGATCTGGACGGCCTTGGCCGCAATCTCGTTGCACGTCTCGGAGGCATAGTACTTGGCCATAGAGCAGTACATGGAGGCCTTGGGATCATTCTTGTCCTTCATCTGAGCGGCGAGGTACACCAGCTCCTTGGCGGCGGTCAGCTTCGTCGCCATGTCGGCGATCATGAATGCAATCGCCTGGTTCTTGCAGATGGGCTTGCCGAACTGGACGCGCTCCTTGGAGTACTTGATGGCCTCATCGAGGCAGCCCTGCGCGACGCCGATGGACTGGGCAGAAACACCCAGACGGCCGCCGTCGAGCGTCTTCATCGCGTTGATGAAGCCCATATTCTCCTTGCCGAGCATGTCGCTCTTGTGGACGCGGACGTCCTCGAGCACCACGTCGCTGGTGGGATAGCCGATGATGCCCATCTTCGCCTCGTGCTTACCGCAGGAGACGCCGGGGGCCTTCATGTCGACGACGAAGGCAGAGATGCCCTTGTTGCCCTTGGTCATGTCGGTCTTGGCATAGACGATGCAGTAGTCGGCGATGGGAGCGCCGGAGATGAAGCACTTACGGCCATTGAGGACGTAGTAGTCGCCGTCCTTCGTGGCGGTGGTGACCATGCTGCCCGCGTCGGAGCCGGCGCCCGGCTCGGTCAGCGCGAAGACGATCTTGATCTTGTTCTGCACGGCGGGCACGAGATACTTCTCGAGCTGCTCCTTGGTGCCGGCCTGCATCAGGGGGCCGCCGCCGAGGGAGTTGGGGGTATTGGCATAGAGGCTCGCCACCGCGGAAACGCGGGCGATCTCCTCGATCATAATCACATAGGCCAGCGTGTCCGCGCCTGCGCCGCCGTATTCACGGGGAATCTTCAGACCCAGAAAGCCGCACTTGGCCATCTTTTCCACGATCTCCTCGGGGAACTCGCCCGTTTCCTCGACACGGTCGAGCACCTCGGTCGTCAGTTCCGTCTCAGCGAACTGGCGCACGAGCTTACGGATCATTTCATGCTTTGCGTCGAAAATCATACTTTTCCTCCTGTTTTATCTGTTCAAACCGCGGCTTCGTTCAGCAGGGAATCTCGTGGCTGGACTTGCCGTCGGTCAGAATCTCGTAGATGCTGTTCACGCCGCACTCGGCCATCTGCTCGGCGGCCTCCTCGGTGAAGAACGCCATGTGCGGGGTGTGGTAGACGTTCACGAAGGAGCGCAGGTACTTCAGCTTGAAGTAGGGCATGCCGGGGGTGTGAATGATGTCCTCGTTGTGGGGGACATGGATGATGCCGGTCTCGCCGGGGAAGGCATCCATGAACAGGGCGGAGAACTTGCCGCTCTCAACGGCCTCGGTGATCGCGTCGATGTCGACGAGCTCGCCGCGGGCGTTGTCGATGAAGACCACGCCGTCCTTCATCTTGGCGATGGCTTCCTTGTTGATCATGCCGGTCGTGCTGGGCAGCAGCGGGGTGTGGATCGTGATGATGTCGGACTCGCGATACAGCGTATCCAGATCCACATACTCGGCGTACTGGCGGACGGCGTCGTTTTCATAGACATCGTTGGCCAGAATGCGGCAGCCGAAGCCGGACAGGCACTTGATGACAGTGAAGCCGATCTTGCCGGTGCCCATGACGCCGACGGTCATGGTGCGCAGCTCGCGGCCCATCTTGCCCTTCAGGGTGAAATCGTTGTCATTGGTGTTGTAGAGCGCCTTCTTGTACTTGCGGATGCACATCAGGATGGCCATCACGGTGTACTCGGCCACGCCGTTGGGCGCGTAGGCGCCGTTGCACAGGCGGAAGCCCAGAGAGCGGGCGTAGTCACAGTTCATGTGGTTGTAGCCCACGCAGCGGCTCGCCAGCACCTTGACGCCGTAGCCCTTCAGCTCGTCGAGCACCTCGTTGCAGTAGTCGCTCTGGCCGAGGGTGGTCACGCCGTCACAGCCGGCGGCCATGCTGGCCGTGGTCTTGTCCAGATTCGCGGGGGTGGATACCAGCTCGATGTCATACTGCTTGCAGAGTCTTTCGATGACAGGCTTCTCGTCGGGTCTCACTTCATATGCAGCGATCTTCATGGTTCCTTTTTCTCCTTTCAGCTCTGCCCCGGGCCGGGATATGCCCGCCCGGCCCGGGGATCCTTTCTAATTCCTCAAATATTCCTCAAAATACGCGCCCGTACGCGTGGGGTCTCAGTCCTTCAGCGCGGGGTCCATGGGCTGCGCCTCGCCGGCGGCGATCATCGCGGCCACCTGCTCGTCGGTGTAGCCCAGCTTCTTCAGGATGATCTCGGTCTGCTCGCCGAGATACGGCCCGCGGTTGTAGGGGGGCAGCTCCGTCTCCTCGAAGATGACGGGAGGACGCACCATCGTGCGCTTGGCGCCGTTGGGGTACTCCATCTCGTAGAAGCAGCCGGAGGCCCAGGCCTGCTTGTCGACGAGGAGCTGATCCCACGTCTGCGCGACCGCGTAGGGCAGGTCGTTCGCGTCCATCAGCTTGCACCACTCATCGAGCGTGCGGCTGGCCATCTCCTTGACGAGGAAGTCATAGAACTCCTCGATGTTGGCCTGCAGGTTCGTCTGGGGATAGTAGCGCGGATCCTCGGCCAGCTCGGGGTGGCCGATGGCGCGCATGAAAATGGGATAGTGGCGGTTGTACTGCGGCATGGCGATCTGCAGCCACTTGCCGTCCTTCGTCTTATGCGCCACAACCAGCGGGTTCGGCAGCGTGCGGCGGGAGAGAGGATACTGCGTGGTGGGGTCGCCGTACTGGCTGGCCTGCAGGATCAGGGAGACGTCCCAGATGGCACTGTGGAACAGGGAGACGACGACGCGGTCGCCGATACCCGTCTCACGGGCGCGGTACAGGGCCGCCAGCACGCCGGAGGCCAGATACATACCGACCTGATGGTCGCCGAAGCCGGCGATGGTCAGCATGGGCAGGGAGTCCTTGTCGAACAGGGTACCCAGCACGCCGCCGCGGGCGAAGAACGCCGTGAAGTCGAAGCCCGGCAGATCCTTGTCGGGGCCCTTCTCGCCGTAGCCGGAGACGAAGCCGTAGACCAGCTTGGGGTATTTCGCGTGCAGCGTGTCATAGTCGAGAGCCGCCTTCTTCAGGGGGGGCTGACGCCAGTTGGTGATGAAGATGTCCGCGCCGGCGATGAGCTTTTCCAGCGCCTCGCGGCCGGCGGCCGTCTTGGTGTTCAGGCAGACGCAGGTCTTGCCGGCGTTCTCCAGATCGTAAGAGGTGTTCTCCTTCTGATCCTGCGGACGGCCCTCGTTCACGGCCGTGTAGCGCAGGGGATCGCCCGCAGGGGCCTCAACCTTGATGACCTCGGCGCCCAGATCCGCCAGAAAGCGGGCGCAGCAGGGGGCGGCGATGAAGGTAGCCAGCTCGACGACCTTCACGCCCTCAAGGGGACGTTTCACTTCACACATAAGTTATCCTCCTAATATTTCTATCCTCGGTGGGGATTGGTTTACATCATCAGCAGATCGCGGAAGGTCTCGAGGTTCGTACGCACCTGCTCGAACTGGACCATCTGGCGGTCAACCTCGACGAGCGTCAGGGGAATGCCCGCGGCCTCGCAGGCCTTCTTGATCATGACATAGTCGAACTCCTCGGGGTCGCAGAACTTCGTCAGTACCACGAGCACGCCCTTCGCGCCGCGCTCCTTGGCGGTGTCGACGATCCACTTGACGCGGGGCTTATCCTGGTTGTACAGCACGGAGCAGTTGTCCATCGCGGCGAACTTGTCGGCGAGGGCCTGCAGCGCGTCGTCCCCGGCGGGGACGTCGGTGCGGTACTGGCGGGACTGCGCGGCCACGTCGTCGGCCACGATGTGCATGCCCATCTCGTCGATGATGGCGTTCAGGGCGGGGGCGTCGGTCAGGATGCCGGAGATGACGATCGGGAGCTTCTCGGCGGCAGCCGGCTGCGCCTCGAGCTTCGCGATGAGCGCCTCAACCAGCTCGGTATGCTCCTCCTTGGTCATAAAGAACGCGCTCTTGAAGATGTCGCTGCGCTGGGCGGCGGTGATCTCCGGGTGGACGGCCAGCAGCGCGTCGATCTTGCGCATGGCGGCGTTGTGGCGGTTATAGACGGCATTGGAAGCGGCAAGCTTCTCGTTGGAGAATGTGCCGCCGAGCTTCTCGAGGTCGCGGATCACGCGCTCGTAGCCGGCCTTGGTATAGGCCACGCCGTAGGCGGGCTTGCGGTTCTGGGGATAGGTCATGGGGATGAACGGGATGGACGGCACCGCGTACTTCCAGTTCTCGCCCACGGTCTTGAGTGTGTCGCACAGGGACGGAATCACGATGGCGCTCGCGCCCTCAAAGGCCCCGGTGATGCCCAGCTCCAGCAGGGACTGGACGATGGCGCACAGGAACGCGGGACAGTACTCCTTCGCGCGGTTGAGCTCCATATCGCCGCCCCACGCGCCCATGGGAACGAAGCCCATGGAGTGGATGATCTCCTCCGGCGTGTAGACCGGGGCGCAGAGGACGATCTTCTTGCCCTCGGCGAGGTACTTGTCCATCTGTGCGCGGGGAGAGGCAGCCACCTCGTGCATTTTCTTCAGGATCTCATTCATGACTTACTCTCCTTTCGCGGCCTTGTTGGCTTCCATAATTTCGGTCAGGCCCTGGACGCGGGTGTCATACTGGGCCTCGGAGAAGTTGCGCGGATCCGCCTGGTCGCCGTCGAAGCTGGCCACGGGGATGTTGCACGCCTCACCGATCTGGCGGCTCATCTCATACATGAAGCCGCTCCAGAGCTTGCAGGAACGGTTCGTGTGGACCAGCAGGCCCTCGACGTGGTTGTCCTTGCAGAGCTTGATGCGCTTGTCGCGGGAGAGCTCGAGGTTGATGGCGTTGGGCACCTTGCAGTAGGCGCGGATCATGCCGTCGAAGCTGTCGTAGTCGAAGCCGAAGGCGTCGGCGTAGATCGTCGTGACCATGTTGATGCCGCGGGACTTCAGGCCCGTGGACGTCGCGCGCAGGTAGGGCCAGCAGGCGATACCCTCGAACATGATGCGGTGCTTCTCCTCCGTGCGGAAGGTGGAGGTGCCGTTCTTGTGGTTGTCCTCATACTCCTTGAGCAGCGTCTCCATTGCCTCGCCGGCGCTGGCCTTGCCGCGGGCCGTGACCATGACGGCCATGTGGTTGAGCAGGTCGAAACCGTTGAACGGGGACGGGACATACTTGGCGCAGCTCGTCGCGGCCAGCCACGCGCGGCTGGAGCGGCAGCTAAAGCCCGTGACCTCCTTGAAGCGTTCGTCGGACCACTTCTTGCCGGTGATCTCCTCAAGCTGTTTCACGGCGTCCCAGAACTGGCCGGTGACATACGCGACCTCCGCGTCGGAGACCTCATAGTCGGGGTTAAAGGGAATGTCGAGCAGGATCATGGGGATGTTCAGCTCGCGGGCGAGGTTCTCATACCACTTGATCATGCAGGAACAGATGTTGCTGCAGCACAGCAGGACGTCCGGCATCGGCACATCCTGCTCGGGACAGGACTTCAGCTTGGCATAGGCCAGCGACACACGCGCGTAGGCGCAGATATCGTTGGAATAGCCCTCGGACTCAGCCTCCTCGCACATGCGGGTACCGGCGCCGCGGGCGGCAATTCCGGCCGCCTGGTTCTCGGGATAGACGGTCGCGATGCCCATCGTCTCGGGAATTTCCACAGGGAAGTTGCTGGAGACCCAAGCCACTTTCTCGCCGCGCTTCTTCGCCTCCATGGCGTCGACATAGGCGTCGGCCGCGATCTTTCCGAGCTTGTACTTGGCGGAATTGGGATCCACCGGCTTTTTTTTGACTTGCTCTGCCATTTCTTTTCCTCCTCGATGATACTCTATATTTTATATGGAACAGGCAGCCCGCAGGGCGGGACTGCTTTTATGCTTTGCTTGCCTGCCTGTAGGCCCACAGGGCCGCGCCGATGGCACCGAAGTGCTGGCAGCGTGGATCGTAGGCGATGGAGACGTTCAGGCACTCCTCCAGCCCGCGGCGCACAGCGCCGTTTTTCGCCACGCCGCCGGACATGCACACCATCTCGCGCACACCGGCCCGCCGGGCCAGCGCCGCCACGCGCGTCGCCACGCTCTGGCAGATGCCGGCCACGAGATCCGGCCGCTTGACGCCGGAGGCCAGCTGGCTGATGACCTCGCTCTCAGCGAACACCGTGCAGGTCGAGGAGATGGACGCGGGCTGCGTGCTCTGTGCGGCGCAGGGAGCCAGCTCGCTCACATCCATCCGCAGGATGGATGCCATCACATCCAGAAAGCGGCCCGTACCGGCCGCGCATTTGTCGTTCATCACGAAGTTGGCCATCCGGCCGTCCTCGGTCAGGGAGATGATCTTCGCGTCCTGACCGCCGATATCAATCACCGTCCGAAGGCCCGGGAAGACGAACCGTCCGCCCATCGCGTGGCACGTCAGCTCGCTGACCTCGCCGTCGGCTCCCTCGTAGTTCTTGCGGCCGTAGCCGGTGACAATCGTGTGGGCCATCTCCTCCCTGCGGAGTCCGGAGTCCGCCCAGAGGTCGTCGAGCGCCTCCTGCGGCCCCTCGGTTCCCATGCCGCCCACGCGCAGGCTGGTGGCAACCAGCTCCTTGCCGTCTTTCAGCACGGCACACTTGCTGGTGGTGGAGCCGATATCAATGCCCAGTGTATACATCGTTCTGCACCCTCCATTGTATCACACAGCGGCCGAAAATTTTGGCCTGCTGGTCTTACCAGTTTAGCTATATTATATTTCTTTGTGAAAAAACCGTCAAGTATCGAAGTCGCCAAATTTTTAACACTTTCTTGTGCGTTATCACGAAGCACAATTTAAATGATGAAAGTATGCGCTTTTTCTCCGATTTTCGTACTTTTGAACTATTTTTCGATAATTTCATGTTTTTCACTCTTTGCAAAGAAAACATGCGTGTTGATTCATGCTTTTTAGCTAAGAAACGTCCCCCGCGGGGGCGGCGCGTCTGCCGCCGCCCCCGGACGGGTCACTGCAGCTGCTCCAGATCGCCCTTTTCCAGCTTCATCCCCCGCCAGCGGCGCGGCAGCCCCGGCGCGATCAGTGGAAAGAGGTTGTCCGTATCCGCCGTGGGCTGGATGTTGTAGGTGCCGTACTCGTTGACGAGGTCAAACCCGCTCTCCGGCACGCCGGGAAACCGGTTCACATCCGGCGCCGGGTCATAGGGAAAGCCCTTCTTCTCTTCGCGCAAAAAAATCACCTCCGGGCTTAGTATGGCCCGGAGGGTAAAAAACAACCCCGGCCGCGATCGGCCGGGGCGGAAAGCTCATACCTTATTTCTATAACGCGCGTCCTCGAAGTCGCGGACGATCTCGCCGAGAGCCGTGTCCTGCACATAGACGTCGTTGCCCTCGATGAAGGCCAGGCGCATGGCAAAATCCTTGATCTCAGCAATGTCGTCGCTCTCGAAAAACGGGAGATAGGCCTCCTTGGGCTGGGCGGACTTTTTATACATGACCTGAAAGCGCATAGCTGCCTCCTGCAAATAAGAGTGTATTTTACAGTATACCCCGCCGCGCGCAAAAAAGCAACGGTGTCTTTTGCCAAAATTGTCACAGGAAATTCAGCGAATTTTCCGCCTCCAAAATGGGCGGAATCTCTTCCCCGCGGGGCCGATCTGATATATAATACACCCTGTTATGTTTTTAAGGTTTTGTACAAGAGGGGGAAAGCAGTCATGAAGATCGGTTTCGACAATGATAAATATCTGGAGCTGCAGGCACAGCACATCCGGGAGCGCATGAGCCAGTTCGGCGGCAAGCTCTATCTGGAGTTCGGCGGCAAGCTCTTTGACGACCACCACGCCTCGCGCGTGCTGCCGGGGTTCCAGCCCGACAGCAAGATCCGCATGCTCGCCACGATGAAAGACGACGTGGAGATCGTGATGGCCATCTGCGCGGGGGATATCGAGAAGAACAAGATGCGCGGCGACCTCGGCATCAGCTATGATGACGACGTGCTGCGCCTGATCGACGTGTTCCGCGGGCTCGGCTTTTATGTCGGCTCGGTCGTCATCACGCAGTACGCCGGGCAGCCTGCCGCCGACGCGTTCATCAACCGCCTGACGGCGCTCGGCGTGAAGAGCTACCGCCACTACCCCATCGCGGGCTACCCCTCGGACGTGGCGCACATCGTCTCCGACGACGGGCTCGGTAAGAACGACTATATCGAGACGAGCCGCTCCATCGTCGTCATCACCGCCCCCGGCCCCGGCAGCGGCAAGATGGCGACCTGCCTGAGCCAGCTCTACCATGAGAATAAGCGCGGCGTCCGCGCGGGCTATGCCAAGTACGAGACGTTCCCCATCTGGAACCTCCCCCTCAAGCACCCGGTGAACCTCGCCTACGAGGCGGCGACGGCCGACCTCAATGACGTGAACATGATCGACCCCTTCCACCTCGAGGCCTACGGCAAGACGACCGTGAACTATAACCGCGACGTGGAGATCTTCCCGGTGCTCGCCGCGATGTTCGAGAAGATTCAGGGCGAGTGCCCCTACAAGTCCCCGACGGACATGGGCGTGAATATGGCGGGTTTCGCCATCGTCGACGATGAGGTCTGTCAGGCCGCGAGCCGCATGGAGATCCTGCGCCGCTACTATGACGGCCTTGTGCAGCGCGCCCGCGGCGAGTGCGGCGAGAGCGTCGTGCGCAAGCTGGAGCTCGTCATGCAGCAGGCGGGCGTCACGCCGGAGCTGTGCCCCGCAGTCGCCGCTTCGCTCGAGAAGGCGGAGCAGACGGGTCTGCCCGCCGGCGCGCTCGTGCTGCCGGACGGCTCGGTCGTCACAGGAAAGACCTCTTCCCTGCTCGGCGCGTCCTCGTCGCTGCTTCTCAACGCGCTCAAGGCCGTCGCCGGGATCGACCAGAAGCTCGACCTCATCCCCTCCTCCGTCATCGCCCCCATCAGCAAGCTCAAGACGGAGAACCTCGGCCACCGCAACCCGCGCCTGCACTCCGACGAGGTTCTCATCGCGCTCGCGATCTCCGGCCTGACGAACCCGCTGGCCGCGCTCGTGCAGCAGCAGCTCGGCGCGCTTCGCGGCTGCGATGCGCACTTCTCGGTCATCATCTCCGAGGAGGACCGCAACCTCTACAAGCGGCTCGGCATCCACGTCAGCTGTGAGCCGAAGTACGAGAGCAAGCAGCTGTACCACAAGTAAAACATGCACTCAAAACGGGCACAGCCCGTTTTGAGTGAGGGGTTTCGCTGCGCTGCGCGCCTCGGCCAGCTTTGCTGGCCTGCGGCACTTCGCGCCGCTGCGGCGACGCGAACTCTGTGAGACAACTACTACTGTTATTATATGGGGCGGACACCTTTGTCCGCCCCTGTATTTTCTCTGAAAGGATGCTTCTATGGCCGCCATTTCTGAAATTCTCGCCCGCGAGCTGGGGTGTGCGCAGGCGTATGTGGAAAATATCATCACCCTGCTCGACGAGGGCAACACCATCCCCTTCATCGCCCGCTACCGCAAGGAGCAGCACGGCTCCATGGACGACACAACCCTCCGAAAGCTCGAGGATCGCCTGACGTATCTGCGCAGTCTCGACCAGCGCCGTCAGGAGGTCAAAAAAGCCGTCGACGGACAGGGCAAGCTCACGCCGGAGCTCTCCGCCGCCATTGACGCGGCCGCGACGCTCGCGGAGGTGGAGGATCTCTACCGCCCCTATAAGCAAAAGCGCCGCACCCGCGCGACCGCCGCCCGCGAGAAGGGGCTTGAGCCGCTGGCGCAGCTGCTCTATGCGCAGGAGCGCACCTGCCCGCGCCCGGAGGACGCCGCCGCGGACTTCATCATCCCCGAAAACGGCGTGGAAACGGTCGCCGACGCCCTGCAGGGCGCAAACGACATCGTCGCCGAGCTTCTCTCGGACGACGCAGCCATCCGCAAGACGCTGCGCGGGCTTCTCATGCGGCAGGGGCACCTGCGCAGTCTCGCGGCGAAGGAAGAGGACTCCGTCTACCGCCTGTACTACGACTTTGACCAGTCCGTCGCGAAGCTCGCCGACCATCAGATTCTCGCCATCAACCGCGGCGAGAAGGAGGGCTTCCTGTCCGTCACGGTGCTGCTCGACCGCGACGCGGCGCTCCCGGTGCTGCGCCGCGCCGCCGTGAAGCCCGGCTCCGCCGCGATGGAGTTCATGAAGAGCGCCTGCGAGGACGCATACGACCGGCTGATCTACCCCTCGCTCGAGCGCGAGGTCCGCGGCGCGCTCACCGAGCGCGCCGCGGAGGGCGCCATCGCGAACTTCGCCCTGAACCTCAAGCCGCTGCTTATGCAGCCGCCCGTCAAGGGTCACGTCACGATGGGGCTCGACCCCGGCTATGCCCACGGCTGCAAGGTTGCCGTCATCGACGGCACGGGCAAGGTGCTCGACACCACCGTCGTCTACCCCACCTACGGCGAGCGCCAGAAAAAGGAGGCCATCACGCGCCTGTCCGCGCTCATCCGCAAACACCGCGTCGAGCACCTCGCCATCGGCAACGGCACAGCCAGCCGCGAGACGGAGCAGATGGCCGTGGAGATGATCCGCGCGCTCGGCGGCGGGGTCAGCTATATGATGGTCAACGAGGCGGGCGCGTCGGTTTACTCCGCAAGCCAGCTCGCCGCGGAGGAGTTCCCCGACTATGACGTGAACCTGCGCAGCGCCGTCTCCATCGCGCGGCGGCTGCAGGATCCGCTGGCGGAGCTGGTGAAGATCGACCCCAAGGCCATCGGCGTGGGGCAGTATCAGCACGACTGCCCGCAGAAGCGGCTCGATGAGACGCTCTCCGGCGTGGTGGAGGACTGTGTCAACGCCGTGGGTGTGGACGTGAACACCGCCTCGGCGAGCCTGCTCGGCCGCGTCGCGGGCATCAACGCGGCGACCGCGAAGAACATCGTCGCCTACCGAGAGGCGCACGGCGCATTCACCGGGCGGCGGCAGCTGCTCAAGGTGCCGAAGCTCGGCCCGAAGGCGTTCCAGCAGTGCGCAGGCTTTCTGCGCGTTCCGGAGAGTGCGTCGGTGTTCGACCACACAGGCGTCCATCCGGAGAGCTACGACGCGGCGCAGGCGCTGCTCACGCTCTGCGGCTATACGCTCGCGGACGTGCGCGACGGGAAGATCGGCATGCTCCCGCAGAATCTGAAGCTCTTCGGCGAGGAGAAGGCTGCCACGCAGCTCGGCATCGGCCTGCCCACGCTGCGGGACATCGTGCGGGAGCTGACGCGCCCCGGCCGTGACGTGCGCGATGACCTGCCCGCCCCGGTGCTGCGCACGGACGTGCTCGATATCAAGGACCTGAAGCCCGGCATGACGCTCACCGGCACGGTGCGCAACGTCGTCGACTTCGGCGTGTTCGTGGACATCGGCGTCCATCAGGACGGGCTCGTCCACATCTCGCAGGTCTGCAGCAAGTTCATCAAGCACCCCTCCGAGGTTGTCGCCGTCGGCGACGTGGTACCCGTTGTGGTGCTCGACGTGGACGAGAAGAAGCACCGCATCAGCCTTTCGATGAAGCAGGCTGTGAAAAAATAAAAACGGCCTGAGACAGGGCGGCGCAGGGAGTTCCCTGTGCCGCCCGTTTTATATCCCCTTGTACTTTCTGCGCGTGGCGAGACCGCCGCGGATGTGGCGCTGGGCCTTGTTCTCCTCGAGGATCTCCTTCACCTGCAGATACAGCGTCCGGTTGTAAACCGGCAGCCGCTCGGACAGGTCCTTATGTACCGTGGATTTGCTGATACCGAACTTTTTCGCCGCCGCGCGGACGGTCGTTCGGTTTTCAATCAGGTAAAGGGCCAGCGCGGCGGCCCGCTCCTCCATGTTCCCCTTCAAGCTGCAACACTCCTCAGACAAAATGAGACACTCCATCGTATGCGCGTCCGCGCCGCTCTATGCCCGTCTGCACCGAAGTGCCGAAACGGGCGGCGGAATCCGCCCTCGATTTGTCTATTTGCCAGAAATGCGCGCGGAGTCTTGACGCGCGGCGGGAATTGGCTTAAAATGAACGTACTTTCACGAAGGAGGCGGCCGTTATGACGCAGTACATGAATCTCAGCGCTCACGCGTCCGCGGGTCAGTGCGCCCATCAGGCCTCCTCCTGCGCTTCCTTTGGCTTTCTGTGCAGTGCGTTTTTTGGCGCACTGCACTTTTTTTGCTTTTCCTATTTTAACGGTCAAGTAACGCCCCAGGAAGCCTGTGTTTGAATGCCGCGGCATTGCGCTGCAAATAGTTATCTCAATCGGCTTTCCCTTGGGGGAAAGCCGATTTTTTATGTATGAAAGGTAGCAAAACTATGAGCCAGCTGGATCAGATCAGAACGAAGATCAACGACATTGACGAGAAAATGGCCGCTCTGTTTGAAGAGCGTATGCATATGAGTGAGCAGGTTGCCGCCTTTAAGCGTGAGCGCGGGCTTTCCGTGCGCGACGCCGAACGCGAGCGTGAGCTGATCGCGCGCAGCGCCGCCTGCATCGGCGACGAGGCCGTCGGCTCCTACTATGCGCAATTCCTGCGCAAGGTCATCGACCTCTCCTGTGCCTACCAGACCCGCCTGATGGAGGGGATGCAGGTCGCCTACTGCGGCGTGGAGGGCGCGTACGCCTACATCGCCGCGCGCCGCATGTTCCCGCAGGCGCGTCTCGTCTCCTACCCCGACTTCTCCGCGGCGTACCACGCCGTGGAGCGCGGCGAGGTTGACAGCGTCGTCCTCCCGCTCGAAAACAGCTACGCCGGCGAGGTCGGCACGGTGATGGATCTGCTCTTCTCGGGCGAGCTGTTCATCAACCAGGTGCTCGATCTCGACATCTCCCATAGCCTGCTCGGCATGGACGGTGCCACGCCGGATACCGTCCGCACCGTCGTCAGCCATCCGCAGGCGCTGCGCCAGTGCGACGAGTATATCCAGCGCCACGGCTATCAGATTGAGTCCTACGCCAACACCGCCATGGCCGCCCAGCGCGTCCGCGAGGCGAACGACCTCACGCTCGGCGCCATCGCCTCGGACGAGGCGGCGGAGGTCTTCGGCCTGCGCGTGCTCGACCGCGACATCAGCACCGCTAGGAACAACACCACCCGCTTCGCCGCTTTCTCCCGCACCCGCAATCAGACGGAGACCGTGCGCAAGCGCGAGGATGAAAACTTCGTACTCGTCTTCACCGTGCAGAACGACGCGGGCTCCCTCGCCCAGACACTCAACATCATCGGCGCGCACGGCTACAATATGCGCACGCTGCGCAGCCGCCCGATGAAGGATCTGTCGTGGAAATACTTCTTCTACGTTGAGGCTGAGGGCAGCATCAACACCACGAACGGCCGCGAGATGCTGCAGGAGCTGTCCGCCACCTGCGCCAAGCTCCGCCTCGTCGGCTCCTACTACGCCAACAACATCTGAAAAAGGAGAAGCCCCATGGTCATTTCCGTCTCCCTGCAGGAGGAAAGCTACAATATTTATATAGAGCACGGCGCGCTCGCCCGCGCGGGGGAACTGCTTCATCTCGCGCGCCGTGTGCTCGTCGTGACGGACAGCGGCGTCCCCGCAGCCTATGCCGCCGCGGTGGCGGGCGCGTGTGAACTCGCCCAGATCTGCACGCTCCCCGCCGGTGAGAGCAGCAAGAGCTTCGAGAGCTATCAGCTGCTCCTGCGCGCGATGCTCCGGCTCGGCATGACGCGCGGCGACTGTGTCGCCGCCGTCGGCGGCGGCATGGCGGGCGACCTCGCGGGCTTCGCCGCCGCGACGTATATGCGCGGCGTGGACTTTTACAACATCCCCACCACACTTCTCTCACAGGTGGACTCCTCCATCGGCGGCAAGACCGCCATCGACATGGACGGCGTGAAGAACATCGTCGGCGCGTTTCATCAGCCACGCGCCGTGCTCATCGACCCGGACACGCTGCGCACGCTGCCGCCGCGGCAGATCAGCGCGGGGCTCGCCGAGAGCGTGAAAATGGCGCTGACGTCGGATGCCGACCTCCTCGACCGGATCGAGCGCAGCGCCGACCTCACCGCCGGCCTCCCGGAGATCATTGCCCGCTCGCTCACGATCAAGAAAAACGTCGTTGAGCAGGATCCGCACGAGCACGGGCTGCGCCGCGTGCTGAACTTCGGCCACACCGTCGGCCACGCCATCGAGAGCAGCGCCGGCGGCCGCCTGCTGCACGGTGAGTGCGTCGCGCTGGGGATGCTCCCCATGTGCGCGCCCGCGCTGCGTCCGCGGCTGATTCGCGTTCTCCGCAAGTGCGGCCTGCCGACGGAGATAGAGACGACGCGTGAGGCGCTGCTGCCCTACCTGCGCCATGACAAGAAGGGGCAGGGTGCGGCCGTCACCGCCGTCGAAGTGGATGAGCCCGGTTCGTTCCGCTTCACTACGATGATGCCCGAGGAAATTCTGCACCGTCTGGAGGGGGTTCTGCTATGAAAAACACATTCGGTCAGTCCGTGACACTCACCCTGTTCGGCGAGAGCCACGGCCCCGCCGTCGGTGCTGTGCTCGACGGGCTCGCGCCGGGTCTGCCGGTCGATGAGGAATTCCTGCGCCGCCAACTGGCCCGCCGCCGCCCCGCGACGGCGATGGACACCCCCCGCCGCGAGCCAGACAACTATCAGATTCTCAGCGGCGTCTGGCAGGGACGCACCACCGGGACGCCGCTCACCATCGTCATCCCCAACGAAAACACCCGCAGCGGCGACTATACCTACGGTCTTGCGCGCCCCTCGCACGCGGACTACGCCGCCTACTGTAAGTACCACGGCTTTGAGGACTGGCGCGGCGGCGGACACTTCTCCGGCCGCGTCACCGCGCCGCTCGTCGCGGCGGGCGCGATTGTGCTGACGGTGCTGCGCGCCGCCGGCGTCGCGGTCGGCACACACATTCTCCGCTGCGGTGAAGCGTGGGATCGTCCCTTTGCCGACGCCGCCGCGGACATCGCCGCGCTGAGCGAGGCCGCCTTCCCCGCACTCGATCCGGCGGCGGGTGAGGCGATCAGCCGCGAGATTCTCGCCGCGCGGGACGCGCACGACAGCGTCGGCGGCATCACGCAGACCGCCGTCTGCGGCCTGCCCGCCGGGGTGGGCGAGCCGTGGTTCGACAGCGTCGAGAGCGTGCTGAGCCATGCGGTGTTCTCCGTCGGCGGCGTGAAGGGCATCGAATTCGGCAGCGGCTTCTCCGCCGCCGGGCAGCGTGGCTCGCAGTTCAACGACCCCCTGCGCATGCAGGCGGGGCGCGTCGTCACCGCGACGAACCACAACGGCGGCATCAACGGCGGCATCAGCAACGGCATGCCCGTCGTGTTCCAGTGCGCCGTCAAGCCCACGCCCTCCATCGCGCAGCCCCAGCAGACGGTGGACTTCCTGCGCGGTGAGGATGCGGAGCTGACCATCCGCGGCCGCCACGACCCGGCCATCATCCGCCGCATCTGCCCCGTGCTCGACAGCGTGACGGCGCTCGCGCTGTGTGACCTGCTGGCCCAGCGCTTCGGCACGGACTATTTCACAAAGGGGGTGCAGGCATGACGTGCGGACTCATCGGCCGCAGGCTCGGGCACAGCTATTCGCCCCAGATCCACCGCGCCCTCGCGGACTATGACTACAAACTCTGGGAGCTGGAGCCGGAGGAACTGGAGACGTTCTTCCGCCGTCAGGACTTCGCCGGCGTCAACGTCACCATCCCCTATAAGCAGGCGGTCATCCCCCTGCTCGATGAGCTCTCCGAGACCGCCCGTGCCATCGGCGCGGTGAATACCGTTGTCCGCCGGGGTGGAAAGCTCTACGGAGACAACACCGACTTCGCGGGCATGGCGGCGCTCATCCACCGCATCGTGCTCTCGCTCGAGGGGAAAAAGGTGCTGATCCTCGGCACGGGCGGCACGTCGAAGACGGCCGTGGCCGTCGCGCGCAGTCTCGGTGCGGCGGAGGTGTACCGTCTCTCCCGCAGCGGCCGCGACGGCGCGCTCACCTATGAGGACGCCGCCCGCCTGCACGCGGACGCGGACGTGCTCATCAACACGACCCCCGGCGGGATGTATCCCGCCGTCGAAGGCTGCCCCGTTGCCCTCGACGCCTTCCCGAATCTCAGCGGCGTCGTGGACGCCGTCTATAATCCCCTGCGCACGAACCTCGTGCTGCAGGCGCGCTCGCGCGGGATCCCCGCCGAGGGCGGGCTCTACATGCTCGCCGCGCAGGCCGCCTACGCGAGCGCCCTCTTCCGCGGCTGTGAGACGTCGCAGCGCGACATTGACCTCGCCTATCAGACCGTCCGCCGCGAGATGGAGAACATCGTCCTCATCGGCATGCCCTCCTCCGGCAAGAGCACCGTCGGCCGCGCCCTCGCGGAGCGGCTGGGCAAGCGCTTCGCCGACAGCGACGCGCTTGTAACGGAGCGGATCGGTATGCCCATCGCGGACTACTTCGCCCAGCGCGGCGAGGCCGCCTTCCGCGAACGCGAGCAGGAGGCCGTCGCAGACCTCGCCGCCACCGGCGGACAGGTCATCGCGACCGGTGGCGGCGCCATCCTCCGCCCCGAAAACGTGACCGCCCTACGCCGCAGCGGCCGTCTCGTCTTTCTCGACCGGTCGCCCGAAAAGCTCATCGCGACGGCGGACCGTCCCCTCGCGTCCGACCGCGAGGCCCTGCGCCGCCGCTACGAAGAGCGCTATGACCTCTACTGCGCCGCGGCGGATCTGCATATTGACGGCGACGGCACCGTCGAGGAGACGGCGCAGCGCATCGAAAAGGAGTGGATGAAGTGAACATTCTCGTTTTGAACGGTCCGAACCTCAATATGCTGGGCATCCGCGAGCCGGGGATCTACGGCCGCGGTACCTACGAAGACCTGCAGTCCCTCATCCGCGCCCACGCGCAAAAGCGCGGCGTGAACATCTCTTTCTACCAATCGAACCACGAGGGCGAGCTCGTCGACGCCATCCAGCAGGCGTATTATGACGGTACGGACGGCATCATCTTCAACCCCGCCGCCTATACGCACACCAGCGTCGCCCTGCTCGACGCGCTCAAGGCCGTCGGCATTCCGACGGTCGAGGTACACATCTCCGACGTCTCCGCGCGCGAGGATTTCCGCCAGCGCAGCTTTGTCCGCGCCACCTGTATCGCAACCGTCATGGGCAAGGGCTTTGACGGCTACTGCGAGGCGATGGACATCCTTCTGAAGGGGGCGCAGGCCGAGTGACCGTCACCATCACCCCCGGCGCGGCCCGCGGCGCGGTCTGCGCGCCGCCCTCGAAGAGCTGCGGCCACCGGATGCTCCTTTGCGCCGCCCTCGCCGCGGGCGAGAGCCGCATCCGCGGCATCTCGCGCAGCCAGGACATGGCCGCGACGCTCGACTGTATCCGCGCCATGGGCGGCTCCGCCCGTTTGGAGGGCGATACCGCCCACATCACCGGCACCGGCGGGTGCGCCGCGAAAAGCGCCGTCTACCCCTGCCGCGAGAGCGGAAGCACCCTCCGCTTCTGCATCCCTCCGGCGCTCGTCCCCGGCGGGCGCGCCGTCTTTACCGGCACGCCGCGGCTTTTGGAGCGCGGCATCGGCATCTATGAGGACGTCCTGCCCCGCACGGGCATCCGGATCGAAAAGAGCGAGCGCTGCATCGCGCTTGAGGGCGCGCTCACCGCGGGGGAATACACCCTGCGCGGCGACGTGAGCAGCCAGTTTATCTCGGGTCTGCTCCTCGCGCTGCCGCTGCTCGCGGCGGACAGCACGCTCTGCGTCCTCCCCCCTGTCGAGAGCCGCCCCTATATCGACATCACGCTCGATGTGATGCGCTCGTTCGGCGTACAGGTCGACGAGTGGGACGAAAACTGCTTCTTCATCCCCGGGCAGCAGCACTACGCCGCCCGCGTCGCCGCCGTGGAGGGCGACTGGTCAAACGCCGCGTTTCTCCTCGCCCTCGGCGAGGGCGTCGCCGTCACCGGCCTGCGCGCGGAGAGCCTGCAGGGCGACCGCGTCTGCCGCGATATGCTCCGCCGGCTGCAGTCCCCCGGCGCGCAGCTCGATCTCACCGCATGTCCCGACCTCGGGCCGGTGCTCTTCGCCGCCGCGGCGCGGGCGCACGGCGCGGTCTTCACCGGCACACGCCGCCTGCGCATCAAGGAGAGCGACCGCGTCGCCGCCATGGCGCAGGAGCTGGCAAAGCTCGGCGTGCGCGTGGACGCGGAGGAAAACCGCGTCACGGTTCACCCCGGCGGCATCGCCGCCCCGCGCGAAGTGCTCGACGGCCACAACGACCACCGGATCGTCATGGCGCTGAGCGTGCTGGCCACCTCCGTCGGCGGCACCATCCGCGGCGCCGAAGCCGTGGCCAAGAGCTACCCCGACTTTTTCGAGGTGCTGCAGGCCCTCGGCATCCGGGCGGAGATCCGCCCCTGAACACAACAATTTCCCTCCCGCCCGGGAGGCAGCGATAGAAAGGAACGACCACCCATGAACATGGAATTCAAGCGTAAGCTGCCCACGCCCCAGACCATCCGCGACATGTACCCCGTCTCCCCGGAGCTGGCCCGGCAGAAGCAGGCCAACGACCGCGCCGTGCGCGACGTACTCACCGGAGAGGACGACCGCCTGATGCTGCTCATCGGCCCGTGCTCGGCCGACCGAGAGGACGCGGTGCTCGACTATGTCACGCGTCTGCGCGGCCTGCAGGAGAAGGTGAAGGACAAGATTCTCCTCGTCCCCCGCGTCTACAGCAACAAGCCCCGCACCACCGGCGACGGCTACAAGGGCATGCTCCACCAGCCCGACCCGAACGGCGACCCGGACATTCTCAAGGGTCTGATCGCGACGCGCAAAATGCACATCAAGGTACTCGAGCAGACGGGCTTTTCCGGCGCGGACGAGCTGCTCTACCCGGAAAACTGCCTGTACCTGTCGGACATTCTCTCCTACGTCGCTATCGGCGCGCGTTCCGTCGAGGATCAGCAGCACCGTCTCATCTCCAGCGGGCTCGACATCCCCGTCGGCATGAAGAACCCCACGAGCGGCGACCTGACGGTCATGATGAACTCCATCAAGGCCGCCCAGCACGGGCACACGTTCCTCCTCTCCCAGTGGGAGGTGCGCAGCAAGGGCAACCCCCTCGCCCACGCCATTCTGCGCGGCTCGGTGAACAAATACGGCCGCGCCCTGCCGAACTACCACTACGAGGATCTGAGCCAGCTGTGCGAGCTCTACGGCAAGAGCGGTCTGGAGAATCCCGCCGTCATCATCGACACGAACCACTCCAACTCCGGCAAGCAGTGGGATCAGCAGGCCCGCATCGCCAAGGAGGTGCTCCACAGCACCCGCCACAGCGGCGATATTCACCGCATGGTCAAGGGGCTGATGATCGAGTCCTACCTCCTCGACGGCAACCAGAAGCCCGAGGGCGGCGTATATGGGCTCTCCATCACCGACGCCTGCATCGGCTGGGAGAAAACCGAACAGCTCGTCTATGACCTCGCGGAACTTCGGTAAAATCCATCTTTTGAGCAAAAAAAGAACCACCGTACGGTGGTTCTTTTTTCTGCCGGGACACAGGAGAACAGAAGAACACCCGGCAGCCCATAAGAAAGAGAGAGTGTAAGATGAGTGGCTTTTTAAATGTCCGTCTTACTTGTTCGGGACGTGGATCGCGCGTTTTTCAGCGCTCAGCGCGGCTTCGCGGATCGTCTCGGTGACGGTGGGGTGGGAGTGGATCGTCGC
>ENA-UONQ01001342-UONQ01001342.1-human-gut-metagenome-genome-assembly--contig:-CS26-NODE-1342-length-21622-cov-7.224695_pt1 | contig 21622 bp, 16 predicted proteins | sample MGYA00242460_ERZ724007 | MGnify/ENA metagenome assembly ERZ724007
ATAATGAAAAAGGGTGACCCGTTCAGTCGTTATTGACTTTTGGGTCACCCTCTTCATATTATGTAGTGTGTGTTTGTGTTAGCTATTTTATTTCCCAGTTATCACTGCGGAAAGAGGATGCCGGAAGTCCGTAAACATCGAAAAGAGAGCCTACTACGAAATTTTTATAAGCGTAGCGGACTGCAACGGGATTATGGACTTGCGGGCTGCTGACTCCTAAACGTCCGCTCTTGGCTTCGATAACCGCTTTTGCCGGGTAGAATATTTTATCCTCTCCGGCGATTTCGAAATCGGGCAGTTCAGTTTCGAGAGGAGCAACCCCTTTGGGGGCATTACTGAAATTGACATAAATCTTATTCCCTTTTATTTCGATAGATTTATATATAGGACCGGAATATCCGAAATTGTTTTTATTATAGGTCTTTGCTAAGGCCCAGTAAGCCAGTCTGTTTCCTACTTTTTCTTTTTCTGCCGGATGGATTTTGGTTTTTTCTCCTATATCTAAAGTTACAGCCATTCCCGAATTCGGAATTTCATTCATATTCCGGAGTTGAACTTCTCGTAATTTTGCAGAAGATGTTTTATCGACACCGTCATATTGGAACGGGGCTATTTGTACATAATAGAACGGGAAGTCTCCTAAGCCCCATTTTTGACGTAAGTCTTTTACAAATGCCGGCATTAAACGTCCGTATAGCTCTTCTTGTCCTCTATTGCTTTCACCTTGATACCAGATCATTCCTTTTATCGTATAGTTGATAACGGGAGAGATCATTGCGTTATACAATACTCCGGGCAACACTTGTTTAGGACCTACAGGTTTGTCATTAGTCAGATGAGAAATATCGACCTCGTCCTTGAATGGGGTGAGAGCTTCAATACTCATCCACGGTTCTACTTTCGATCCACCCCAATTCGAGATTATCAGTCCTATGGGGACATCGAGAACTTCATTTAAGTATTTTGCAAAGAAATAAGCCGTAGCACTGGCTCTGGCAACACCTTCGGGTGTATGTTCTTCCCATCGGGTTTCACAATCGGATTGCGGAGTTTTTGCCGTGATACGGGGAATATTGCAGAACCGGATCGGAACTTCTTTTTTTGCTTTAATAAGAATATCCTGAATATTATTTACCGGTTGTCGGTCGAACCCTTGTACCGGCATTTCCATATTGGATTGTCCCGAACAAAACCATACTTCTCCGATGAGAATATTTTTTAATGTTGTTTTTTCTCCGTCATTAAATGTGATTTCGTAAGGGCCTCCGGCTACCGGAGTCGTTATTTGCTGTATCCATTTCCCGTCTTTCCCTGTCGTTGTGGAATAAGATCTTTTTGCCCAGGACGGCTTTATGTTTACTATGCTTCCGGGTTTCGCTTCTCCCCATAACTTGACTTGGGACTGTTGTTGCAACACCATATTGTCTGCTAAGACACCCGGTAGTTTTACTTTAGCGAAGAGTGTGGTTGAAATAAAAGCTAAAAAGGCGATAACCGCTATTTTTTTCATTTCTGTTATGTGTTATGTTTAGAAAAAAGTTAACGTGAACAAAGTAAATGGAAGATCCTTAATGTATACATTAAAATCTCCTTAAAAACAAACTAAAAAAATAGTAATATTCGTTTTTAATAACTTTATTCTTGGAAAAAGTACCGGAAGTTTTATTTTATTGGAGAGTAAGACCTAAAAAGTCGTTTAAAATGAAATGACTCCTGATAGTCAAATGAAGAACTTTTCAGGAGTCATTTCGAGAATTTGTTTTGAAACTTTTTTGGATCAGCAGATCTTTTAAGAAGCCGAGTGTTTTATTTTACCCGAAGATTCTTAACTGTACATTTATTATTTCGTACGACACGCACTATTACTTGTGAGTCGGGAGTAACATTAATCCTATTTTCACCGTTTGTCAGTATCGTTTTGGCTAATAATGCCCCGTAAGGGGAGTAAATTTCGGCAATTCCGCCATCGGATACGATCACGACTTCTGCTGTTCCTCCTGCTATGACGACATCATTATCGGTTTCGGCCGGACTGTCGATTGAAGAATTGATATCAGAATAATCGCTCCAGTTCAGATTATTGTCACGGTAACGGATTTTTGCTTTATAATTTCCTGTGGGAAGTTTTGCCGTGAAAGTGCTGAGATCGATTCCTTCGTTTAAATCGACTGGCAGGTATGATTTTTCTAAATCTATTTTCCCGTCGGTTTCAAAGTATCCGGTAACGCCGAATATATTTTCCCGGTGGATAATCGTGTCGATTACCATTTCCTGATTTGCCGTGTTGATTATTTGATATTCTGCAGACATCATATCCGTAGCAGGTGACGCTTCAAGAGAAAATATTCCGTCTGTAGCATTGTATTCTTGCTTGATCATTGTAGGAGTTGTCGGTACGGATGCATCGCATTTTGCACTCCATTGATCGATTATTTCTGCCGGATCGTATTTGCGAATATACGTTGTTGATGAAGCTCCGTTGACCGGTCGGCGTTGAGAGACTCCGTAGTATGTCGTTTGATATGATTTTTCGACAGGATCTACTTCGGTAATAGCAAATCCGATGAACTCCGAATTCCGCTGTATTTCGGGATAATCTATGTTTGTGCTGTATTTCCCGAAATAGTCAGGATAAGAACCTCCGTTACCGTTCAGGAAAAGGGTTATACTTTTTCCGTTTTTGAGCTCAAGGATACCTCTTTCTACAGAATGAGTATGCCCGTACATATACATTTTTATTTTTGTAGAGTTTTCAAATACCGGGAACAGCCGTTCGGCTATTTCTTCACGGGTTGCAGTATTATCGGGTGCTGACCACATTTCATATCTGTGTCCGTGATGTCCGAAAATGAAGACCATGTCTATCGTGTTATCGCTTTCTGCAGTTGTCAGCTTATCTTTTAGCCATTTCAATTGCGCCTCGGTGTTCGTTTGATAAGTCTGATTGCTGTTATCTGTCGGACAAAGATACTGCCGGTTGGTATTCAGATAAATGTATAGGGCGTTTTCTATTTGTTGAGCATAATATTTCCCTTTTGCATCTCCTTCGGCATCGCTCAAATCGGTGAAATCCATGAAATCATAGAAATACGAATGTTCTGAGTCGTTTTTCTCAAAATCGTGATTACCTGCAGCGATATTCATGGGAAGAGCATTCGTAAGTTCTTTGTTCGGAGTAAAGAGCGATTCTACAAATTCATTTTCATATTGTCCGTAATTATAGATAATATCTCCGGTACATGTAATGAAATCGAAATGGTTTTGTAAATCTTCTCCGAATTCCTGTTTTAAGAATTTCAATGCAGCCTCCCGTACCGGTGTTACAGAGCTGGCTTCATGAGAGTCTCCGAATGAGAGGAAACGGATTTTCCGGCTTACGTTTTTATCCGGAAGTGTACGGAATTTGTAAACTTCAGAAATATTATCACCGATCCGGCAACGGTATTGGTATTCGGTATCAGGAGATAAGCCGGTCAGCCGAACGCCGGACCATTTCAAACTTCCTACGGATTTTGTCGTACCTGTTGCCGTGAGATTCAGATCGGTAGTCCCGTATTCTACGGTGGGTACTCCCTCTTCTCCGTCGGCACTTCGCCAGTTAATCAAGATACTTTCGGTTGTTTTGCTTTGCAAATACGGCTCTGGTTGAAATATAATCACATCCGGAACGATTCCTTTAAAACTTATATCGTCAAGATAATAAGTGACGGCTTCGTTTTGTACCGATCCCCCTGATGCACAATTGGGACGAATGCTTATACGGCAAGTAGATAGGTCGGTTGTTTTAATATCTGACATATCGACTTTTATTTCGTAACGAGTCCATTCGGTTGCGGTTGTTTGTGATGATGTGAGAATATCTTTTGTATTGTTGTTTATAGAAAAATCTACCCGGAAAGGGATTCCTGCTTTTGACGCTTTCATCCACATGACAAAAGTATATTCTGCTGAAGCAAGGTTTTGGACCTCTTGGGCAAGAAAGAACCGGTATCGCGCATCTATGTTTGTCAAATCGATTTTCAATGCTTGACTTCCTCCATGAATTTCTTCGGTTGTAATAGTTCCTGTTCCGGTAGAACTGCCTTTAATGACAAGCCCCCAAGTGTTCACTAAATTAGATCCCCACGGATCTGTTCCCATAACAATACTTGAATTAGGATCTCCGATTTCGAAATCTCCATTGGTGATGAACTCTTTTTGCTCTCCTTCATCGGGTTTTTCTTCTTCAGAGGAGGCCGATGTGAAGCTGATGTCATCGATATAGTAAGTAACGGCTTCGTTTTTTACCGATCCACTTGAGGTACAATTGGGTCGGATGCGTATACGGAGGGTAGAAAGATCTTCTGATGTTTTATCCGAGAGATCGACTTTTATTTCATAACGAGTCCATTCGGCTGCAGTCGTTTGTGCAGATTTAACGACATCTATATTGTCATCGTCAATAGAAAAATCTACTCTGAACGGTATATCCGCTTTTGATGCTTTCATCCATAAGGCGAACGTATATTCTCCCGGAGTAAGATTTTGAAGCTCTTGAGTGAGGAAGAAATGATAACGTGCAGAGATATTGGTCAATTCTACTTTTAGTGCTTGGCTACCATTATGAACCTCTTCGGTCGTGATGCTTCCTGTTCCTGTAGATTTGTCTTTAATAACAAGAGCCCATTTCCCGACAAAATCACCCCAAGGATCAGTCCCTGTAACGATACTCGAATTAGGTTCTCCGGTTTCGAAGTTTCCGTTAATAATAAAGTCTTTTACATCCCCCTCTTCCGGTTCGGTACCTTTTTCATACAGGCGAACATCATCGATAAGTATAGAAGATTCAAGAGATTTGTTATTTTCGTCATACTCTGTTCTGTTTCCGAATACGACTCCTGATTTTTGAAAATCGCCGTCGCTGTAATGTGTATCGGAGGCTTGGTGTTGCGTCGGGTCTATTATAACGGTGTATTCTTCCCAGTTTGAGGATAATGTTACCCAGTTACTGCCGGATACTTCATAACCTCCGCCTACAGACATCCCCGCGAAGACCGGATAATTCCCGACTAAATTTTTTGCTTTAAATTTTAGAACATATTGTTTAGTACGATCTATTGTGACATATTGAATAGCGGTATTGTTGTCCCATGTATCCAGTTTGGTCGTTGTACTACCGGCGGTGATACTCAGATTCAGCGCTTTTTCACCTTCTGCATAATCATCGGTAACTATTTTTCCGTGATTGTATCCGCTATTTGCCGATTTACGATACCAAGAACCTGGTACGACTGTTTCCGCCTCCATTACCGGATTATTGGTTTCCGTATTGCTGCCTAATTTGCCTAAGGCTGAAATTCGGGGCAGTTCACCAGTCGATTTGTTGTTTGCATAATCGTAGGTTTTTGTGTTTTCGAATCCTCCGTCTTGTAATAAGTTTTGCGCAGACGCAGGTAACAGTGTAGTGAGCAGGAATATTCCTGCGAGGAGAGATTTTTTCATTGTTATTGTGTTTTGGTTTTGGATTCAAGTAATTTTGAATGACCAAAGTAATATAATATTCTCCTCGCAATCAGGAATGTATCAGCTCAATATGTCCCGTAATTTATTTTATGGAACTATTCTCATATTTTTGAAACACCTCTGTAATATTATTTTCTATAACATATTCCATCACATACAGCAATAAGTCGGCCGTTTTCGGTAGTGATATTCGCTTTATAGTGACAGATCGTTTTATGCAACAAAATTTCTTGGGCTTCTGCGATCAGGGTTTCTCCGATCGTGGCGCTTTCAAGAAATCGAATGTCTGACTGTATAGAGAAAGCCAGACGGCCGTTAGCGTTGGCGGCGGCGGCAATTTTGTCAGATCCGCTAAAGTAAACAGTGCTCCTCCCTGAACGACGTTTCCTGCATTCAGATGGTGTTCGTTTATTTTTAGTTTGGCTTTTGCATACCCGGGACGAACCTCAGAAAGTGTGATCCCTGCTTCTGTTGCGAAACGGTCGTTTTTAAAAAATTCGATATAATCCATAATATTTTCTTTTATAGATATAGAAAAGGAGCTTTCCGCCATATTATTTATGCAGAAAACTCCCTATGTTTTTGTAATGATTACTATTTATTTAATTTCCATTCAGCACCGTCTTTGGTGTCTTTGATTTCAAATCCGATTTCAGAGAGTTTATTGCGGATAAAGTCTGCTGTTTGCCAATCTTTATGATTCTTTGCTTCTTGGCGTACATCAAGCAATAGATCGACAGCTTTTTCGTAAGCTTCGTTAGAAGCATTGCCCGTTGTGCTATTTTCTACTTTTAATCCTAATATATCGAACATGAATGTTTGAAATATCTCTTTTAGTTCCTCTAAATCGGTTTCATTTATAGAGGCTTTGCCGGAAAGGATTGTGTTGATAATGCGAACAGCATCGAATAAATATGAGATGACGATCGGGGAGCTCAAGTCATCGTTCATTGCTTCGTAACATTTTTCCCGAAGATTTTTAATATCTACGGTAGAGTCTGTTCCCGGAATGATCTTATTGAGATTTTCCCAGCCTTCACTAAGCCGTTGATATGCTTTTTCTGCGGCGATGAGGGCATCGTTGCTGAAATCAAGCGTACTGCGGTAATGTGCTTGCAAGATAAAGAACCGTATCGTCATAGGACTGAATGGTTGAGATAACAGTTTATGATCTCCGGTGAAGAATTGGTCTAATGTAATGAAATTACCTAAGGATTTCCCCATTTTCTGTCCGTTGATCGTAATCATGTTGTTATGCATCCAATAATGTACGGTCTCTTTTCCTTGTGCCGCTACAGACTGAGCGATTTCGCATTCGTGATGTGGAAAGAGCAGATCCATGCCTCCTCCGTGAATGTCGAATTCCTCTCCTAAATATTTTGTTCCCATTGCAGAACATTCGAGATGCCAGCCGGGAAAACCGTCACTCCATGGAGAAGGCCACCGCATGATATGTTCGGGTGAGGCTTTTTTCCAAAGAGCGAAATCGACGCTGTTGCGTTTTTCTTGCTGTCCGTCAAGAGCCCGTGTCGTATTGAGCAGTTCATCGATATTGCGTCCGGAGAGTTTTCCGTAGTGATAGTCTTTATTATACTTTTCGACATCGAAGTAAACCGATCCGTCGCTAATGTATGCGTATCCTGCATCCAATATTTTTTTTATATATTCGATTTGTTCTATAATATGACCTGAAGCATGGGGCTCTATGCTGGGAGGAAGAACATTCAAGGCTTCCATTGCTTTGTGGTATCGGTTGAGGTAGTATTGCACTACTTCCATTGGCTCTAATTGCTCGAGCCGCGCTTTTTTTGCAATTTTATCTTCTCCTTCGTCCGCATCGTTTTCGAGGTGTCCTACGTCTGTAATGTTGCGTACATAACGGACTTTATATCCGAGATGTTTCAGATAACGGAAAAGCAGATCGAACGTAATTGCCGGACGAGCATGCCCGAGATGTCCGTCCCCGTAAACCGTAGGTCCGCAGACGTACATACCTACATACGGAGAATTGAGCGGAATAAATAGTTCTTTTTTTCTGCTGAGCGTGTTGTAAATATTGAGTTTATGTTCCATGTTTTTATTTAATTACACATTACAAAGGTAATGATTTGATAGAAATTAGGACAATCGGGGTGCGGATTTCATTGTATTATTTATCTTTTTGCTGAGTTCCCGAAAGATTTACAAAATATTTGTTCCGGTTTTATTTCCCAAATGCAGATATTATTCACTGCTGGGGCATTATATTTGAATTCTCGATTGGTATAATGTCGCATTATAATGTTTAGACAGCGGATTTTCTCATCGTAATCGGTTATAAATTTGACTTTTCCTTCGCATATGATACTTTCAGCAGACATACTGTAACTGCAAGCTACTTCAGGGTGTTGGAATACTAATTTGGTATTTCCGTGGAGAGATAGGCTTATTCGGTTATCATTACGAATGAGTTCTGTTTTTTTTCCTTCAGGTCCTGAGTGTAGATAGAATGTCCCGTTTTCATATCCGAAATTCATCGGAATAATATATGGAGCGCTTCCGGGGTTATTTATTCCTATGAAGCAGGTTTGTGCACTTTTGATAATTTCTTCTATTTTTTCGAAGTCATTGATAGTGTATGTTTTCATAATTCGAGGGAAACTTTTATTTTAAATGATTAAAAATCTTCTAAAATCTGTTTGATTTGTCTCGGATAGAAATTTATACGGGCTCTAAGCTTCACCTCCGGGGGTCATGAATGGAGGAATATTGTTTTCCGGTTCGGTAATCCGGATATTGCCGAATTGCTTCTCATATTTTATAATATTCTCTTGTAATGCGAACATCAGTCGCTTTGCGTGTTCGGGAGTAAGTACAATTCGTGATTTTACAGGAGCTTTAGGAATTCCCGGCATGATGCGGATAAAATCGACCACAAATTCAGAAGAAGAGTGGGAGATAACGGCAAGATTAGAGTATATACCTTCTGCAACTTCGGCACTGAGTTCTATTTGTAATTGGTTCTTTTCGTTCATAATGTTTGTGTATTAAATATAAAATATTGTTTTTTTAGATTACTCACGTTTGCATTGACTTTTATGGCTTTTGCTTCCGGAATCTTGTCTTGTATTTTTTGCAGAGAAAAGGCGGCATAACCTTTGCTTAAATAGCCCGGATTATCGTTGTCTGCTTTATGTCGCAGTTCAAGAAAAATCGTATCCGGCGAGATTTGGTTTTCTTGGATATAAAGTAAAGCGAACTGGTGTTTGTCATTATTTTGTTCTATTTTATAGCGGAGGTTTAAATATCCGCCTCCGGGCCAAAGCGAGATGATATATAGCGGGTCATTACCGAATGATTCGGTTTGTTCTTTTTGTGAAACGAACGTTATATCCCCTTCTGGAATGAAGGTTATCGATTGTATCTTTGCCGATAGTTCTGTTTGAGAAATTTGTTCTCCGGGTATATATCTCAATAGGATTCTTTTTCCGGTAACGAGATATTTGTTATCTGCGTCGTTTGCTGTTTCGGAGAGCAAGATGATCCCGTCATCTCTAAGAAACCGTATTCCTTCTTCTGGAGAGAGAACCGTTACAAAGTCCATTCGAAAATTTCCATAATCGTATCGGACATCGTCATTACAGGCGCTGAGAATTACAATTATTAAAAATAGTATAAATTGAAATGATCGTTTCATAAGACTTCGTTTATGTTCTCTTCCGGAGTAATTATCTGGCCGTCTTTCATGTGTATTACCCGATCTGTGATTAGGGCTAAAGATTCGTCGTGCGTAACAATAACAAATGTTTGTCCCATTTCGTTTCTCAGGTCAAAGAAGAGTTTGTGTAACTCTTCTTTATTTTGGGTGTCGAGACTGCCTGACGGTTCGTCTGCTAAAATAACATCCGGTTGGTTTATTAATGCACGGGCAACAGCCACTCTTTGTTTTTCTCCTCCGGATAATTGAGCAGGTTTGTGTTCCATCCTATCCGATAGGTTTAAATAGTCCAGTATCTCTTTTGCACGTTTACGGGCGACCGAAGATTTTTCTTTTCGGATTAATGCCGGAATCATAACATTTTCGATGGCTGTAAATTCCGGGAGTAATTGGTGAAACTGAAATACAAAACCGATGTGATTATTTCGGAAAACGGACAGCTCTTTCTTTTTTAATTTCCCGATCTGCACTTCTCCGATGTGTATTTCTCCCGAGTCGGGTTTATCCAGAGTTCCTATGATTTGCAATAGTGTTGTTTTACCTGCTCCACTCGGGCCTACGATAGAAACGATCTCACCTTTGCCGATATGGGCATTGATCCCTTTCAACACTTCGAGAGATCCGTAACTTTTATGTATATTTATAATATCGATCATTTTTGTGAAAGTTTGCGTATGACATAGGCAGCTAAATAACATCCGAAGATTGCCGGCAGGTAAGAAATTGTCCCGACTGTCGATTTTTTGTTTCGCTCTTCATCTGTTCGTATGATCGCATTGCGGTCGGGTTGTTCCGAAGAGAACACGACTTTGATACCTTTGCTTATACCTGCATCTTTTAACCTTTTCCTTACAGCTTTGGCTAAAGCGCAATGGTATGTTTCCGAAATATCTGCGTATGCAATGCGTGTAGGATCGATGCGACCGCCTGCACCCATAGAAGATATGACCTTTATTTTTCGTTTCAGGCAACCTGTCAATAGTGCGATTTTGGGGCTGATAGTATCGATTGCGTCGATTACATAATCATATTTTGCTTCATCGAGTAGTATTTCGGTTTGGACTTCGTCCATATATAACTGCTTTATATGTATGTTGAGTCGGGGATTGATATCCAATAGTCGCTGTGCGAGAATTTGGGTTTTGGGTTTGCCGACCGTGCTATGCATTGCAATTAACTGGCGGTTGATATTCGTCGGGTTTACGTTATCTCCGTCGATGATGGTAATCTCTTGAACTCCGGCTCTACAGATCATCTCGGCGGCATACGCACCGACTCCTCCTACACCGACGATAAGAACGTGGGAATTTTGTAGTGCGGATAGTGTGTCTTTTCCTAAAAGCTGTTCGGTTCGAGATAGCCATTCTTCCATGTGTTCTCTATTTTAATCTTACGAAGATACATTTTTTTTTCTGATGTATAAACAGGAGAACAGGGAATATTTAAACGGATAGAATGAGTTGGAATCTGGAGCGGTTGAAAACGTTTTTTTTTAGTTAAAATGGTTATTGATATAGTTTTTTTAGTTATTGCTTGTATTTTATAGTTATTTAGGAGTTGCGTGACAGCGCTTTTTATATTTTGTTAAAGAGAAAAACGGCTTTTGGTTTCTATATTTGTACAGTCAAATTTTAATATTATATGATGATGAAAAAAGGTTTAGTATTAGCTTTTATGGCCGTATCGATGATGATCGGCGGTAATGCGATTGCACAAAATAAAAAAGAATGTCCTAAGTCAAAAACCGAATGTCCGCAGAGAAAGGGAGATTGCCCAAACAAAAATTGTCCAAAGGAAAAATGCGACAATCCGAAACCTTGCTGCGAAAAAAACAGAGATTGTCCTAATAGAAAATAAAACCGTATTGGTATAATAAAAAGCAGGCTGCTCTAAATAAGGCAGCCTGTTGTGTTTATGCTTGGGATTTAATGTATTCGTCCATTGCTGCGGCTGCTCGTCGCCCGTCTCCCATTGCCAGAATTACGGTTGCTCCTCCCCGAACGATATCTCCTCCTGCAAAAAGATCGGGAATGTCGGATTGCATAGTTTCCTGATTTACGACAATCGTACCCCATTTACTGACTTCCAATCCTTTTATAGAATTTGGGATAAGAGGGTTAGGAGATACCCCTACGCTAACAACGACTTCATCTATATCGATTAGGTCGGTTGCTCCGGGAATAGGAACGGGACTTCTTCTTCCGGATGCATCCGGTTCTCCTAATTCCATTTTTTGAAGACGCATTTGTTTGACATGTCCGGTTTGGTCTCCGATATATTCTATGGGATTATGGAGGGTCAAAAATTCGACGCCTTCTTGTTTGGCATGTTTTATTTCTTCTATACGAGCCGGCATCTCCTCTTCAGAACGTCGATAGACGATCATTGCTCGATCTGCCCCTAACCGACGTGCCGTGCGGACGGAATCCATCGCAGTATTTCCTCCGCCTATAATAGCGACTCGTTTACCTTTTATGACCGGAGTGTCCGAATCGGAACTGGCGGCATCCATGAGATTGACACGAGTTAGGTATTCATTGCTGGACATCACACCTATGAGATTTTCTCCCGGTATGTTCATGAAACGGGGCAATCCCGCACCGCTGGCTACGAATATGCCTTTAAATCCCATTTCATGCAGGTCTTCATAAGTCAGAGTTTTTCCGATGATACAGTCGGCCATGAATTCCACACCCATTTTACGAAGGTTGTCGATTTCGACATCGACGATTTTATTCGGTAATCGGAATTCGGGAATTCCGTATTTTAATACTCCTCCGATTTCGTGGAGTGCTTCGAATACGGTCACAGAATATCCTTTTTTTATCATATCTCCGGCAAAAGAAAGTCCGGCAGGTCCTGATCCGACTACTGCAATTTTAATACCGTTTCGTGAAGTTATCTCGGGAATGGACATTTGCCCGCTTTCTCGTTCATAATCTGCAGCAAATCGTTCGAGATATCCTATTGCAACAGCCTCTTTGTGGAGTTTTTGCGTGTAAAAACATTTAGATTCACATTGTTTTTCTTGTGGGCATACCCGACCGCATACGGCAGGTAATGCACTGGTTTCTTTCAGAGTTTTTGCGGCTTCGAGAAATTCTCCTCGTTCGATATTTTTGATGAATTTCGGGATGTTGATTCCTACCGGACAGCCTGTAATGCATAAAGGATCTGGACAGTCGAGGCATCTGCAAGCTTCTGTAAGAGCTTGTTCTTTCGTAAGACCTTGGTTTACTTCTTCGGTGTTGGTGATTCGGTAAGCCGGGTCGAGTTCGTTCATGTGTACCCGGGGAATATCGATACGATCTTTGTTTTTTTTGTTCCGACGTAATTCTTCCCGCCAGCTTTCAGCTCTTTGAGCTGCCATATATTCTTTATTGTTCATAGTTTCAATATTATTCTATTTCTTTGTAAGAAGAAAGTCGCATCATCATTTCGTCAAAATCTACTTGGTGTGCGTCAAATTCAGGTCCGTCAACACAGACAAATTTTGTTTTGCCTCCCACTGTTATCCGGCATGCTCCACACATACCTGTCCCATCGACCATGATCGTGTTTAGAGAGGCTACCGTCGGTATATCGTATTTTTTTGTCAATAGAGAAACGAACTTCATCATGATTGCCGGTCCTATAGTTACACAGAGATCGACCTTTTCACGATTGATAATCTCTTCTACTCCGTTTGTTATCAATCCTTTTTTCCCATAAGAACCGTCATCGGTCATGATTACGACTTCATCCGAATTGGCTCTCATCTGTTCTTCCAAAATAATGAGTTCTTTTGTCCTTGCCGCTAAAACCGTAATGACTTTGTTCCCGGCTTTTTTAAAAGCTTCTACAATGGGGAGTAAGGGGGCGACTCCGACACCTCCGCCACAGCATATAACTGTTCCTACTTTTTCAATGTGTGTAGCTTGTCCCAAAGGTCCGACTACATCGGTAATATAGTCGCCTTCTTTCAACGCACATAGTTTTTGGGAAGAGCGGCCTACTGCTTGTACTACTAATGTGATAGTACCTTTGGCGACATCGGCGGATGCAATGGTTAACGGGATGCGTTCTCCTTTTTCTCCGACTCTCACGATTACAAAATGTCCGGCTTTTCGGGCTTTGGCTATAAGAGGAGCTTCAACAACAAGTTTTACTACTTTTTCTGAAAAATGCTCTTTGCTGATGATTTTGTTCATTGGTCGTATTTAATGATGAATTTGATCGTATTGAAATATGTGTTGATAATTACATGTACAAATTTAGGGTAAATTTCTCTTTTCTAATAATAAGAGCCTACCTAAATTTTCCGATAAGAAATATATATTCAGACTTTTTGAATCTCTTTTTGATCTTTTTATTTGTCGGATAATCCTCATGCTCAAAAAATCTTAAAACAGATCCTGAACAGAGTTTAATCGGATTTTAGAACCTGCTTAAATTTTATTTGAGTAAAGTTTGAAAGTTCCTTTTAAGGATATTTTTCTGTTTTTATGAGGAAAATAACGGACTATCTGACGAGTGAAAACAGGAAAAAACAGGAGAAAACCGTAAAGATGGCTTGATGGTATTTTTTATTGTAAAATTTGTTGTTTCTAATCTTGTTATCATAAAGAAATTGCCCATCGGACAGTAACTCCTATCGACATGAGATGTACGGGAGAAGAGAGTAGAGCTTTAGGAGTTTTCCCGTTTTGACGAGAGCTTTCCCAGATTGGATTCCCGGTTATTGTACCGTCTTCGGAATATTGAAGGAACGGTTTTTCGTTTGCAGTGTCATAGATTTTTCGGACGCCATATTCTCCGTAAATACCTGCATATATGTTCTGGTGTGCTCCGAGATGCCATTTCCATCCTATTTCTGCAAATGGAGAAAGCGAGTATTTTAACTTTAAGTCCGATTTGTTCCGGGCTGCCGGATAGTTTCCGAATCCATGATTCGTAAGGTCTGTGTATTCTATATCTTCATAGGGGAAATACGCCGAAGTTTTTAATGCGGAATATCGATTATTGCGGGTTGCTGTTATCGGTATCCCTATTTTTATACCGGCTTTTGCGTATATTCCCGAATGGTTGTCGGATTGTAACTGGAAAAATATGGGAATATTCAGATAGAGGGCTTTTTGCTCTTCTTGAAAATCGGTATAGGTAAATCTGAAATCGAATGTATTTTGTTCAGAACTTCCGTCCGGTATTGAATTGGAAAGTACGGTATAATTATCAGAGTATCGGTCAATGTTGACTTTTGATCGGTATAGAGATAATTCGGTACCTGTACCGATTCCCCAGAGATCGGTTATCTTTAATAAATAACCGAGATTGAGAGATGCTCCTCCTTGAGGTTTGAATTTCCCTTCGGATACAGAATAATGTAATGCCGATATTCCGCCTGATATTCCGACCGAAATTTCATTACGCCCCGGTTGTGCCGACGAGGTTATGAAAATAAAGCAGAAGATCATGGCAAGATATGTTTTTCTCATGGGATACATATTACTTTTATTTCTCGGGATATGCCTTCCTGTGTTGTTATTTTAACGATATAGCTTCCGGGAGTGTCGGATAGTGTAAATTTTACCGAGTTGCCGATTGCCGAAAAGGTTTTGGTTTTCCCGGAAAGATCAGTGATTGTTATTTCGACTTTATTATTTTCTTTTTGCGAATCGATATATAATTTGATTTTTTCTCCTGCTTTTATCGGATTCGGATAGAGACGTATTTCGTCACCTGTGATTTGTATTTGTTTTTCACAGCTTGAGAGAGAAACGCCTTCGTCCGTAGTTACCAAAATGTGGTATTTGTCAGAACTTTGATGGTCGTCGGGTAATTTGATATAGGGTATTCCTGAACTTAAATAGTGATTATTCCGATACCAGACAAAGTCGGTAAAATGTAATCCGTTATTGTTTTCAGGATTATTGATAACGGAAAGGACATCATTCCATCGTAATAAAAGTATATTGTCCGGTAATTTAAACAGATTGACAGAAAATTCTTGCGTGTTTTCTTTGCTTTCTGAAATTATGGTTACCGGCTGATTGAATTTGCCTCCTTCCTCGACATTTATTTCTGCTGTTCCGGATATTTGGTCTCCCATTATTATCGTAGCTCCGGGATGGGCTTCGATCTCGATCCGGGCGGAGTTTATATCGCAATCGAGAGGTATATTTAAAGTATTTTCTTGAGAGATTTCTACATCCTCACCGTTGATTTTCAACGAACGTATTCGTGCTTCGAAACTTTCTGTTTTCAGAAAAAAAGTTTCGGGATCACTCAGGGCACTGACTCCATCGGGATAGATCGCTTCAATGGTATAGGTATAGTTGTTGCCTTGGGATAATTCTTTGTCTGTTATTATCGTGTCGGTCGTTAATTCCGGAGTGATATTCGTGCCATCTCTGTATATACGAAAGTCGGGACGGTTAAACCGGATAGGAATAGAAGAACATGTTTTCGTATTTGTTTTTTGTAATAGTGCAGACCGGGGTACGGTTTGCCATTGTATTTGCGAATTTTCATCTGAGTTTTTATTCTTGACAGACCGTTTTTTTATTTCTTGTTGAGGAGGGACAACATTGCTTTGCTTTAGGGAAGAGATTCCGACTTGCAAGAAAAAGTTGTGGTCTTTATCGCTGTGTTGAGTCAGGGTTTTCCAGTTTTGCCCATCGGTAGAGTATATGTTCCCCTTTTGTGTTATAGGAACAGCGTTGTCTGTCGCTGCCGGACTATTCGTATATGATTCTGCGTATATAGAAACGGTCAAAGCTGCATCTTTTTTGATAGTGACCGGCTTGAGCAGTTTTACTTCTATTATTTGATCTTTATCTGTCGGATCGATTTTTTGCTGGTAGGAGAAGTTCTCTTGATCGATATGAAGACTGTAAGTTGCTCCTTCAACTGAAAGGAATGTAACGGATTCCAGTGTGTACCCGTCTATTTCTTGTAAGTCGTCGGTAGTCCAGCGTTGTCCGAAATAGAACGGTATTTGCTGATTGTCTTTATCTCTTAATTGCATTCTGTAAAAGTCGGTTGCATTTCCCCAAAATATTTTTTGTCGGGATATCGGCATTTGCCACTCTATTTGCAGTTCGGTTTCGTCAGTTCGTTTTATCGAAATATTTTTTGGAGGAAGTATGTCATATACATATATAGTTGCCGTATTTCCCGAGTCGGAAGCTTTGTTGTCTGCATATATTGCAGTGACGTCATAGTGATGTATGCCTACAGGCAATGCTGTTTCTGAGAAACTTGTCGAGGTCGTTGTACCTATTTCGGTACTGTTTCGGTATATCTTGTAGCGGACAGGTTGCTCGTCTCCTTTGGGTGCTTCCCAATTTACGATAGACCTTTTTTCTTCAGATGACCATTTGGCAGAGACTTGTTCGGGTACTGCTTTAGGAGGGAATGCGTAACGTCCGTCAAGGTACTCGACTCCCGATCCGATAGGATCTAGATATTTGTCGATTCTTTGATCATCGGCTGTTCCGCATTGATCCCAGAAAAGAGCTAATTTCCCGAATAGATTCCGTCCTTCTTTACGGTCGGTACAATTTGCATTTCCTCCGGTCAGAAATCCTGTTATGCGTTTGTTCTGATCGAATAACGGAGCGCCGGATGATCCGCCTTCTGTCACACCATGTCCGTTGGCAGTACTCTTGAATATAACGTTCCAGTGTCCGTCCTGCAACCCTTGCGTCGATCCGGATTTCCAAGTGTCTGATACTGCCGGTTGGTCATAAGTCGATATTTTTTTTACATCGCCTTGCGGGTGATGTATGCAGACTCCCGATTGAGGAGCTATATTCCGGCGATCCCATCCGTTATAGTATGCGTTCAGATTGTCCGGTATTTTCCCGTTTAATAATAGCAACGCTCCGTCAACACCATTTTCCAAAGGAACTCCGGCAATGTATGTGCATCCGATCATCGATACCGGAGATGTGGGGGTATTGCTCCCGCATGTCGTATTTTCATATCGGAAAAAGAATTGGGCCTGAGACAGATCGGACGCAGAGGCTTGTTCTTTAGATGAAAGCAGGCAGTGGAATGCTGTCAATAAATAAGGTTTGAGGTCTTCTTTTGTATTGTTAAGGATAGACCCGGTACATAAGAAACTGCTGGTACCTATCGGTATAATCATTTTGACGACACCGTTCTTATGATCTTGCCATTGTTCCCCTTCTTCACAGTTGATGTCAACCATACAGCTGCCAGATAGACTTTCATTGTAAGAGTCTTTAATGCTTAAATAGTTGTACCCGTATCCTATTTCTTCGATTTCGATTTCCGGATTTTGAGGGAATTCATCACTCTTAGGGGCAACATATTCGAGGATTATATCGTCTCCGGCAACGAATTCGGTTGCAAACTTCCCTTTTCCGGGGTGAGTTTTGTGTGTATAAGCTCCCAATATATGAGTATGTGCAGAGTTATATATGAATAGCTTGCTTCCGATCGGGAGATTGAATTTTTTATAATAAAGAGAGATTGCCTTGGCTTTATTTGCCATGATCCGGAGTTGCCAGATGCGTTCTCCTCCCGGAAGAGTACTCCATGCTCCGGAATTTTCAGGAGAAAAAGAGGCCGGGAGCAATACTGCCACACGAGGAGGTAAGAATTCCTCTTTCATGCGTTCATCATCAGCCTTTAGATCATCGAGTGAAAAAGGGATATATATGTTTTTGATTCCATTTTTTTTGTTTTGAAGGCTTCTTGTCTTTTGGGATGCAGGATACATGAAACTGGGCGGGGTACCTCCCTCGCTTATTTGTGCGTATGAAGAAAAAACGGTTGCAGAAAATAGGATGGTTGCGACCCATAAAAAATATAATGTTTTATGGGTCGACAGGGTATAATATTTCTTGTTTTGCGACATTTGTTATTTATCCTTTTTTTGGTTACGATGACCCCATCGTTTCTTTTTCTTCAGCAGATTTTCAAGGAAAAGCCTTAATCCTATAAAACGAGTATAGTCCCGTTGTACATCCATCGATCGAGGATCGCTGAAAAAGGAGAGTTGACTTTCTTTTCCGAATTGGTCGGGATAGAGAACAACGATATTGTTTCCGGCAAAATATTTGGATAAAAATGACGGCAGTTTGTCGAATTCGGTATTATAGGATACGGAAGTATGTCTTGCACTTACAATGATGAACAAATCGTCTTGCAAGACGATTCCGGTTAACATAAGAATATCTTCCCAATTGTCCAATATCTCGAACTCATTCCGAATATTGTATTTCCCTTTGCGGAGAATGGCTTTTAATTGTATTATAGTATTGGGGTGAGCATAGAATATCGCCCGGCATCCGACCTGTTTTACCATATTGGCCACTCTGTCAACCCATTTGACGAATCCGGTTTCAAATTCTGCTTTTTCAGGGACGGCTATGACAATGCGTGTTACCGTATTGACCGGAATGGTGCATTTGGTGATCGCAACCATTTTGTTTGTTCCTTTTAGTAAACTCTCGGTTTTTGTTCCGAAAAAACTATCTACGATATTAGCTTTGTGATGCAATCCGATAACTATTTCCGAGATATTTTTTTCTTTCATTGTGTGAATGATACCGCTTGCGATATTTATATCGTACCGAGCTATGGTTTCCATTTCGACATCTGCGGATGAAGCTATCTTGGCCGCTTTTTGCAAAGCGTTTTTGGCATTGAATCCGTTATCTTGCGATTTGTCGTCGGTGACGTTTATTGCATATAAAGGTGTTTTCTTTTTCGGATTTTTTAATAGTATTGCCAAATTTACAAGGTTTTCTATAGTATCGGGATTTGCTATCGGAATCAGAATGCGTTCTTCTCCCGTATCTATTTTGTCTTTAAGATAGTCGTCTTGTTGTTGCTTGGTTACAAGTTCGCGTGCGGCTTTTTCGGTTACGAAAGAACTGATAGTACATGTTACGAGAATCATGATAACTGTTCCGTTCAATACGTTAGAATTGAATAATCCGAGGTCATATCCGATAAGTACGGCGGCTAAAGTCGCTGCTGCTTGTGCATTACTGAGTCCGAAAATCATATTTCGGTCAACTTTCGGAAGTTTAAATGTTTTTTGAGTAAACCATGCCGCTATCCATTTGGATGCCGTAGCAACGATTGACATATTGATTGCTACTATGATGGCCTCTGTACTGCTGAATACGCCGTGCAGATTGATCAACATTCCGACACCGATGAGGAAATAGGGAATAAAAAGTGCATTTCCTACAAATTCTATCCGGTTCATTAGAGGAGAAACAGCCGGAATAAATCGATTGAGTACGACACCGGCAAAAAATGCTCCGATAATTGCTTCGAGTCCGGCTAGTTGTGCCATGAATGATGCAGAGAACACTAAAGCTAATACAAAAATATATTGGGATACATTGTCGTCGTATTTTTTGAAAAACCACCGGGTAATGCGAGGAAAGGAATATATGATAATGGTACAATAAATCGTTATTGATATTAAAAGACGAATCCAGAATATCTCATTGATTTCGCCTTGCTGCATTCCTGCAATTACGGCAAGGATGATAAGCGCTCCTAATACGGTAATGATAGTGCCGGCAATGGTCGTTGTGACAGATGTGGCCCGTGATATGCCATAGCGACTTACGATCGGATAGGCTACCAAGGTGTGAGAGGCGTACATGCTTGCCAGCAAGATAGAGGTTTCCAGATTGAAGTGTAGGGTATAATAGCTGATTGTCGTCCCTAATATCATCGGGATAAAAAAAGTATATAGTCCGAATACGATGCCTTGCGTTTTATTTTTCTTGAAATCGTTAATATCCATTTCAAGGCCGGCTAAAAACATCAGGTAAAGAAGACCTACATTTCCGAATATCTGGAAACTGCTGTCTCGTTCGAGTAATCCGAATCCATGAGGACCTATTATCATCCCGGCAATGATCAGTCCGATGATGTGAGGAATCCTGAATCGGTTGAGAAGTAATGGGGCAAAGAGAATGATAGTTAATACGATAAAGAATATCAGTACCGGATTTGTAAATGGCAGGGTTGGTATTATATTTTCTATGTTCATACTAACTTTTTGTTTGTTGTGAGAAAATACTTTGTGATTTCTCAAAGAGTGTCCGAGAAAAATTCAGACAGGCTTAAATCCTTTACAAAAGTACAAAAAAGAGGATTAAAAATGAAAAGATATTAGAAATTGTAAATATGAGGATCGATTTATTGTAGATTTTCTTCTTTTTATATGGATAATCGTACAAAATGTTTTAATTTTGCGGCATGAACGTGTATTATTGTTATTGAAATATAAAAAAATACCGAACAAAAGAAACTGTATTTAATAGGTTATAAATAAACAAAGAAATGAAAGTAGCTATTGTTGGTGCAAGCGGTGCGGTAGGCCAGGAGTTTCTCCGTGTATTGGATGAAAGAAATTTTCCGGTAGATGAATTGTTGTTGTTCGGCTCTTCTCGTAGTGCCGGATCTGAATATGTTTTCCGGAATAAAAAAATTGTAGTGAAGGAGCTGAAGCATAATGACGATTTTAAAGGCGTGGACATTGCTTTTACTTCTGCCGGTGCAGGAACATCAAAAGAGTTTGAATCGACGATTACGAAATATGGAGCTGTGATGATCGATAACTCGAGCGCTTTTCGTATGGATGACGATGTGCCTTTGGTAGTTCCGGAGGTGAATGGGCCGGATGCAAAAATTCGTCCTCGAGGAGTAATTGCTAATCCGAATTGTACGACAATTCAGATGGTTGTAGCATTGAAAGCTATCGAGGATTTGTCTCATATAAAGGCCGTACATGTAGCTACGTATCAGGCTGCCAGCGGTGCTGGAGCATCGGCAATGGCAGAGTTGGTTCATCAATATGAAGAGTTGATGAAGGGAGATAAACCGACGGTAGAGAAATTTTATTATCAGTTGGCATATAACGTAATTCCTCAGGTAGATGTGTTTACCGATACATTGTATACGAAGGAGGAGATGAAAATGTACAACGAGACGCGGAAAATTATGCATTCAGATGTGAAAGTGAGTGCTATGTGCGTACGTGTTCCGGTTATGCGTGCTCATTCAGAGTCTATTTGGGTAGAAACCGAGCGTCCTATTTCGGTTGCTGAGGCACGTGAGGCATTTTCTAAAGCGGAGGGCGTTGTTTTAATGGATGATCTTGCAAACAAGATATATCCTATGCCGCTCGATATTGCTGGAAAAGATCCTGTGTATGTCGGTCGTGTGCGTGAGGATCTTGCTAATCCGAACGGGTTGACATTTTGGACTGTGAGTGATCAGATAAAGAAAGGTGCTGCACTGAACGCTGTACAGATTGCCGAGTATTTGATCCGGGAAAATGCTCTTTGATAAGAAACAGATTAGTCATAACATAACAATTAGCTGATGAGGGTGTATCAAAATTGAGAAGATTTGATACATCCTCTTTTTCCCTTTGTTAAG
>ENA-UONQ01001350-UONQ01001350.1-human-gut-metagenome-genome-assembly--contig:-CS26-NODE-1350-length-21539-cov-6.007634_pt1 | contig 21539 bp, 18 predicted proteins | sample MGYA00242460_ERZ724007 | MGnify/ENA metagenome assembly ERZ724007
ACTGTTGAATTTTCAATATATTATTAAGTCGGCAGAAGAAGGTGTTGCAATTACTGTATTTTTTGAGGAAGATGCAACACAATCTCAAATTGAAGAGATTGGAGAGAAACTGGAAAGCAGGGAAGATGTGTCGGAAGTCAATTATGTATCGGCAGACGAAGCATGGGAAAAATTTCAGAAAGAATATTTCAAAGATAACCCAGAACTTGCAGAGGGATTTAAGAACGATAATCCACTGGCAGGATCTGACAACTATGAAGTATATATGAAGGTAGTCGAAGACGACGGGGCAAGTATCGTTTCAAAGGGACGTTCGCTTTCCAAGACGCAGCAGGATCTTGTAAAATTTGCCAGAGGTCTGGATGGAGTGAAAAAGGTCAATAAATCAGACGTTGTTGCAAATACACTATCCAGTGTGAATGTGCTCGTTGGATATGTTTCTATAGCGATTATTGCAATCTTATTTGGAGTTTCTATTTTCTTGATCAGTAATACAGTTTCTATGGGTATTACAGTTCGAAAAGAAGAAATTGCAATTATGAAGTATATTGGAGCCAAGGACTTTGTAGTACGTTCTCCGTTCGTGATTGAGGGATTGATTATGGGAATTGTCGGTGCCGTAATTCCATTGGTTCTTCTATATGTATTATATGGAAAAGCTGTTGAATATATACTTGAAAGATTTAGTATTTTGAACAACATTATTGACTTCCTTCCGGTAATGAGTGTATATCGGTATCTGCTTCCAATCGGATTGCTGATGGGAGTAGGTATTGGTTTTGTAGGTAGTTTCTTTACAGTACGTAAACACCTGAAAGTATGATGGAACAAAGGGTATAAAAAGTTATTAAGGTGAGTAAAATGAAAAGATATAAAAGACGGATGGGTAGTCTCCTGCTTGTATTTGTATTGTGTTTTGGGGCAGTGATAAACGTACAAGCGGTTACAATTGATGAGGCACAAGAAAAAGCAGATCAGTTAGAAGAAAAGAAAAATGCGGCAGAATCAGAAAAGAAGTCATTGGCAGAGCAATTAAATACAATTGTAAAGGATATGAAATCTTCAAAAGAAAAGCTTGCCAAAAAACAAGAAGAGATTGAAAAAGCAGAAGAAGAGCTGCTTCAAGCAAAAGTCGAAGAAAACAATCAATATGAAAGTATGAAAAAAAGAATCAAATTCATGTACGAAAATGGAAGTACAAAGATTTTGGAAGTATTGATTGAAAGTGATAGTATTGGAGACTTTTTGAATAAGGCAGAGTATGCACAGCAGTTGTCAGAATATGACAGAGACCAATTGACAGCCTTTCAGGAAGCTGTCAAAGAAGTTGAAAAGGAAGAAGAACTTCTTAAGGGCGAGTATGCAGAATTGGAGACTTTGCAGAAAGACTTGATTAAGAAGCAGTCAAGCGTGCAGAAACTCTTAGATGAAAAGAATTTGCAAATTGCAAATCTGGAGAAAGAAATTGGAGATAATGCGAGTGTTTTAGAATCTTTGATTGCGCAGGCTGAGGAGGAAAAGAGAAAACAGGAGCAGCAGGCACAGCAAAATAGTGGTGGAACCGGCGGATACGTACCGCCAACGTCTGATAATGTGATAACAGGGAATGGGCAGTTTACACATCCATGTCCGGGAGCAACAATTACCAGTACGTTTGGATGGCGTGATTTTGATAATTCATTTCACAAAGGTTTGGATTTAGCGGCACCTACTGGAACACCTACATATGCTGCAGATTCCGGATATGTGATGTATGCAAGATGGAGTGACAGCGCCGGAAACTGGGTCGTTATTAACCATGGAAATGGATTGGTTACAAAATATATGCATCATGATTATTATACTGTAAGAGAAGGACAGTATGTGGAAAAAGGACAGCAGGTAGGTGTTGTTGGAAATACTGGTAATTCATTCGGTGCACATCTTCATTTTCAGGTTGAGTTAAATGACGTTGCGGTAGATCCGTTATCATATCTGTAGAATAAAAGGGTTGGACTATAATGAAAAAAGACAACAGATTTTTAAAAGGGGCGCTTATTGGCGCCCTTACAATGTTTTGTGTGATTGTGCTTGGAGGAGGACTTTTAAAAGGTGTTTCTTCTTTGGGAATTCTTCCGGCATTTTCTGAAAAGGGAAAAATTGAACGAAAATTAAATCTTCTGGAAAATATTGTGGATCGTTATTATCTTTATGAAGATGAGGTGGATGAAGAGCAGATGACAGAAGGGCTATATGCGGGTTATCTTGCGGCACTTCAGGATCCTTATACGATGTATTTTACAGAGGAGGAAACAAAGGAATTGTTCCAAAGTGTATCCGGAGAGTTCTACGGAATCGGTGCAATGCTTTCTCAGGATGTGAAGGCTGGAACAATCACGATTACACAGGTTTATGAAGATTCACCTGCAGAAAAAGCAGGATTGCGAGAAGGCGATATTTTAATTCAAGTAGATGAACATCAGATTACAGAAGAAAGTTTAGATGAGATTGTGACGTGGATCAAGGGAGAACAGGGATCAGAAGTGGTTCTGCGTGTGCTGCGTGATGGAACAGAAGTTGAGCTGAAAGCAGTTCGTGATATTGTAAAGACTGTAACAGTTCAATATGAAATGAAAGACGATGGGATTGGATATCTCCATATCCAGGAATTTGATGACGTGACGGTGGATCAGTTCAAGGAAGGGCTAGAGGCATTGGAATCCCAGGGGATGAAAGGACTTGTAATCGATATTCGAAACAATCCGGGAGGAAATTTGGATACTGTTGTAGAGATGCTACAGATGCTGCTTCCGGAAGGAGATGTTGTATCGATTCGGAATCGGGATGGAGAACAGGAAAAATATACTTGCGATGGTAAACATGTATTTAACAAACCGTTGGCAGTTCTGGTAAATCAATACAGTGCGAGTGCATCAGAGATTTTTTCCGGAGCAATCCAAGATTATGGAATTGGTGAGATTGTAGGAATGACGACCTATGGAAAGGGTGTTGTTCAGGATATTTTGGATTTGGGAGATGGCACGAGTATGAAACTGACTACGGCGGAGTATTTCCTGCCTAGTGGACGAAGCATCAATAAGCAAGGAATTACACCGGACGTAGAAGTGGAATTTGTTTATGATGAGGCAAATCCGGAGTATGATAATCAGTTAGAAAAAGCTATGGATGTTGTACGAAATGAAATAAAATAATTTTTAGATCCGGTATTCCATAATATAGTCATCCATGATAAATCCATTTCCGATATCCGTCTCTTGGGTATCAATCGTTTGAAAACCAAGATGACGATAGACTGCAAGAGAATTGTCATTGTGCTTGTTGCATGTTAACCAAATAGAATGCAAGTTACGCTTTTGACAGAGGGATTTTAAAAATGCAAAGGCCTGTGTGGCGAGATGTCGCCCGCGGGCCTCTTTTTTTAGGTATAATTTGCTTAAAAATAATCTGCCGTCCTCATCAGGATGAACACCGCAGTAGCCGCAGAAGATTTCGTTGTCGTAAAGTTGATAATATTCATATCCATCGGTAAGCTGGTGCTTCAGTGCAGAAAAGGATTGAAATTTATCCAGCATATATTCAACCTGTTCTGTGCCGATAATAGGAGTGAAGTGTTCATGCCAGATGGTATCTGCAAGGTTTACAATTTGCTGTAATTGTTCATCATTTAATGCTTGTTTGACTTGAAAATCGGATGTCATAATCCCGCCTCCTAATAGAGAAAATAAGTTGTATTATAATTTTAGTTTTTTAGTATATCACCGTTTTCTTAAAAATGCCATATTTATAAAAGTTATAAATTATTTATTAAATTTAGCACTCAACCGAAGTGAGTGCTAAATTTCTATTGACTTTTAAAAATTGCTGTATTAGAATACATGTTAGACGCTAGGAAGGTTTCATTTTAAACAACATAGAAAGAGTATATAAAAAAGGAGTGTTTCAAATGGGAACAAAAAGAGGAAACTTATCAATTGACAGTGAAAATATTTTTCCAATTATAAAAAAATGGGTATATTCAGACCATGATATTTTTGTCAGAGAATTGGTATCTAACGGTTGTGATGCAATCACGAAGTTGAAAAAGCTGGATATGATGGGTGAGTATGAATTGCCGGAGGATTACAAGGCTAAGATTCAGGTTATTGTAAATCCGGAAGAGAAGACTTTGAAGTTTATAGATAATGGTCTTGGAATGACTGCAGATGAAGTAGAAGAGTATATTACACAGATTGCATTTTCCGGTGCAACACAGTTTTTGGAAAAGTATAAAGATAAGACAACAGATGATGAGATGATCGGACATTTTGGTCTGGGATTTTATTCCGCATTTATGGTGGCTGATGAGGTACATATTGATACACGTTCTTATCAGTCTGATGCAGTGCCGGTACACTGGGTAAGCAATGGTGGTACAGAGTATGAGATGCAGGATGGAAATAAAACAGAAGTAGGGACAGAGATTACATTGTATCTGAATGAGGATTGTCTGGAATTTTCCAACGAATATCGTGTAAGAGAAGTTCTGGAAAAATATTGCTCTTTCATGCCTGTTGAGATTTTCCTGTCCAAAGCAAATGCAGAGCCAGAGTATGAGACAATTGATGAAGCGGATGTACTGGAGACAGATGAAATTGTAGAGCATATTACAGAAGAGGTCAAAGAAGGCGAGGAGGGCGAACCCAAACAGAAGGCAAAGATTGTAAAACGTCCAGTGTCTTTGAGTGATATACATCCGTTGTGGACAAAGAATCCAAGTGAGTGTGAAAAGGAAGAATATATCGAATTTTACCGTAAGGTATTTATGGATTATAAAGAGCCGTTGTTCTGGATTCATTTGAATATGGATTATCCATTTAATTTGAAAGGTATTTTGTATTTCCCGAAGATTAATACAGAATACGATTCCATTGAGGGCACAATTAAATTATATAATAATCAGGTATTTATTGCAGATAATATCAAAGAAGTGATTCCGGAATTCCTGATGGTATTGAAAGGGGTAATCGATTGCCCTGATCTGCCGCTGAATGTATCCAGAAGTGCATTGCAGAATGATGGATTTGTAGGAAAAGTGGCAGACTATATTTCGAAAAAAGTTGCGGATCAGCTGAATGGTATGTTTAAGACAGACCGCGAGAATTATGAGAAATATTGGGATGACATCAGTCCGTTTATCAAGTTTGGTTGCTTGAAGGATGAAAAATTCGGAAAGAAAGTGAAAGATTCTATCTTATATAAAAATCTGGAGCATAGTTATGTAACTCTGGAAGAGTATATTCAAGCGGAAAAAGAGGCAAAAGGACTTACAGACACAGAAGAACAAGCAGATACAGTGGAGAATACTGAGGCTGAAGCAGGGGATGCAGAGAAAAAAGAATCGGAGAAACTGACGGTATATTATGTTACCGATGAACAGCAGCAGAGTCAGTATGTGAAGATGTTCAAGGAGCAGGGACAGCAGGCGGTTGTTTTGAACCACAATATTGATACTGCATTTGTTACTTATATGGAACAGCAGAATGAGGACATTAAGTTCCAGAGAATTGATGCGGATGTTTTGGATGCATTGAAGGAAGAAGTGTCTGAAGAAGAAAAAGAGAATTTCCAGAAAACAACGGATAGTCTTGTAGAAATCTTCCGAAAAGAATTAAATAATGACAAATTAGAAGTAAAGGTTGAGAATCTGAAAGATGAGAATGTCGCATCTATGGCAGTTCTATCAGAAGAATCCCGCCGTATGCAGGAAATGATGAAGATGTATGGTATGGCAGGAATGGATCCGGCGATGTTCGGAGGGCAGGCAACATTGATTTTGAATGCAAACCATCCGCTTGTGAAATTTGTGGTAGAGCATAAGAGAAGTAAGAGTGTACCGATTATCTGTAAACAGTTGTATGATCTGGCAATGCTGGCACATAAACCACTGAATCCAGAGGAAATGACAGCGTTTGTACAGAGAAGTAATGAAATTATGATGTTGCTGACAAAGTAAGAGACAGCGCAGATAAAATTGCATAAAAGGAAAAGATGTTTTGGAATTACAGCTAGATAAGTGATTTCAAAACATTTTTTTTATTTGTTGTGAAACACAATATGTTGTGCTATACTTTTAGAAAAATCAATATTATGTAGAATAAGGAGATGATAAGATGAAAGTAGAGGAGTGGTTAGGTCAGGAGAATCAGTTGGGTGCAGATATATGGAATCATAAATATCGCTATAACGGAGAGAGTTTTGATCAGTGGCTGGATCGGATTTCCGGTGGAAATCAGGAGATTCGGCAGTTGGTTGTGGAGAAGAAGTTTTTGTTTGGTGGCAGGATTTTATCCAACAGAGGATTGGAACACGAAGGCAGAAAGGTAAGTTTGTCTAATTGTTATGTGATTACGCCACCGGGAGATGACATTGAAGATATTTTTGAGTGTGCAAAGAAACTGGCGAGAACTTATAGCTATGGGGGCGGATGTGGAAGAATTTATCAATCTGAAAACAGATCTGGAGAAGGTTACAAAGGCAAATATCTCAATTCGTATCAGCAAAGAATTTATGAATGCAGTAAAGAAAAATGAGATGTTTCCACTTTATTATAAACGAGAGGCAACCGGTGAAGTGATTGAATCAGAGGTAAATGCGAAAGAATTGTTTCACAGAATTGCGGAAGTGAACTGGGATTATGCGGAGCCGGGGGCTTTGTTCTGGGACAGGATCAGTGAATGGAATCTGCTTAGTAATACGGAAGAGTTTCAGTATGCCGGAGTCAATCCTTGTGCGGAAGAACCACTGCCGGCAGGAGGAAGTTGTCTCCTGGGAAGTATCAACCTTGCAGAATTTGTGCAAAATCCGTTTGCGGAGAATGCAAGTTTTGATATTGAAGGATTTAAACAGTGTGTAAAGGCATCTGTACGTGCTCTGAATGAAGTATTGGAAGAGGGACTTCCTCTGCATCCGCTGAAAGAGCAGCAAGATAGTGTTGCAGACTGGAGGCAGATTGGTCTTGGAATCATGGGACTGGCGGATATGATGATCAAACTGGGAATCACGTATGGAGAAAGAGAGTCGCTGGAACTTTGTGGGAAAATCGGTTTTGCAATGGCGGATACAGCAATTGCTGCATCGGCTATGTTGGCAAAGGAAATGGGTGCATACCCGAAGTGTAAGATTGAGAATGTTATAACAGCGCCTTATTTTCGAGCAAATACAACGGACGCTACAGTAGAACTTGTCAAAAAATACGGGATACGCAATTCTCAGCTGCTTACGATTGCACCAACTGGAACGTTGTCCACAATGCTGGGGATTTCCGGAGGAATTGAACCGATTTATGCAAATTATTATGAACGGAAAACAGAGTCTCTACATGGGGTTGATGTCTATTACAAGGTGTATACAAAGATTGTAGAACAATATATGAAGGAGCATGGGATTACAGATGATAGTCAGCTGCCGGAATATTTTGTGACAGCTATGACATTGGATTATCATCAGAGAATCGACATGCAGTCTGCATGGCAGGAACATATAGACGCTTCTATCAGCTCAACCGTAAATGTGCCGAATCAGTTCACTGTCGAAGAAACAGAAAAATTATATATGTATGCGTATGAGAAGGGGCTGAAAGGAATTACGATTTTCCGGGATGGATGTAAGCGTATAGGAATATTGACTACAGAAGAAAAGGAAAAAAGTGTAACAGCCGGAGATGGTCTGAAAAGAGGAGAAATTATTCTGGTTACAGATGATGTGGTTGGAAAGAAACGAAAACTGATTACCGGTTGTGGCAGTCTGCACTGTATTGCTCTATTTGAGCCCAATACAGGGGCATTGCTGGAAGTATATTTAAGTAAAGGTTCGACTGGTGGATGCAATAACTTCATGATTGGTTTGTCACGTATGATTTCTATCAGTGCAAGAGCGGGAATTGATATTTATACAATCATTGATCAACTGAATTCCACAGGATCTTGTCCATCTTATACTGTTCGAAGAGCAACAAAAGGGGATACCAGCAAGGGAGCCTGCTGTCCGATGGCAGTTGGAAATGCGCTGCTGGATATGTACAAGGAAGTGCAGCGGGAATTACAGCAGGAAGGTGCTGACAAGAAACAGGAAAAGAAAAAAGCTCCAAAACCAAAAGCGGTCACCGGCGTATCCGAGGATAAGATCCTCTGTCCGGAATGCGGGGAGCCGCTTGCATTTGAAGGCGGCTGCAATGTGTGCAAGAACTGTGGCTGGAGCAAGTGTTATTGATGGATGAGCAGAGGGTGTAAGCTGCTGTTTATTCTTCGATAATGTGTATTTCCAAATAATCAAAATCAATGGAATCTACAAAATTATCTTGATAGAAACGGGCTTTGTCGTGGCGTTTAAATTCTGCAATGGTAGAATCCAGCCAGATCGGCTTGCTTAGATCAAATTCATAGCAGATGGCATCCAATGCATGAAATATTTTATGTGTGCGGGTGTCATCTGTTTCATCACAAATGACTGTATCGCGCAGCATTCTATTATCTTTGAAGAGTTTTCCCCATAAACGAAACATAATCTATTACCTCTTTTCCATGATTTAGAATGAGTATAGCATTCCGTCGGGCTGGTTGCAAGTGATGTATAGAAATACCGGGGCAGGCAAAAGATACTGGATATTTGAAAAGGATAATGCTATAATGGCAGAGCGTTGTCAGGTGACAAGACAATTAAGAGGAGGAGCGAAGAGCGATGAAGAGTATTTTGGACAGAATCTTTGTAGATGGTCTGGGTGGGATGGCACAAGGATTGTTTGCAACACTGATCATAGGAACAATTATCCAACAGATTGGGAATCTTGTTGGTGGAAATACCGGAGAATTGATTTTTCTTGTGGGAAAGATGGCGGCGGCAATGACCGGTGCCGGAATTGGTGTTGGAGTTGCGAGAAAGTTTAATGCGGAGCATCTTGTTGTCGTATCGGCAGCAACGGCAGGAATGATCGGAGCATTTGCAACACAGATTCTCTCTGGCACAATTATGGACGGAAATACAGTGCTGCTTTCCGGGCCTGGAGAACCGTTGGGAGCATTTTTGGCTGCATATCTGGCTATAGAGGTGGGGAGTCTGATCGCAGGAAAAACGAAACTGGACATTATTGTAACACCCCTGGTATGTATTGGAACGGGTTCTCTGATCGGTCTGCTTCTGGGACCGCATATTTCCCGGTTTATGGGCTGGCTGGGCGCAATGATCAATTGGGGAACAGAGCAGCAGCCATTTTTGATGGGAATCATTGTGTCTGTGTTGATGGGAATGGTGCTTACTCTTCCAATCAGTTCAGCGGCGATTGGAATTATTTTAAATTTATCCGGTTTGGCAGCAGGTGCGGCTACGATCGGATGTTGTTGCAATATGGTAGGATTTGCAGTGGCAAGTTTTCGGGAAAACAAATTCGGTGGTTTGTTGGCACAGGGAATTGGAACGTCTATGCTGCAGGTACCGAATATTGTACGACATCCACAGATTTGGTTGCCGGCAATTTTATCCAGTGCAATACTGGGACCTGTAGGTACCATGGTCTTTCATATGACCAATAATGCGACTGGGTCTGGAATGGGAACGGCAGGTTTGGTAGGACAGATTATGACGTGGCAGGTGATGACACAGATAGAACCGCCGGCAGTTGTGATGCTGAAAATATTGGTAATCCAGATTATTCTTCCGGCAGTGCTGACCTTATTGTGTGCAGAATTTATGAGAAAGAAAAAATGGATCAAGTACGGGGATATGAAATTAGATTTGTAAGAGCAACGATTGAAATCTTTGAAAAATTTTCTAGATGGATTTCTTAAAAAATAGTGAAATTTGTGACAGATAAAAGGTGCTGTGGTATAATGTATTATAAGAATTATTTATAAAATATTCGTTTATTTATAAGATATCAGTCTTTATAAGTTGAGACTGCTTATAAGAAATCGGTTACAGAGAGGAGTTATACGATTGGGAGGAGAACGGCTAGTCGGAGATGCAATTCGGAATTATGAAGACGTCGACAGTTGGAAGACGGTCATTTTCCTGTACAATGCAGCATTAAAAGAAGTTGGTACCAAGCTGGAGATTTTGAATGATGAGTTTCAGCATGTGCATAAGTACAATCCGATTGAACACATTAAGACGCGGATTAAGTCACCGGAGAGCATTGTTAAAAAGTTAAAACGAAATGGATATGAGACATCGATCGAGAACATGGTAAAATATATCAACGATATTGCAGGTGTGCGGTTGATCTGTTCTTTTACTTCCGATATTTATCGCCTTGCGGAAATGATCGGGAATCAAAGTGATTTGAAAGTGCTGACTATCAAAGATTATATCAAGAATCCAAAAGAAAGTGGATATAAGAGCTACCATATGCTTGTGTCCGTTCCGATTTTTTTATCAGACAGTGTAGTTGACACAAAAGTCGAGATACAGATTCGGACAATTGCGATGGATTTCTGGGCAAGTCTGGAGCATAAGATTTATTATAAGTTCGAGGGAAATGCGCCGGAGTATATCAGTCGTGATTTGCGTGAATGTGCACAGATGGTTTCGGAACTGGATGATAAGATGCTTTCGTTGAATGAGGCGATTCAGGAGTGCCTGAGGGAAAAGAATGCGCATACAGAGCAGAAAATGAAGATGGATGAAGTTACGGAGAATTTAATTGGCAGCAAGAGAGAACAGAACACATTGACGATGTATAGTTGATTTTTATTGGGAAAATTAATACGAATGATGGGAAAAGTGTTTTCAGGGGTTGCGTGAAAACACTTTTTTCGATTATTATAGCAGTAGACAGATTGTCAGTTAGAAAAGGAAAACGAGGGCGGCAAGATGGCGAGAGAAGTAAAAAATAAATTTATGGAAGTTGGCGTGGGGAGTATCTTATATCTTCTTGCACTTTTTGCGGTTCGGCATTGGGACGCGGCCGGAGGAGCAGAACTTTTTGTATATCTGCTTGCGTATATTGCATTGACTGCCGGAATTTTTTTGCAGATGGTAAAAAACGCTCGGCATTTTCAATTTTTTGATGAAAATTTTCTGATGCTTTTGGCAACAATCGGAGCGATGGTGATTGGAAAATATGCAGAAGCGGTTGGGGCAATGCTGTTTTTTCAAATCGGAAAGTTGATTGAAACAGTTTCAATGAGCCGGACGAAAAAATCAATTGCAAAGTATATGGATATTCGCCCAGATACTGCCAATAAGAAAAGTGGTTCCGGTGAAGCAGTGGTAGAACCGTCGGAATTGAACATCGGAGATATCATTATTATCAGACCGGGAGAAAAAATCCCCGTAGATGCAATGGTAACAGCAGGAGTCAGCACAGTAGATATGAAAGCGCTGACCGGTGAGGCGGAGCCGGAAGAGGTGAAGATTGGAACAAAGCTGTTTAGTGGCAGTATCAATCTGAGCGGACTTTTGGAAGCTAGGGTGATGAAAGTTTATGCAGAATCGACGGCTTCACGTATTATGCGGCTTGTGGAAGATGCTAATCAAAAAAAATCAAAAAAAGAGAATTTTGCAGATCGGTTTACAAGATATTATACGCCGTTTGTGACCTTGCTGGGAATTTTGGTTATGATTCTTCCACCTATGATGATGCCGTCTCATGATACGGAAATTTGGATGTATCGAGGCTTGATCTTTCTTGTTGCAGCGTGTCCACTGGGGCTGTTGATTTCTGTTCCGCTTGCATTTTTGGGTGGAATTGGTGCGGCATCCAAACAGGGCGTGATGATTAAGGGGAGTAATTATCTGGAAGCATTGTCAGAAACAGAGACTTTTATTTTTGATAAAACAGGTACCTTGACAAAAGGAGTATTTCATGTAAAAGAAGTATGTCCAAGAGGGGGCTCTGAGGAGGAACTTCTGGAAATCACGGCTTATGCAGAGGCGTATTCCAATCATCCGATTGCGGTCTCTTTGAAAGAGGCCTATGGAAAAGAAATCGATATGATGAGAGTCCAAGAAGCAAAAGAACATCTCGGGTATGGTGTGGAGGCTTTGCTTGATGGAAGAAAGGTATATATCGGCAATTCTAAGTTTATGAACAAACTGGGGCTGTATTATCATCCGGTTGCATCTGTTGGAAGCGCAGTACATGTGGCAGTTGAAGGGGAATACAAGGGATATATTTTGATTGCGGATGTGATGCGTAAGGATGCCAAAAAGACTGTACGGTGGCTGAATCGCCATCAACTGGAAGTGGTGATGCTGACCGGTGATAATGAGCGTGTTGCAGAGGATGTTGCAAAACAGTTGGGAATTGAAAGTGTATACGCCAATCTTATGCCGGAAGATAAAGTAGAGCAACTGGAAGAATTTATGGAAAGTCAGATGGAACAGGAAAAACTGGCATTTATCGGAGATGGAATCAATGATGCTCCGGTTTTGGCAAGAGCAGATGTCGGAATTGCAATGGGCGGATTGGGTGCAGATGCGGCTTTGGAAGCGGCAGATATTATTTTGCTGGAGGATGAGCCATCCAGGATCATCAATGCCATTCGAATTTCCAGAGGGACGGTGCGTGCCGTAAAGCAGAATCTTGTATTTGCTATCGGGATGAAGGTATTGCTTTTGATTATGGCATTTTTTGGATATGTGACAATGCAGGATGCGATTGTTGCTGATATGGGCATTATGCTGATTAATATTCTGAATTCATTCTGGGTAATCAAGTATCCGGAATAGAAAGTGTGAGAAGAGCGTGTAATGGGTGTAAAAAGGAAAAGACGAAGGAATTATAAGAAAGAGAGAAGACAATTACTGATGATCTGGGTGCTGATTATTTTGGCAGTTATTTTGTTGGGAGTTTCAGGATATGCGCTGTTTCAGGCGTTTCAGAAACCTTCTGCGGAAGAATTGCTGGAGAAGGGATTTCAGCAGATGCAGGAAGAGGATTATGAAGGTGCAAAAGATTCTTTTCAAACAGTAATTGAAATGGAACAGATAGATGAGGAAGGCGATTCTTCCAGAACTGATTCTCAGGATACTGCTTATATTGCGGAGGCTTATCGGGGACTGGGGCTGGTATCTTTTGAGTTGGAACAGTATGAAGAGGTGCAGATGCATCTGCAGAAGGTGATTGAACTGAAAGGGGAGGAAACGCCTATCTTGTATAATTTATTGGGGATTTCTGCCATGAAGCTGGAATCGTATGACAGTGCGCTGGAGGCTTTTGAACGTGGAATAGAATTTCCGGAAACAGAGACATATCAGGATGCAGAAGGAAAAGAACAGACAGTAGATTATGCGGCAGTTCTTCAAGAGATGAAGTTCAACCGGATTGTCTGTCTGGAAAAACGATTGGATTGGGAGAAAGCAAAGGAAGCGATAGAAACATATATTAACGAATATCCGGACGACGAGACTGCACAGAAGGAAGCGGAGTTTTTATCGACTCGTTGAGAAAAGAGGAAGTAGATGGAGCAAAGAAATATCAAAAGTCAATATCAGATTACCGAATATTGTCATCGATTTTTACGGGAGCATATTCGGGAAAATGATAGATGTATTGATGCTACTGCCGGAAATGGCTGCGATACAGAGTTTCTATGCGGTCTGACAGGAGCTGGTGGAAGAGTGTATGCCTTTGATATACAGGAGCAGGCGTTACAACGGACAAGGGAACGACTTCAAAGCGCGGGATATGAAGACCGCGCTGTTCTTATCCATGCGGGGCATGAAAAAATGACAGAATATATAAAAGAAGAGGTGCAGGCTGTTGTCTTTAACTTTGGATATCTTCCGGGTGGAGATCATACGATTGCCACATGTGCAGAAACCAGTCTTCAGGCAGTAGAGCAGGCGATGGAGTTGTTGTGTCCCGGAGGGGTCATGAGCCTTTGCATTTACAGTGGAGGAGATACCGGGTATGAGGAACGAGAGTGTTTGTTGGCATTTTTGAAGAATCTGGACTCAAGAAAATGGCTGGTAATTGCAACGGAATATTTGAATCGAAAAAACCATCCGCCGATGCCTGTATTTGTGATTCGGATGGAATAAGGGAGAAGGGCAATGCACGTATATGATTTGAAAGAACAAGAAGAAAGGGTAATTCTCGTAGGTGTACAGACGGATGACAGTGAACCCGTAGAGGCCTCATTGGATGAATTGGGAGAGTTGGCAAAAACAGCCGGAGCAGTTGTGACCGGAAGGCTCATTCAGAATCGGGAACAGATTCATTCTGCTACTTATATTGGAAAAGGGAAGATATTGGAACTAAAGGAGTTAGTGTGGGAAACAGATGCTACGGGAATTATCTGTGACGATGAACTGACATCTGTGCAGATTGGCAATTTGGAAAAAGAGCTGGACTGTAAGATTATGGACAGAACACTTCTTATTTTGGATATTTTTGCGGCCAGAGCGGTATCCAGTGAAGGGAAGATTCAGGTGGAACTGGCACAATTAAAATATCGTGCCTCCAGGCTGGTAGGACTGAGGAATTCGCTCTCCCGCCTGGGCGGAGGAATCGGAACTCGTGGACCGGGAGAGAAGAAACTGGAGATGGATCGGCGATTGATTCGGGAGAGAATCAGTCGTTTGAAACGGGAATTAAAAGAAGTGGAACAGCATCGAGAACGAATCCGAACTCAGAGAAAGCAATCCCGGATGAAAGTGGCAGCGTTGGTAGGCTATACTTCGGCAGGAAAAAGCAGTATTGAAAATGCTTTGACAGGGGCAGGAATTTTGGAAGATGCGATGTTGTTCTCTACTCTGGATACCACAACCAGAGCATTGGAACTGGACGGAAAACAGCAGATATTACTGACAGACACTGTAGGTTTTATCCGAAAACTGCCACATCATCTGATAGAGGCATTTAAAAGTACGCTGGAAGAAGCAAAATATGCGGATATTATTCTTCATGTAGTCGATGCGTCCAATCCGCAAATGGACACACAGATGTATGTTGTGTATGAGACATTGCGGCAGTTAGGAGTAGAGGGAAAGCCTGTCGTTACACTGTTTAATAAACAGGATCGAGTACCGGATGCGGGAAATCTTCGGGATTTTCAGGCTGACTATACGTTGCATACGTCGGCAAAGACTGGACAAGGTCTGGAAGAACTCAAAACAGTTTTGTTAGAAATTCTGCGAAAAGAGCAGATTTATATCGAACGGCTGTATCCTTTTTCTGAGGCGGGAAAGATTCAAATGATTCGGCAGAGCGGACAACTGCTTTCTGAAGAATATACGGCGGAAGGGATTGCTGTGACCGCGTATGTGCCTCAGGAGATTTATGGGAAATTATAAAAAAGGATTTGTGAAATAAGAAATAAAAAGGGGCTTTATCTGACATTACATCAGATAAATCCTCCGTCAAAGCCGATGATCTGCCCTGTCATGTAAGGATGATTCTCGGACAGATCAAAAACTAGTTCCGCTACTTCCTCAGGCGTACCGAATCTGCCGGCAGGAACTTCCTCCATCAGTTGTGTACGCTCCTCTTCCGAGAATTGGGCATTCATAACGGTGTCAATGACGCCACATGCGATGGCATTGACTTGAATGTTGCTGGGCGCAAGTTCTTTTGCAAGTGCCATAGTAAGCCCATTCAGTCCGGCTTTGGCAGCAGAGTAGGCAGCCTCACAGGAAGCGCCAGTACGTCCCCACATCGAGGAAATGTTGATAATCTTTCCCTGTTTTTGGGAAACCATATAAGGGATTGCTGCTCGACAGCAGTAAAAAGCGGACGAAAGATTGGTATTTAACAGGGAGGACCAGTCTGTGTCAGACATGTCTGTCAAAAGTCCGACATAGGAAATACCAGCGTTATTTACAAGTACGTCTAATCCTTCGGTGTAAGAAGAAATTGTCTGAAACATCCGGCGTACTTCATCTGCTTGTCCGACATTTCCGGCAACTGCGGTGCAGAGATATCCGTCAGCATTTAATGCTTCGCTTAACTGCGTAAGTTCACGTACGGAATGTCTGCAATTGATAAACACATGATAACCAGCCAGTGCAAAACGTTTTGCGCAGGCTTTTCCAATGCCTCGAGAGGCTCCGGTGATTAATACACATTTCTTTTTCATTGAATAAAACTCCACCTTTTTCTGTTCTTTTTTCAGTACTTTTTTTATTCTAAAAGTATATCCATTATAACTGATTTCAATAAAATTGTATATGGATTTTCATTGTGATTCCCTTGGTTGTGTGGTATGCTTTTAATAGATTGGATGGAGAAGCGGAATCGCAAAGGAGGGAAAACATGATCAATGAAGCCATTGAGTTTGCAACGAAGGCACACGAAGGGCAGTTCCGAAAAGGGACAAAACGGCCGTATATTGTACATCCGGTAGAGGTGGCAGATATCGTAACATCGATGACGCAGGATGAGGAAATTATTTGTGCAGCTGTTCTGCATGATACAATCGAAGATTGTGAAGGAGTAACGGCGGAGGTTTTGGCGGAGAGATTTGGTCAGCGGGTGGCCTCTCTTGTACAGTATGAAAGTGAAGACAAAACGAAGACATGGGAAGAACGGAAAAGAGCAACCATTCATCATTTGAGGGAGGTGCCACGCGAAGCACAGATGATTGCGCTTGCGGACAAGTTGTCTAATATGCGTGATATAGATCGGGATTATCCGAAGTTTGGAGAGGCATTCTGGCTGCGGTTCCGGATGCAGAGCAAAGCGGCTATGGGCTGGTATTATAAAAGTATTCGGGATGTTTTGAAGGAGAATTTTGAAGATATTCGTGCTTATCAGGAATATTGTCAGCTTGTGCAGAAGCATTTTGGAGAGGAACCGGCTTCTATGGCATGGAAAGCAGAGATAAAAAGGAGCTTATAAGATGGGAAAAACAAAGGTAATATGTTTTGCAAATAATAAAGGGGGCAGTGGAAAGTCTACAACCTGCTCCAATGTGGGATATGGACTAACAATGCTTGGGAAAAAAGTTCTCTTGATCGATGGAGATATGCAGTTGAATCTTTCGTTGTCTCTGTTTGATGAAGATCGCGTACTGGCATTGGCTCAGAGTGACCGGAATCTATACGAAGGTATCCGCAGGCAAGAGGATTTGACTGGATATATTATTCATTCCGAATATGAAAATCTGGATTTGATTCCATCATCAACTTTGATGAGTTCTATAGAATATGAGTTATTTACAAAATGGCAGAGAGAATATATTTTAAAAAAATGTCTCTCGAATATTATAGAGAGCGGAGTGTATGACTATATTCTTATTGATGCACCGCCTACACTTGGAGGATGGGTGATGAATATTTTGTGTGCATCAGATGAAATCATCATACCGGTAGAATCTTCCCCATGGGGGCTGTTTGGTTTGGGAAATATGTTTGAATTTCTGGAGCAGGTAAAACAGATTGCACCGAATCTGCAGATTGGCGGTGTTGTCATCACAAAAGTTGACACAAGGAAGAGTTATTTTAAACAAACGATAGATATGTTGCGCGAGTTAGAGGGGGTTCATGTATTTGATACATTTATCCGCGTGGACAGTGGGATTGAGTGGTCACAGGATAATCATACACCGATTATGGCGTACAAACGCAGCAGCCGCAGCGCAAAGGAGTATCTGGAATTGACGGAAGAGATTGCAGCGCTGTGATATAGAAGAAAAAGCGCAGAAAGCGGAAGTAAGTATGGATGGCGAATTATTAAAAGCGTTGTCAGTGATTACAGAAGAAGAGCAAACAATTCTGGATGGAAACAGAGGCATTGAACAGAAGAGATATACAGAGAAAAAGGAACTTATCGTAGATGCAGAAAAATTGATGCAGAAAGGAAAATTAATCCAAGTTCGTCCACACACCAGATTTGTACAGTTCCCGAAACACAGGCATAATTATGTAGAAGTAATTTATATGTGTCAAGGGACAACGACACACATCATAGATGGAAACAAAGTTATATTGGAAGAGGGCGACCTGCTCTTTTTGAATCAACATGCAGAACAGGAAATCCTACCGGCAAAAGAGACAGACATTGCTGTGAATTTTATCATTCTCCCGGAGTTTTTTGATACTGCATTTTCTATGATGGGAGAAGAGGAAAATGCGCTGCGGGATTTTCTGATTGGGACATTGAGTGGCAATAATGGGTTGAGTTCCTACTTATATTTTCATGTAGCAGATATTCTTCCTGTGCAGAATCTTTTAGAAAATATGGTATGGACCATTTTTTTTAATATGGGAAATAAACGGAGTTGCAATCAGATTACCATGGGACTGCTCCTTCTTCAGTTGTTGAATTATATGGATAAAATGGAAGCAGGGGGCGGGAAATTCCAGACAGAATTGACCGGAATTGTTCTAAGTTATATTGAAGAACATTATAAGAACGGAAGCTTGACCGAACTGGCGGATATAATGAAGTATGATGTATACTGGCTGAGTCGCGAAATTAAGAAATGTACTGGGAAAACATATAAAGAACTTTTGCAGGAAAAGAGGATGAATCAAGCAAGGTATTTGATGGACCATACAAAACTTTCGGTAAATCAGATTATAGAATCTGTCGGATATGAGAATACCAGTTATTTTTATCGAAGGTTTAAGGAAAAATATGGGGTGAGCCCGAAGGGTTACCGGGAAAGAAAAAAATAGAATTTAGAGTGCAAATAAGGACGTTGTATTTCATAAATAGCGTCCTTTTTTTGTGCGGTTTTGAGAATTATAATGGAGACAGCAATGGTAGTAAAAGAGAAAGAAAGCAGGAGGCAGCAGTATGGAGAAGTATTATCTGGCTGTGGATATTGGGGCATCAAGTGGACGGCATATCCTTGCTACGATGTCAGAGGGAAAGATGCATTTAGAAGAAGTGTATCGGTTTTCAAACGGGATGGATCTTGTGAATGGAACTTTATGCTGGGATGTGGAACGATTATTTACAGAAATCAAAAAGGGATTGAAAAAATGTAAAGAAATGGGGAAGATACCGGTTTCTATGGGAATTGATACCTGGGCGGTGGACTATGTCCTTCTGGATAAGGAAGATCAGATTCTAGGAGAAACAGCAGGGTATCGTGACAGCCGTACAATCGGGATGGATGAAAAGGTATACGAGAGAATTTCGTTAAAAGAGTTATATGGAAGAACTGGGATTCAAAAACAGATTTTTAATACGATTTATCAGTTAATGGCAGTAAAGGAAAGACATCCGGAGTATATGGAAGAGGCGGAGACTATGCTGATGATACCGGATTATTTTCATTTCCTGCTGACAGGAGTAAAAAAACAGGAATACACCAATGCAACAAGTACACAGTTAGTCAATTCAAGGACAAATGATTGGGATTATGAATTGATAGAAATGTTAGGGTTCAATCGGACTATGTTTCAGCCGATTTCTATGCCGGGTACGGTTGTGGGAAATTTTACAAAAGAGATTCAGGCAGAAGTTGGATTTGATTGTAGCGTGGTTCTTCCAGCAACCCACGATACCGGCTCAGCAGTGATGGCAGTTCCGGCCAATGATGAGAATGCTATCTATATCAGTTCCGGAACATGGTCTTTGATGGGGATTGAGAGGAAAGAGGCAGATTGCTCAGAGGCAGCAAGAAAGGCAAATTTTACAAATGAGGGAGGATATGACTGCCGATTCCGTTTCTTGAAAAATATTATGGGATTGTGGATGATTCAGTCGGTGAAGAAAGAGTTTGAAGAAGAACTGTCTTTTGCAGAGATTTGCTCCAGAGCATCCGAAGAAACGATAGCATCACTTGTGGATTGTAATGATGAGAGTTTCTTTGCACCTTCAAGTATGATTTGTGCGGTACAGGATTTTTGTGAAAAGACCAGCCAGCAGGTACCGCGGACGGTGGGAGAGATTGCCGCAGTTGTCTATCATAGTCTTGCAAAATGTTATGGCGATACGGTGAAAGAAATTGAAGAAATCACAGGAAATACATACGATACGATTTATGTTGTCGGCGGTGGCGCAAACGCTGGATATCTGAATGAGTTGACTGCAAAATATACAGGAAAAAATGTATCTGCAGGTCCTGTTGAGGCAACGGCAATCGGAAATATTGCTGCCCAGATGCTGCATGATAATGTATTTGCATCTTTGTCGGAAATGAGAACTTGTATTGGAAAGTCATTTGATGTTAAATGGTATAAACCCAAGTAAAAATAGATAGCATGAAATGTAAATAACAGAAGAATATATGAAAAGAAGATCAGATTAACAGAAGAATATATTTTAGGAGGAAATGGAAATGACAAGATATGAATCAGCAAAAGAAATTTATGCAAAATTAGGTGTGGATACAGATGCTGCAATTGAAACCTGTATGCAGGTTCCGGTCTCTCTTCACTGCTGGCAGGGGGATGATGTGATTGGGTTTGACCATGATGGTCCGCTGACCGGGGGAATCCAGACAACAGGAAATTATCCGGGGAAAGCAAGAACCCCGGAAGAACTTCTTCAGGATATGGACAAAGCGATGAGTTTAATGCCTGGAAAAAAGAAAATTAATATACATGCATGCTATGCAATTTTTGAAGAAGGTGAATTTGCAGACCGAGATAAACTTGAGCCAAAACATTTCCAGAAATGGGTTGATTTTGCAAAGGAAAGAGGAATGGGATTGGATTTTAACCCTACCTTTTTCTCACATCCGAGGGTGAAGGATGGGCTGACGTTGTCAAGTCCCGATGAAGAAACTAGAAGGTTCTGGATTGAACATGGAAAAGCGTGCATTCGTATCGCCGGTTATTTTGCTCAGCAGACCGGAATCCCATGTGTGATGAATATCTGGACGGGAGATGGATATAAGGATGTGCCGGCGGACCGTATGGGGCCGAGGGTTCGATATAAAGAAGCGATTGATGAAATTCTTTCTGAACCATATGATCCAAAGATGGTAAAACCATGCGTAGAGTCTAAGGTATTTGGTATCGGAGTGGAAGCTTATACTGTTGGTTCCGCAGAATTTTCATTGAGTTATGCGGCTGCAAATATGGGAAAATGTCTTCCGCTGATGGATAATGGACATTATCATCCAACGGAGGTTGTTTCCGATAAAATTCCGGCGCTTTTGACGTTCTTCCCGGAGATTGCCCTGCATGTGACGCGTCCAATTCGCTGGGATTCTGATCATGTGGTGTTATTCGACGATGAAACAAAAGAAATTGCACAGGAAATTGTTCGTTGTGAGAATGGCTTGGAGCGTACTTATATTGCATTGGATTATTTTGATGCATCTATCAATCGGATTTCTGCATGGGTAACCGGATTCAGAAGTTTCCAGAAAGCTCTTTTAAATGCCCTTTGTACACCAAATGCAATGCTCAAAGAACTGCAGGATACCAATCAGATGACAAAGAAAATGGTATTGCAGGAGCAGTGTAAAACGCTTCCGCTGGGAGATGTGTGGGAAGAATATTGCCGAAGATGTGGAGTTTCCGCAGACAATTGGTTTGAAGAGGTGGAAAAGTACGAAAAAGAAGTGCTGTTTGAGAGAGCAAGAAAAAGTGAAGAAAAGTAGTCTACTTTTCTCAGACTGTAGACAAAGTTGGTGCTGGAACCTAGTTCCAGCACCACTTTT
>ENA-UONQ01001356-UONQ01001356.1-human-gut-metagenome-genome-assembly--contig:-CS26-NODE-1356-length-21409-cov-11.623021_pt1 | contig 21409 bp, 20 predicted proteins | sample MGYA00242460_ERZ724007 | MGnify/ENA metagenome assembly ERZ724007
CACCCCACTTGTTATTCAGTATATCATACTGTCTAACAAATGGGGTGCAGTTCAAGGTAATTTTGGATGCTGTTTTTCGTTTTTAACAAATGGACAGACGGTAAAGACGCTGTTTGTCCTCAGGTGTCAGGTAGGTGGGGAATGTTTCCACATACTCCCATCCGAATTTTTCATATAACCCCTCATGACGTGTAAAGAGGTAAAGCTCTGTCAGATGTAAGCGAGCAGCATGTTCTTTGATGGCTTCCATAACGGTATAGGTCAGTCCTTTTCCGCGAAATGCAGGCTCTATCCAGAAATCCCGCAGCCATGGATAACAGTCGGGGCGGGTGTCAATATCAGACATGGCAAATTGGAAGGTGCCGGCAGGTACGCCATCCTGCAAAATCAGAAATACCTGCGGGATACGGTCTTTGCATACAGCATTGCGCACGTATGCTTCCACCTGTTCTTTTGTATAATCTTCGTCCTTTCCCCACCAATCATAGAGCCACTCAATGATAGCGGGCAGGGCAGGATGATTTTTGTCAGTGATGCAGATGATTTCGGTCATACTATCCTCCTGTTGATAGGCAAAAAGAGAGCTGAAAAAGCAGCCGCCATTAAGAAAACATTGTTTTTCGTTTTCTTGATTTCTTAAGGAAGGCTGCGACTGCTGTCTTCAAAAGAAAACAGACCTAATAAAATCTTGGCAAAATAAGAAAGCTGGAATCTTTTGAATTGTAAAGATTTCAGCTTTCTTTGTTTTCTTTTGAAGAAGCCCCTTAGATTGAACAGATTTTTCGGCTTCTTTCTATTTCTGTTATTTTTTTCGGTATTTTTCATTGCATTTGGCTAAAAATACCACACACACCAATAGCAGCACAATAAAGACAATGAACAGTGTCATGCTGCCGGGAAAGACTTTGTCCAGAATGGCTTTTCCCACCAGAACAAGTCCGGTCAGGAAGTTCCATACACCTTCTTCCCGCAGATATTGGGGTAGATGATCAGGATCAATGTTTTCCAGCGTGCCTTTTCTGTAAAAAATAGGTTGTCCGTACCATGCGAATATGCCCCGGGCAAATAAATAAATGCCTGCTACAAAGAAAAGCATCATGGGGGTTCCCTCCTATCTTGTTTCCGTTGCCAGAAACAGCGTTTCATGGTATCATAAGCAAGAATCAATAAGAGCGTTTGTTGGCTCTCTTATTCAGACTGGTCTGTCTTTCGTTGGACTGTTTCATCCATTCCCGCATTTTTTCTTCAAAATCGGCAGAAGGATTGACGGTCTGTGGTTTGAAATATTCTTCGGCAGGATTGGTGGTTCTGTTTTCCTGCTTGTGTCCTTTGTAAGGACGATCTCCTTTGGGCTGACGCGCTTCCTTTGGCAGCGCTTCTTTCATGGAGAGAGCAATTTTGTTTGTTTCGGGATCAATGGAAAGGACTTTCACCTTGACAATGTCGCCTACTTTCACATGGTCGTTGATGTCCTGTACAAAGGTGTTTGCTACCTGTGAAATATGAAACAGACCCTGTACCTGTTCTCCCAGAGAAACAATGGCACCAAAGGGTTTGATGCGAACGACTTTGCCTTCTACGATACTGCCAACTTCGGGTTTTTCAGACATTCTGTAATACACTCCTGTTCGGTAATTTTAAAAAATCAATATGGGAACAGTATAACACAGAATACAGTTGAATACAAATAAATTTATGTTACAATTGGAGGAAAAAATGAAGAAAAAAGATATCATTACCGTAAAAATTGACGGCGTGCGCTTTCCCAATAGAGCCTATGGCTTTGTGGAAGGGGAAAAGGTTATTGTGAAAAATGGCGTACCCGGTCAGACTGTTTCTGCACAGGTCATCAAAAAGCGCGGCGGCAATGTGGAAGCACGTCTGCTGGAAGTGGTGGAACGCTCTGAACTGGAACGACAGGAAGGATGCTGTTCCCATTATGAAATTTGCGGCGGCTGCACTTACCAGACCATGAAACGTCAGGCAGAACTGGATATGAAAGAACAGCAGGTGAAAACATTGCTGGAAGATGCGGGCATCCATGTGGAAAGCTGGGAAGGCATCACACCTTCTCCTTTGGAAACAGGCTACCGCAATAAATGCGAGTTTTCCTTTGGGGATGAAGTGAAAGATGGTCCTCTGGCACTGGGTATGCGTAAAAAAATGAGCCATTATGAAGTGGTGACACTGAAAGACTGTAATATCGTAGATGCGGACTTTGTGACCATCGTACAGGGCGCACTGGTCTTTTTCCAGGAAAGAAACGTTGCCTTCTATCACCGTATGCGTCACGATGGTTCTCTGCGCCATCTGGTTGTGAGAAAGGGGAAAGCAACAGGGGAAATCCTGGTGCATCTGGTGACTACATCTGAAGTTCCTTTTTCTCTGGAAGAATTCAAAAATATGATTTTAGCGCTGCCTTTGCAGGGTGAAATCTGCGGCGTACTTCATTCCGTCAACGACGGCGTGGCTGACGTGGTGCGCAGCGATGAAATGGCTGTGCTCTATGGCAGAGATTTCTTCATGGAAAAACTCTTTGATTTGGAATTCAAAGTATCTGCATACTCCTTCTTCCAGACAAATACAGAGGGTGCGGAACAGCTTTACAGCATTGTGCGGGAATTTGCCGGTGATGTGGAAAATAAAATGGTATTCGACCTGTACTGTGGTACTGGTACCATCGGACAGATTATGGCAAGAGCCGGTTCCAAAAAAGTCATGGGCATTGAACTGGTGGAAGAAGCCGTTGTGGCAGCCAATGAAAACGCCGCAAGAAATGGCTTGACCAACTGTACATTCTTAGCTGGGGACGTGCTGAAAATGGTGGATGAACTGACAGACAAGCCTGATGTTATTATCGTAGACCCTCCCAGAGAAGGTATCCATCCCAAAGCCATCGGCAAGATTATCGACTTTGGCGCGCCGGAAATCGTTTATGTATCCTGCAAGCCCACATCTTTGGCAAGAGATTTACAGGAATTCCAGGCGGCTGGATATGAGGTGAAACGGGTACGTTTGATGGATATGTTCCCTAGAACGGTTCATGTGGAATCGGTGATACTGATGACACGTTGTGGTGGACAGGCGTAAAATAAGGGTGAAACCACAATGCGTACCGGAAAGAAATCCGGCGGCGAAGCCGTTTTTGCGAAGCAAAAATACTGACCAGTTGTGGTTTGAAGGCAAAAAAACAGGGTTTTTTCGGCTAAAAACTGCCCGTTTTTTGCCCTTGAAAAATGACCTTTGGACAGATGACATGGGAAAGTTTAATAAAAGACTGGAAAAGATGAAGGCGTCATTATGAATATGATTAAGAGGGGGCTAGAAAAATGGAATCAATTTGGGAAAATATAAAGCGACATGAGGGAGAAGTTTTTTATACCGTATCTGGTTTGGAATTTACCTATCAAGTTGTTGGTGAAAAGCTGATTCACACACGCAGTAAAGTAGCAATATCAAAAAGTGCTTTTGAAAAAGCCATTGTCTTAAATCCTCAAAAGCCGTCTGATCTTCATAATGATGTGGTTGGACCATCCTATATTTATGCAATTATTTCAGATTCAAGAATTCGATGAGTTGTTATGTGATGGGACTCTGAATTTTTCAGGGAAAAGAAATGAAAAAGCGACTGATATATCAGTCGCTTTTTTCGTGCCCAAAAGTTTTCAGAAACAGCCGAAAGACCTCCTGATCCGTTTCTAAATCCCGTGTGAGAAACCGTTTGGTCATTTCTACGAGGATGCCTTGAGAAAATAATGGAGCCAAAGGACAGGGGAGAAACCGATGTAGGAGCATCTGCTGAAAAGCTTCCAGAGGTTCCTTGCCCATGTGTTCCATAAGTTTCTGTTCTGTCTGCCGCAGTTCCATCAGGTCAACGGCAGCATTCCATTCAGAAGCTTTCTCTCTCAAAAAGTCTTTGAGTGTCTGTTCCAAGATAGAATCTGCCTGCCGTAAGAAGCAGAGATTTATTTTTGTGGCAGGTTCCTGACAAGGAAACTCAGACAGGAGAGATGGATTTTCTTTGAAAGAACGCTGGGCATCCCCTATGGCTTGGTGGACTTCATCCTGCAATGCTACAAAATCTATCTGTGCTGTCAGACGAAAAAACAAAGAAAGATAGTGATCCAGAAGATAACTTTTCGTTCCTAAGGCGTGCTTTAATGCTGCTGCAGAATGAAAAATTTCTGAAAACGTAGGTGAATTCTCGTTATCTCGAGAAAGAAAAGCTTGAAAAATATCCATGATAAAAACCGCCTTTTCCAAAAGTCGGCAGAGCCGCTTGTGGTATATAAACTCTGATGACGAAAGGTGTCAAGGAGAAAAATGGATTTTAGGAAAGAGGGTGAAAAGAATTGAAAAAACAGAGTATTTGGCTGGCTGCGTCAACAGAGGCAAGACCGCCGCCAGTACCGCCTGATTTGCCCTGTGTGCCGCTTTGTAGAGCAGGTGGAGTAGTCGCAGGGTAAGGCAATATAAGGCGAATTTGCCCCGATTTTGGGCGACGGAAAAAAGGAGGGGTTCGGAGCAAACATCTGCCAAAGGGGACTTTGCCAGATACGAAAAATACTTGCAGGTGAAAAGCCGACGCCAAACTGCCGGCAGAGTCCCTCAAATCCCCGCAGTGCGGAGATTTTTTGCCAGCGCCGGTGAAAAAAGAATGGCGCTCATTTGCGTGTTTTGAAACAGAAAAAGAAAAGATTGTCTTAGGAGCCAGCGGCTTTGTCAGGTGTGCTGGTACCGACGCTATGGAGAGAAAGGAGCATTTTTATGAAAGAAGAATACCAGAAACAACGATATACCGTGTGGTTGTCCAAGGACGCCATCCAGAAAAGTGACGCGGCAGTAACAAGGGAGGATTTCGCAAACCGCAGTGCATTTATAGAAAGAGCCATTCACTTTTACTCCGGTTATCTTTATGAGGAAAGCCACAAAGATTTTTTATCTGAAGTGATATTGGAATCCATGAAGGGCATCGTAAAAACATCAGAGAATCATTTGGCGCGTTTGCTTTTCAAAATTGCTGTGGAGATGGCGAAGCTGGAAAGTATGCTTGCCGCCATCAACGATATGGATGAGGCAACCATGCGCAGACTTCACATCCGCTGCGTGAACGAAGTGAAAAAGATCAATGGCATCCTCACCATGGAAGATGCTGTGAGATACCAAAGAAGTGATGAGGAATAAATTTTTTTCGCTATGAAAAAATAGAGAGGAGAGTACAAATCATTTTGCCTGTTCAGAAGAAAAGACTGCCGCCTGTTTGGTTCAGCTGACAAACGGAACGCAGTCTTTTTCTTTTGAAAATCAGGATAGAAAATTTTGAAAACAGAGAAACGTCTTTGACAGGAGAGGTCTGCCCTTTTGCTGATCCATGGTATGGCTCACAATGAGCTATGAATGTGAACCATTCAATGTAACGGTTACATGTATACAGAAAAGAAAATGAATACCTTCAGGAAGACCGCTATGGCAGCAGATATGGAATTTTGTTTGAGATTTTATGCGGGATATACTATACTGAAAAAAAGAGAATCATGAAACGAAAAGTCGAATGATAAAAACAAGAATAACGGAGGAAACCTTGCATGATTACAGGAGCCATTAAAAATAAAGTGGATAAAATCTGGACGGACATCTGGGCAGGCGGCATTACCAACCCTCTGACCGTCATCGAACAGCTGACATACCTGATGTTCATTCGTTCTCTGGATGAAAAAGAACTGGAAACAGAAGAATTTGAAAACCTGACGGGAGAAAAAATGGAACACATCTTCCTGGCATCTCCTGCGGGGCAGTCCATGCGTTGGAGCAAGTTCAAAAACAATGACCCCCGTGACATTTACGATGTCATGAGCCAGCGTGTTTTCCCTGCCATCAAAAACATGAAGCAGGGACGTCTGCCGGATTTTGACGAGAGAGGGGAACTGGTGGAAATCCCTGACGAGGCTGGAACAGGTGCCCAGAGCAATACCGCCTTTGCCCGTTACATGGAGGACGCCATGTTTCTGATTCCCACGCCGCAAGTATTGCAGAAGATCATCACCGGACTGGAAGACCTTTACGAGCATGATATTGCGGACTTGGATATGCAGGGGGACTTGTACGAGTATATGCTGGGCAAGCTGGCAACGGCTGGGCAGAATGGGCAGTTCCGCACACCCAAACACATTCGGGAAATGATGGTGGAGCTGATGCAGCCCACACCTGACGACACCATTTGTGACCCTGCCTGTGGTACTGCTGGCTTTCTGGTATCCGCTTCGGAATATATCCGCAACCATTACGAGGACACCATGACCAGCGAGCAGTGGGAACATTTCGCAGGGGAAGCCTTCACTGGCTTTGATACGGACAGAACCATGCTGCGGATCTCCGCCATGAACCTGATGCTCCATTCCATCACCAACCCGGAGATCGACTATCAGGACAGCGTATCCAAACAGAACCAGATCAAAGAAAAATTCACCGTCTGTCTGGCAAATCCGCCCTTCAAAGGCACAGTGGACGCCGAAAGCATCAACGACGATCTGAAAGCCGTGACCAACACCAAGAAAACAGAGCTGCTCTTTCTGGCGCTGTTCTTGCGGATGCTGAAAAAAGGCGGCAGATGCGCCTGCATCGTTCCGGATGGGGTGCTTTTTGGTTCGTCCAAAGCCCATAAAAGCATTCGGAAAGAACTGGTGGAAAACCATCAACTCAAAGCGGTGATCTCCATGCCCTCCGGCGTGTTTAAGCCCTACGCCGGCGTGTCTACGGCGGTGCTGGTGTTCACCAAAACAGGGGCAGGCGGTACAGAAAATGTGTGGTTCTACGATATGAAAGCCGACGGCTTCAGTCTGGATGACAAACGCAGCGAAATCGCCGACAACGACATTCCCGACATTATCCACCGCTTCTGTCATTTGGAGCAGGAAGGCGAACGGGAGCGGACAGAACAGAGCTTCTTTGTGCCAAAAGAGGAAATCGCCCAAAACGACTATGACCTGTCCATCAATAAGTATAAAAAGGTGGAATATGTGCCGGTGGAATACCCTTCCACAACGGAGATTCTGGCAGACCTCAATGAGCTGGAAATGGAGATCACCAAAGGACTGGCGGAATTGGAGGGGATGTTGTGATGATTCAAAGAATTCCACTGAAAGATTTATGTTCTATGGATATTACAGATGGGACACATAAGACACCTACGTATGCAGATTCAGGATATATATTTCTTTCATCTAAAAATGTAACTAGTGGGGAAATAGACTGGGATAATGTGATGTATATTCCAGAGGAGTTGCATAAAGAATTATATCAGAGAGTGGCTCCACAAAAGGATGATATTCTTCTTGCGAAAAATGGTACTACAGGTGTTGCGGCACTTGTTGATAAAGAAGAAATTTTTGATATATATGTTAGTTTAGCACTGATAAGACCAGATAAAAATAAAATTATCCCAAAGTATTTGCTTTATGCCATTAATAGTGAATCATCAAAAAGATATTTTGATAGCCATTTAAAAGGTGTAGGGGTTCCTAACCTACACTTAACACATATTCGAGAAACGCCTATTAGTGTTCCGGATTTTCGTACACAAGAGGAGATTATCAAGAGATTGGACAAGGTCAGCGATCTCATCGCCAAACGTCGCCAGCAGCTGGAAAAGCTGGATTTGCTGGTAAAGGCAAGGTTTACGGAGATGTTTGGGGAGGAAAAAGAGCGAAAAACTATTTCGGATATTTGTAGTATTATAACTGATGGTACACATCAACCACCTAAATTTGTATCTGAAGGAATTCCATTTTTGTTTGTTTCTAATCTTGTTTCAAATGAAATTACATTTGAAACAGATAAATTCATCACACAAGAAACTTATAATGACCTAATTAAACGTACACCTATTGAAGAAGGCGACATTCTTCTGTCTACTGTTGGCTCGTACGGTCATCCTGCAATAGTAAAAAATAATAAAAAGTTTCTATTTCAAAGACATATTGCTTATTTAAAGCCTAAGCATGATGTAATATGTAGTGAATATTTACACTCTGCATTATTATCTCAAGAAGCCCAAAGGCAGATACAAGAGAAGGTCAAAGGAGTAGCGCAAAAAACACTAAATTTATCAGAGATTAGAAAAATCAGTATACCTATTCCAATTATGGAAAAACAAATACAGTTTTGTATATTTGTTAAGCAAATTGAAAAAACAAAAACAGAAATTAAGAACAGCCTAGCAAAGTTGGAAATATTGAAAAAAGCTTTAATGCAGGAGTATTTTGGGTGAGGTGAGTTTGTGAGCACTCAACAGATAATAGATACATTGGATGTGATTTTTTCTGCAAATGGTATTACTCTAATTTTCGCTTTTATTGCAATTATTATTTCGATATTTTCATTGAAAGAAAGCAAGAAAGGGGCTGTGTTAGAACACTGTTTAACTATTTTTGGAAAAACGAACGAAATATATCAGCAGTGTAGTAAATTATTAGAAATAAAAAATGTAAATAATATAATCGGCATTAAGGAAAAAATGGCTTATACAATTTTGCCCTTTTATTCTGAACAGCAAAAGATAGCCATAAGGATTATTAAACGTATGGCTGAGGATAGTAGCTATATTGCAGATGATGAATTAGGAACCCAATATGCTAATTTGTATGTTGCATCAAGAGATTATAATTTTTTAGAGAAATGTGAGATTTTTTGTAGTGGAGATATTTTTGAGAGTGTGCAAAAACTATATAATTGGTATGATGCATTTCAACTAGATTTTATTCTTTTAACTAAAGATGAGATTATTCAAGAAATAGGTGAATTAAAAGACATTATTAAAGAATTTGAAAACAAGAATATATTAAAAAAGCTTAAAAAGAAAATTGTGATACCATAATTTTTCAGGAGGTGACCCCATGACCAACTTTTCTTTCCTAAAAGAAAAACCCACCTACGCCCTTTTTGCCCCTGCCTGCATAGAAGCGGAGCGCATCTTTGCCGCTTCTCCTGCCATGTGTGCCGTGGGCTGTCGGAAAGCCTTGGAACTGGCGGTGAAGTGGGTCTATGCCGCCGATACCTCCATGGAGATGCCTTATCGGGACAACCTCCAGTCCCTCCTCCATGAGCCGTCTTTCCGTTTTGCCGTAGACCGGAATACTTGGGGCAAGCTGCCCTTTATCGCCAAGCTGGGCAATGAAGCTGTACATACGGGGCATAACATTCAGAAGGGGGACGCCCTTTTGTGCCTCCAATCCCTTTTTGAATTCGTCCAGTGGATCGACTATTGCTATGGCACCGCCTACCAAGAACGGAAGTTTGACCCTGCCCTGATCCCTGCCGAGAAAATCGCTGTGGATGTGAAGAAGATCAAGGAACAGGAAAGCCTGCTGGATGAAAAACAAGTGGAGATTGAAAAACTCCGCAAGCAGATCGAGGAAATGTCTGCCCGTTTCACTGCGGAAAAAGACCAGCACAAGAAAGAGCGTACCTTCCAGTCGGAGGATCTTTCGGAATTTGCCACCCGCAAGCGGTTTATTGATGTGGATCTTAGGGAAATGGGCTGGAAGTTTACAGGCGTGGACGCCGATGTGCAGGTGGAATACGAAGTGGACGGCATGGCAGGCAATGCGGGGCAGAAAGGCTATGCGGATTATGTGCTTTTCGGCAAGGATGGTCTGCCTTTGGCGGTGGTGGAAGCCAAACGTGCCAGCAAAGACCCTAATAATGGATGGAAACAGGCGGTTTTGTATGCGGACTGTCTAGAACGAAAGTTTGGCAGACGCCCCATGATTTTCATTACAAACGGCTTTGAAACTTATTTCTGGGACGATCAGACCAGCCCGAAACGGCAGGTCAGCGGCATTTTCAGCAAAAATGACCTGCAAAAACTTATGAACCGCCGGACAGAACGGCTACAACTGGAAACGGTGCCCATCAGCGACAAAATCACCGACCGCTATTACCAGAAAGAAGCTATTCGTGCCGTCTGCGGACAGATCAAAAAGGGTTTTCGCAAGCATTTGCTGGTAATGGCAACAGGTACAGGCAAAACCAGAACGACATCCAGCCTGACAGATGTGCTCAGCCGTGGGAAGTATGTGACAAATATCCTGTTTCTGGCTGACCGTACCGCATTGGTGAAACAGGCAAAAGATGATTTCAAAAACTATCTGCCGGATCTGTCCCTGTGCAATCTCTGCACCAATAAGGACGACCGCAACGCCAGAATCGTCTTTTCCACCTATCCCACCATGCTTAACGCCATTGATGATACGAAAACAAAAGACGGACAGCGGCTCTTTACCCCTGCCCATTTTGACCTCATCATCATTGATGAAAGCCATAGAAGTATTTTCAAGAAGTATCGTGCCATTTTCCAGTACTTTGACGCCATTTTGGTGGGGCTGACGGCAACGCCAAAAACAGACGTAGACCGGAATACATATGATTTCTTTGAGATGGAGCATGGGGTGCCTACCTATGCCTATGACTATGAAACGGCGGTTTATCAGGATAAAGTGCTGGTGCCTTATTATAATTATGAGGTGAAAACCAAGTTTTTGGAGGAAGGCATTACTTACGACGATTTGTCCGAAGAAGATAAGGCACGCTATGAAGATGATTTCACAGAGGACGGCGTTATGCCGGAATTTATCCCTTCTGCGGCATTGAATCAGTTTGTATTCAATGAAAAAACTGTGGATCAGGTGCTGCAGGATTTGATGGAACGGGGCATCCATGTGGCAGGCGGTGACAGGTTGGGGAAAACCATTATTTTTGCCCAGAATAAGCGTCATGCCCAGTTTATCGTGGATCGGTTCAACGCTCTGTATCCCCAGTATCATGGGAATTTTGCCCAGCGGGTAGTCTGTGACGATTCCTATGCCCAGACCGTCATAGAGGATTTCAAGATACCGGAAAAAGCGCCACATATTGCTGTATCGGTGGATATGATGGATACGGGCATCGACGTGCCGGAATGTGTGAATCTGGTGTTTTTCAAGAAAGTCCGTTCCAAAGCCAAGTTCTGGCAGATGATTGGACGGGGCACACGGTTATGCAAGGGACTGTCCTGCATCGACCAGATCGACGGGGAATATACGGATAAGCGGCGGTTTTTGATTTTCGATTATTGCGGCAATTTTGAATATTTCCGTCAGCATAAGGAAGGCTATGAAACTAGAGAAACCAAAACACTGTCGGAAAATATTTTTGGAAAACAGGTAAGGCTCATGATGGCGCTGCAGGAAAGCACCTTCGCGGATGCAGACTATCAGGCATGGCGGAAGGAATTGGCAGAAACCTGTCATGGACAGGTGGCGAATTTGAAGCGGGAACTGATCGCCGTTAAGATGCGGCTGCGGTATGTGGAGAAATATCAAAAAGAGGATGCTTTTGCCCATATCAGCGATCTAGATAAAGGGGAACTGGAACGGGAGATTGCGCCGCTGGTTTTTCTGGATGATCCCGATGAATTTGCCAAGCGGTTTGATAATTTCATGTATGGGCTGATGCTGGCACATCTGGAGCAGATGCCGTCCTTCAAGTATGCGAAAAAACAGCTTTGTGATATGGCGGCGCTGCTGGAAAAGAAGGTCACAATTCCGCAAATCAAGGAAAAACTGCCGCTGATTCGGGAAATTGGTACCGATGCTTTCTGGGAAGCCAAGGATTTGCGCTTGTTTGAAAAGGTGCGGAAGGAACTGCGGGCTCTGATTCAATTTCTGGACGAAGGAGAGAAAAAGCACCAGATCATCACAAAACTGACAGACCCTGTCACAGAGCAGCAGGAAGGGGTACAAATGGAGGCAGCCTATGATTTTGAGGATTATCGGGCGAAGGTGAACAGATATGTCAATGACCATGGGGATACCTTAGCCATCCATAAACTGACCCACAATATACCGCTGTCCCAAGGGGATTATCAGGAATTGGAGCGGATACTGACCAGTGAATTGGGCAGCAGAGAGGACTATGTACGGGAATTTGGAGATACCCCCTTTGGTCTGTTGATCCGAAAGATCGCAAAGCTGGATCATGAAGCGGCGATGGCGGCATTTTCCGCATTTATTAATGATCAGTCTTTGAATCAGAAACAGATTGCTTTTGTCCATAAGGTGATCCAGCATATCGAATTGAACGGATACATGGAAAATCCTGCGGAGCTGACAAAACCGCCTTTTGATAAGCCCATCAGTTTTCTCAAACTCTTTGACGCAAAGACACAAAAAGAATTGGTGGATACCATCAATACGGTACGAGAAAATGCGGTGAAGGTATCCATGTAGATTTTGATAATTTTACCATGTTGTATACAAATTTTACATCAAAAAACAGTTTCAACCCGAAATATGGGGATTTGAAGCTGTTTTTTTGATTATTCTGAAAAAAATTGAAAATCATGTGCATCAAACCCCTTCGCAGTGACCTGATATATGAAGGGATTTTTTCTGCGAAAAAACAAAAAGGTACTGAAAAATATACATAAAATATCCACGCTTTCAGCAACTCGAATTTAGTCAAATGTAACGAACCTCAAAAATTTTTGAAAAACTGGTTATAAAATGCCTTTCTAGTGACCTGATATATGAAGGGTTATTTACAGAGAAAAAACAACAGGTTTGGTTGCAGTATGTTCTAAAGCAATCAGATGGTTCTGGTTTGTGTATTTTTCACAAACTATCAGAAATTTGCAAAAACCTGCATAAAGTACCCTCATAGTTCGGCTTATAAGTGAAGGGCTTTTTATTCGGACAATCATTCTGATAAAAAAATTGAAAAAATTTTCTGAAATTGGTTGTAAAAGGGGTCGTTTTTTCGGCTTATAAGTGAGGGGGTTTTTTCATTTAAAGATTTTCTTCAAAAGTTTTCGGAAAAAGCGGGGCAAACCCCCTCATTTTTCGGCTTATCGGTAAGAGGTTTTTTCGTCCCTTCGATGGACCTTGAAAACTGCATACAGGCAATATAAATACATTACTCTGTTTCGCCCGAAAGGGAAAAGCAGCACCATACAGTGCGCCATGACGATGAACAGGATGTGAAGAAATATCCGAGCGATTTTTTCTGTATGGGTATGATCTTTTGGCAGGATCAAATGCCATGACCGAAGCAGAGTCACAATGATACTTCTGCCGAGTCCCAGACATCGCAAGGACGGCAGCCTCCATGACGGGGGAGGTGAGATGCCTATGTGTGCAGCCAGGCACAGTTTATATTGCCATATTTTTATCTGCTTTCACCAGAGGTATGGTTGGTACCGTTGCTGAAAACAGATAAAAACAAAAGGCGGGAACTGTATGATAGAAAAGAAAGAAACGAGAGAAGTATATTATGCCCTGTCCAGAAAACTGCTGGATCTGATGCTGCAAAGCGGCTATCTGGATCGGGAGGAGTACGAAAAAATCGACGCACTGAACCGAGAAACTTTTTCTCCGGAACTTGCGCAAGTATATGCGTAAAACCATAGATGTGTCAAAAAAGGTGTGGTATTGTGTTGTGCGAAAGGAGGGGACCTGATGGAAAAGAAGATCACAAAAATCGAGCCGGTCAGAAAACAGGAGCAGCAGAACGCATCCATGATGAAGCGAGTTTGTGCATACTGTCGTGTCAGTACAGCGTCAGGGGAGCAGAAGCATTCTCTGGAAGCACAGATACGATATTACACAAAATTGATACAGGAAAAAGAACATTGGATATGGGCAGGGATTTATGCGGACGAAGCCCAAAGCGGTACAAAATTGACCCATCGGGAGCAGTTCCTGCAAATGATACAGGACTGCAAAAAAGGAAAGATCGATTTGATCCTGACAAAATCCGTCACTCGATTTGCCAGAAACACCGTGGACAGTATCAGCACCATTCGGATGCTGAAAGACATGGGTGTGGAAGTCTACTTTGAGAAAGAGAAAATCAGCACGTTTTCGAAAAAAAGCGAACAACTGTTGACCATACTCAGTTCCATTGCCCAAAGTGAAGCGGAAAATATTTCTGCCAACAGCAAATGGGCAGTACAGCGTCGGTTTCAAAATGGTACTTATAAAATCTCAACACCTGCCTATGGTTACGAAAAAGACGAGTATGGAGAACTGGTGATGCAGATGGAAGAAGCAAAGGTGGTACGCAGGATTTTTGAAGCGTATCTGAGTGGGAAAGGCTGCTATACCATTGCCAAAGAATTGCAGGCAGAAGGCGTCCCTACCATACGGAATAAGGGGAAATGGCATGAAGTCGTGGTGCAGGAAATTCTCTTAAATCCTGTCTACGAAGGGAATCTCATTTATCAAAAGACATACAGCACCTCTTGTCTGCCCTTTACACGAAAACGCAATCATGGTACATATCCCAAATATCTGATTACGGAAAACCATCCGCCCATCATCACCAAGGAAGAAGCGGAAGCGGTGCGTCAGATTTATGAATACCGCAGCCAGTCAGCCAAAAATAAGGCGTCTTCCCTAAACCGATATGTGTTCAGCGGTCGTATCCGCTGCGGCGTATGTGGAAACACCTTTCGCAGACAGAAAATTTATATGGGAAAGCCTTATGAAGCAGTCCAGTGGTGCTGTAAACAGCATTTGCAGGATATGACAAAGTGCGATCAGAAAGCTGTTCGGGAGGAGGTTATCCAAGAAGCCTTTGTGCATCTGTGGAACCGTTTGGCAGGAGCTTATGAAGAAATTTTTCTTCCCCTTCTGTCTATCCTGAAAGCAGCGCCAGAGGATGGGGAAAGAGAACAGGAACAATGGAAAAACAGAATACAGGAAATCCAATGGCAGTGTCAGATGCTTCAGAAAGTTCTTTCGGAAGGGAGCATGGACGCTGCCATTTTTATAGAGAAGCGAAATGCACTGAAGCAGGAGTTGGAAACAGCCCGACGAAACCTGAGAAAATTACAGGACAAAGGCATCTTTGAGGAGGAAATCGCCCAGACAGAATACCTGATGGCTGTCTTTCGGCTGCGCCCCAAGGTCATGGAAACATTTCAGGAAGAAGCCTTTACGCTGATCGTGGAGCAGGTGATGGTATATGAAAATCACTTGGAGTTTCAATTAAAAAATGGGCTGATTTTAGCGGAAGTATATGGAAAGGAGCGTTGAGGGATGCAAAGACATATCCCCTTGGGCTATTGCGTGGTGCAGGGAAAAGCGCAGATAGACCCGGAAACCAGTCAGGTGGTGCAAGCTATTTATCAGGCTTATGACAATGGGGCATCCTGCAATGCCATCGCTAAGGACTTGACGGCAAAAGGCATACGGACGGCGAATCAGAAAGCAGTTTGGCATTGCTGCATGGTGGGAAAGATACTGGAAAATCAAAAATATCTGGGGGATGGTTTCTATCCCAAAATGATAGAGGAAGCCTTGTTTCAGCGAGTGCAAGAGAGAAGAAAGGAACGGGCGGAAAAACTGGGGAAAACAAACACTCTAAACGGGCATAACAACAGAACTCTGTGGAATGAACTCCTGATTTGTGGACAATGTGGCGGTGCGTATGGGCAGTGTGTGGATAAACAACAGGAAAAACGGTGGAAATGTAAAAAGGATGCCCATAAAAAGAGGACGGGCTGTGAAAACCTTTCTTTGACACAGGTACAGCTGGAAGATGGGTTCCTGCGTGTCCTGCAGGAAGTCATGGAGCATCCTGCCTGCCTGATCCAAAGAAAATCAATAAGGGAAAGCAACCAAAGTCTTTTGGAAATCCGGCTGACAAAGGAGATACAAAATCTGTTGATGTCACCATGCTGCGATGCAAAAAGATTAAAAGAACTGGCGTATGAAAGAGCGGCAGAACAGTATCAACATACGGTCTTTGATGACAGTGATTTTCAGACGGAAAAACTGCTGTATCTTCTGAACCATACGCTAGTTCCAACGAAGTTTGACAGTCATCTCTTGGCGGAAACCATGAAAAAAGTCGTTGTTGCGAAGGAAGGGTATCTGGAGTTTCATTTCAAAAATGGATATCAGCGAAAAATATGGCTAAAGGAGGAATGAGTGATGTTACAGACCATAAAAAAGAATATTTCTGTGATTCCAGCGGTACCTGCCCATGCGGCAGAAGGAAACCAACAGACCAAGCTGCTTCGGGTAGCCGCTTACTGCCGTGTCAGCACCTTACAGGAACAGCAGGAAAGCAGTTATGAAGCACAGGTAAATCACTATCGGGAAAAGATACAGAATCATCCCGGCTGGAAATTGGCTGGCATTTACGCCGATGATGGGAAAAGTGCCACCAGTACCAAAAAACGTCTGGATTTTCAGGCAATGATCGAGGACTGTATGGCAGGAAAAATCGATATGGTACTGACAAAGTCCATCAGCCGCTTTGCCAGAAATACGGTGGATGCCCTGACCAATATCAGAAAACTGAAAGAAAAGAATATCCCTGTCATATTCGAGAAAGAAAGCATCAATACTATGGAGGGCAGCGGAGAACTGCTCTTGACCATATTGAGCAGTCAGGCACAGGAAGAAAGCCGGAACATCAGCGAAAACTGTCATTGGGGTATTGTGCGGAAGTTTGAGGAAGGGAAAGTCATGGTGAACCACAGCAGATTTCTGGGCTACACGAAAGATAAAGACGGAAATCTTGTGATCGTGCCGGAAGAAGCACAGCTGGTGCGGCGGATTTGTAAGCTGTATCTGGAAGGCAACAGCAGCTACCGCATCAAACGGATTCTGGAAGCTGAAGGCATTCCCACGGTAACAGGAAAAAAGACATGGAGTGCTACCACCATTGACCGGATGCTTTCCAATGAGAAATATATGGGGGACGCCCTCCTGCAGAAAACATATACGGTGGATTTCCTGACGAAAAAGAAAGTGAAAAACAACGGGATCGTACCCCAGTATTACATAGAGAATGACCATGAAGCCATTATCCCAAAAGAACTGTTTTATCGTGTGCAGGAGGAAAAAGCCAGAAGGGCTGCCATCTATAAACCGGCTGTCAAAAGAAAAAATGGACTGCAAAAAGGGAAATACAGCGGGAAATACGTTCTGTCTGATCTTCTCTACTGTGGAGAATGCGGACAGCCTTATCGCAGACAGGTCTGGTCAAAGTATGGGGTAAAACAGGCGGTTTGGAGATGTGACAATCGGCTGAAAAACGGAAAAAAGAGGTGCAAGTATTCTCCCACACTGAAAGAAAAGACACTGCATACTGCCATTATGACTGCCATCAACAGTGTGGCAGAGGATCAGGGGAGGTTTGTGCAGGCGTTTCGGGAAAATGTCCTGCAGGTCATTGGAAGTTATGAGGCATCGGAGAAGAAAGGGGAAATCCTCAAACAGATGGAAGCCTGCCAGAAAAAGCTGATGGAGCTTATGGAAATCGGGATGAAAGATGGAAAAGAGGATTTTGAACAGGAATATGAAAAAATCATGGGGAAAATGAAAGAACTGCAAAAAGCCAGAGCAAAGACCGCAAAAGAAAATAGACTGGCGGAAAGCTGCCAGCAAAGAACAGAAGATTTGGAGCAGTATATGGGAAAAACAAGCTGGTTACAGAGAGAGTTTGACGAGGAATTGGTGCGTAGGCTCATTCGAGTGATTAAAGTGGTCAACGAAAATAAACTGGAGATACAGTTTCATTCGGGGATCGTGATGGTTCAGCGGATGGATTTTAAGGAGTGATGGGGAAGGAGGGAAACTTGAGGAAGTTTGAGAATGATAGGTTTTTAGGCGGTGGGAATAGAGAATCTCACTGCCTTTTTATGCTAATGAGGAAAGGGTGATTTATAAAAAGCAAAAATTGGGGAATGGCTATGGACTTTTTTCTAGATACATTGGAAAATGGACATAGAGATATGTGAAAAACAAACAGGCACAAAGAAAAGTGGATTGTTCTTAGCAAGATGAATGGAAAGAATCAGGTGATGGTATGCTTTTTTTCAGAAAAAAGAAGAAAGAGGAACCAACGGTAACGCCATATGAGATTTATATAGAGCAAAAAGAAGATCATATAAAATATGGTTTTTCTTATTGGTCTCAGGATGATCCTTTGGAGGATTATTTGAAAATGGCTTTTGAAATTTTGGAATCGCTGTTGCAGGGATATTGGCTTTTCATTTGTAAGGCGGAGTGTGACGCTGAAAAACAGAAAAAGGCACTGGAATATATGAGCCGTTTTACAAACATAGAGTACCTTTATGACACACATATCATTGTGGAAAGAGTGAACACGTTTCATTCTCATTTGCTGGAGTCTTATTTTCAAAGGGAAAAGGAACATGGCATAGAACATGATTTCCGGTCGTTTATCATAAATGGATTTCAGAATCATATGGAAATGAAAAAAACAGCAGAAGAGCAGTATGATTTTCTTTTGCATCATCAGGGAGATGTCTGGGTTGATTACGAAGAATTGTTTGAAGGCCCTACTATGGAGATGGAAATAAAAAATGGGCTTTTTGATATGGAAAAGCTGCTGAAGCTGTCCATAACTGTATGTAAAAAATATGGCAAAGAAACAAAAGTAATTTATGGCAGTGAGCAAAAGGGGCAAGAAGCGCTTATGGGGGATGAATGATGAGAAAACTCACAAATTTATTTCAGAAAAAGCAAAAACAAGAAAAGCTGCCGGAGGATATCTTTTTCAGTCCACGTTGTGTATATTACGAATCAGATATGGAAGGCATCAACAGTGGACAGGTTCAGGTGTTCACCCTCTATCCCAGTCTTTACACAGAGGAATCGGATGATGATTTTTGGAAGATTTGCAATGGAATTTTCTATGGACTGCTGCAAAACAGTAATGTGTTGATAGCAGTGAAAATCATAGACGGCAGTTCGGAAACGAAAAACGCAGTATTTCAGAAATTGACAGAATGGAAACATACAAATCCGGAAGCTCTTATTCTGGAGCATGATGAGGGGTACGATATATTATGCAGAGCAGATAAGATGATTTTTGATTTCAAACAATTTGAAGAAGATGGTATGGGGTTGTTTGACTATAAAATATATGGTTATTCCGAAAAGATGGAATGTCAGTATCAAGAACAGGCAAAACAGCTGATTACACAGCATCAGTACGATATTTATTTGTATTATTATAAATATCCGGATTATCTGGAAATCAGAGTGAAAAACAATCGAAAGATAAAGGATTTGCTTGATGTCATCGGCAGGGTATGCAAGGAAAATCAAAGGCGATTGTTTGTGGAGTATGAAGGATGATGCTGAGTATGCAAACGTAAAATTCGGTTATTATATAAATAAAATATGTAATTCTATTTAAAAACTATTATATTTACGAAAAAATCGTAAATAAATTGACTTTTAGGTATAATTGATATACGATAAAAATAGAAATGTATTGTTTTGGGGGTGAAAAACTAATGTTATTAATGTTTAAAGTGAAAAACTATACTTCATTTAAAAATGAAGCTATATTGGATATGAGAGCAACTGCATATGTACAGCATCCTACACATGTAATGCAAGTAAATGACAAACTAGGGCTGCTAAAAACAACCGCTTTGTATGGAGCTAATGCTTCAGGAAAGTCTAATCTAATCTCGGCAATGTTCTTTTTTGAACAATATATTTTTTCTCAGTTTATTAACAAAAATGAGAATCAGGATTTTGAATCTAACAAAATTGGTGTAAAAATGAAATTAGAACCATTTAGTTTATCAAATGAAACAAACGATGCTTCTGAGTTTGATATTATATTTTTGCATAATAATAAGCAGATACAGTATGGTTTTGAATGCACATCTAAGGAGGTTTTAACTGAATGGTTATATATTAACGACAAAAAGGTCTTTGAACGTACTGGTATAGAACTTTCTTTTGGCAGTAAATATCAAAAAATGTTGGGAGCTTACAAAAAGTTGCCAGCTGAGAGACTTTATATAGCTGTACTTGAATATTTTCTAGATGAAGAAGGAAAAAAAGTAATACTAGATGATTTTATTTCTTTCTTTAACAAGGAATACAATGTATTTACAGAAATTCTTTTTGAATCTACAGTAAAAGGTCTAGCGGGAATGGTTGGACTTTCAAAAAAACTTGTTAGTAATAAGGGATATAGAAACAAAGTAGAGCAGTATCTTCGTTTAGTTGATGTTGGAATCAAACGCTTAGATGTACAAACGGAGACGATTTTTGATGAGCGTACGGGTAAAAAAAAGAAAGAAAAAGTTATTCGTACCGTACACGATATTTATGATGAAACAGGAAATGTGGTTGGAGAAAAACTTTTTGATTTGCATCAGGAATCTACAGGCACACTTCGCTTTTTGGCATATATTCAAAATGCCATTGAAATGATTTCAAAGGGTGGTGTGTTTATTGTAGATGAAATGTCTGCAAGGCTACACCCGTTATTAACTAAATTGATTGTAGATATATTCTGTTCAAGTCAAAATACAAAAGCACAGTTGATTTTTACTACCCATGATATTTCACTTCTAAATAATAATCAATTTCGACGAGATGAGGTAGTATTTATAGATAAAAATGAACGTGGAGAATCTAGTTTATATGCTCTTTCTGATTTGAAAGTACGAGAGGATGCAACTTTTAATAAGGACTATCTTCAAGGAAAATATGGAGCTATTCCGATCTTTCATTATGATGATATTATGGGTGGTGGGTTGAATGGGTAGAACACAATTATCACCACAACGCCTTTTGGAAACAAAGCATACTAATTTGGGACGTATCATTATTTTTTGCGAAGGAAAAACAGAGAAATATTATTTTGATTATTTTGCAGAGATCATTAAGAAAAATAAGTACACTGATGTAGAGGTCGTTCTGGAAGCGGCAAATGGAAATGCACAGACTGTTCTAAATTTTGCAAATAAATTTATGGAAAGTGAGGAAAATAATCAGAAATTTAGTAATTATGGTAAATATCTAGCATTTGATTGTGATGATCCACCAGATATTCAAGCTGTAATATTGGCAGCAACAGAATATGAATTGTTGATTTCTAACCATTTATTTGAAACATGGTTGCTTATGCATTTTGAGGATGTGGATGAAAAGATATCAAAGAGAGAAATTTACAGGCGTTTATCGTCTCATTTGCATGATAATTATTCTAAAGGGCATAAGGGGAAAACGCGTGAAATAGTTCAAAACGGTGATATAGAAAAAGCTATCGATAATGCTAGAAAACTGGAAAATCAGTATTTTGATGAGGGGAAAAATATATTCACGGACATTAAAGATATGAATCCATTTACAAATGTTTATAAATTGATTGAACAGTTTATGGTTGAAATATCGTAATTTTAAAGAAAAGAAGTATGTGATTCTACGAATGGATTCAAACAATAAACAATGATATTTTACGGCATCCAGATGATAAGCCGATAATTGGTTTGTTGTTGGTAAAAGGAAAAAAATAAAACAGTAGTAGAGTTGAACAGGTCCAGTAAAAACGGACAATGACAAAAAGCCCCCTTATGTAGGATAAT
>ENA-UONQ01001357-UONQ01001357.1-human-gut-metagenome-genome-assembly--contig:-CS26-NODE-1357-length-21402-cov-7.376681_pt1 | contig 21402 bp, 19 predicted proteins | sample MGYA00242460_ERZ724007 | MGnify/ENA metagenome assembly ERZ724007
TTGTGAATCCCGCATCCCAAAATGTCTCACCGAGTTTGCGGCGGCACCTTACCTCTCCCTCCGGGAGAGGTGGCCGAGCGGAGTGAGGACGGAGAGGGGATGCGCGGAACATTCTCCATTTGATCTTATCATACAGGAAGGCTATACAGCCCTCTCAGTCACCTGCGGTGACAGCTCTCCCAGAGGGAGAGCCAAGTGTCTGCTGCATAGCCTGTTGGCATAAGAAATGGAGCGTATCGGTACCGATACGCTCCATAAACTGTTTTGTGACCAACCGGCGCAAGGCCGTCAGTTTTTTTACTTGCGCTCTCCGCGGTCGAAGGCGACCACCACGCGGCGGTTCGGCTCCGTACCGATGGAGTAGGTCGTGACGCCGCTCATGTCCTGCAGGGCGGCGTGGATGACGTGGCGCTCATAGGCGTTCATGGGCTCGAGCGTCACGCTGCGGCGGTACTTGAGCACCTTGCCCGCGACCTTGTGGGCGAGGTTTTCAAGGCTCTGCTCGCGCTTGGCGCGGTAGTTCTCCGCGTCGACATAGATGCGCACGCGCTTGTCGCGCCCGGCGTTGACGGCGTAGTTCGTCAGCTGCTGGATCGCGTCGAGCGTCTCGCCGCGGCGGCCGATGAACTGGCCGAGCTTCTCGCCGACGAGGACGGCCTTATAGCGGCCCTTCTCCGTCTCATAGACCTTGACGCGGGCATTGCTGTTCATGTGCTGCAGCAGACCCTCGAGGAAGGCGACGATGCGCTCGGCGTTCTCGTCGGTGCAGACTCCGTCCGCCTTGGGGGCGGGCTTCTGTGCGGCGGGCTCCGCCTTTTTCTCGGGCTTTTCCGTCTTTGCGGGCGCGGCGGCCTTGGGGGACTGCTGCGGCCGGTCGGGCTTCTTTTCCGGCTTGGGCTCCGCCTTTTTCTCCGGGACGGAGGCCGCGGTCGGCTCGGGGTCCGCGTACGTCACACGCACCTTCGCCGGGCTGCTGCCGATGCCCAGAAAGCCGCTCTTCGCGCGCTCGAGAATCTCGACGGACACATCGTCGCGATCCTTCTGCAGCTGCTCGAGCGCCTTGCGGATGGCCTCTTCCTCAGTCTTGCCCGTTACGTCGATAAAACTCATAGACAAAACTCCTTAATTGTTGTAGTGATCTTCGCTGTAGGAACGGCCGCGGGCATAGGGCCGCGGCCCCACGCGCCCGTTCTCGTTCGTGCCGGCCTGCTTCTGACCGGACTTCTTTTTCTGGTTCTTCTGGCTGCCCTTGTTTTGGGGCTTCTTGCCGCCGGACATTTCGGCGCGCTGGCGGTCGTAGTTCTGCTGCGCGGCCTTCATCTTCTCATAGCGGCGCTCGCGCTTTTCGCGCTCCTTCTCCGTCTCCTCGCGGTCGAGGATCTTGTTGAAGTACTTGTTGAGCGTCAGCTCCTGAATCAGGGAGAAGCCGGAGTTGGCAATCCAGTACACGCACAGAGCGGCGGGCAGGATATAGCCCATCCACAGCGTCATGAGCGGCATCATGAGCATCATGACCTTCGTCTGGCCGTTGGCGGCGTTACCGCTGGAGTTCATGGTGACGAGCGTCATGAGCACCTGAATGCCGGCGGAGATGACCGGCAGAAGCAGGACGCCCCACATCGGCCAGCCGCCGTGGGGGAAGCTGCTCAGCAGGCTCGAAGGCGTGCTCGCGAGGTCAAGACCGAGGAAGCTGTAGTCCAGGTCGATCAGGTGGTCGAACTTGCCGGCGAAGTCGGCCCAGTGCTCGTGGACAAACTTGGCCAGATAGATCTGCTCATAGGCGGACGCCTGCCCGCTGGTCGCGGCCTCGTAGCCGAGGCTCGTGGCAAGGTCGGAGATCTGGCCGATGACATCCGTGGGGATGTTCATCAGAAAGCGCAGCGGCGTGCGGATGATGTAGTACAGGGCGATGAGGATGGGGAAGGGGATGAACGACCACAGGCAGCCGGACATCGGGTTCACACCCTCGCGCGCGTAGAGCTCTGCCATCTCCTGCTGCTGGCGCTCGCGGTTGTTGGCGAAGCGGGTCTGGATATCCTTGACCTTGCCCTGCATCCGGTTCATGCGGAGCATGCTCTTCTTGCTCTTGAGCTGGAAGGGCAGCAGCACGAGCTTCACCACGAGGGTAAAGAGGATCAGCGCAACGCCGTAGGAGCCCGTCCAACTGTAGAACAGGCGGGTCAGCCACGCGAACGGCACACAGATATAATATCCGAGTTGTGCAAACATGGGGTTATTTACCTCCGTTATCTTTCTTTGGGAAAAACGAGGTGTTTTTTCAGGGGACGGGGTCGTACCCGCCCTTGTGGAAGGGGTGGCACCGCAAAAAGCGCTTCAGCGCCAGAAAGCCGCCCTTGGCCGCGCCATATTTCTCGACCGCCTCGAGAGCGTACTCCGAGCAGGTGGGGATATAGCGGCAGCGGGGGGGAAAGAGGGGCGAAACGGCCCGCTGATAAAAGCGGATCACGCGCAGAAGGATCTGCTTCATGCGTCCGTCAACAGTCCGAGCTCGCCGAGACAGCGCAGATAATGCCGCTCGAGCTTGCGGTACGGCGCCTCGGCGGCGCGCACGCGCGCGACGATAATGATGTCGTACCCCGCGGGCATCTTTTCGCGGTTCAGGCGATAAATCTCCCGCAGGCGGCGGCGTACGCGGTTGCGCACGACGGCATGGCCGAGCTTGGTGCTGACCGTCACGCCGAGACGCGACTGGCCGCGCCGGTTTTTCTGACAGTACACCACCAGACATGGACTGACCACCGATCTGCCCTTGCGGTAGATGCGGCGGAACTCGTAGTTTTCCTTTACTGTGACAGCCGGATTCATCTTCAGCAGCTTCCTCCCCGTGTGCTTTTGCATAGGCCAAAAGGGACGGCAGTTTTCCCTTCCACCGTCCCTGTTCGCTATGTTCTATGCGCGATGCACCTTCCGTGACCTCAGTGGGTCAGGCGAGCGCGGCCCTTGGCACGACGGCGGGCGAGCACCTTGCGGCCATTCTTCGTGGCCATTCTCTTGCGGAAGCCGTGCTCCTTGGAGCGCTGACGCTTCTTGGGCTGATAGGTACGGAACATTGCATGACACCTCCATTACATAGAAATCCGGCGACCGCTCCGCATGGGAGCTGCCGCGCTTACTCGACGGCGGGCGGAAAAGCGAACTCTCCCGCCCCGCAGTTGACGTTTTTCGGCCCTGATCCGAAAAAAATCCGGGGCAGAGCAACAATAATTATACAGAGTTGCACGTTGGATGTCAACAAAAATGTCCGCTTTGTTCGGTTTTTTCTGTATAGTTGACGGTCTGTTTCCCGAAAACGGGCCGCGGCGCTTCTTCGGGCGGGGCGGCCCGTCCCCGATTTCTGGCAGAAACTGGCATGAAAAATTGTGACATCTTTCAAACTTAATAATTAGATATAGTATAGACATTTTTTCGGGTTTTTGTTATAATGGTTCGGGATATTTTTTGCTCCTTCCCGAAGAAGCGCGCAATATAAAATCTGAGAGAGGAAAGGGGACATGCAGGGTGAATTCACTGTCTGACGTCTGGCAGAATGTGCTCGACCACATGGCAGAGCAGCTGTCGGAGACGACCATCCGCACCTGGTTCGACGAGGTCAGCGTGGTGACGATGGAGGACTCCGCCTTTGTTCTGCACTGCAGCAACGGCTTCAAGAAAAATACGATCGAGGCCCGCTTCATGCGCTATATCAAAGACGCGCTGCGGGACATTTTTTCGGCGGATTTTGAGATCAAGCTCCTCGACGACGAGCAGCTCGCCGCCTACCACCGCGTGACGCCCGACCATCCGGGCGACCTCGCAAACTCCGACGGCTTCACGTTTGAAACCTACGTCGTCGGCCCGCAGAACAAGCTCGCCTATGCCGCGGCGCGCGCCGTGGCCGAGCGCCCGGCCGAGAACTACAACCCGCTGTTTATCTACGGCGACTCCGGCCTCGGCAAGACGCACCTGCTCTACGCCATCGCGCACCTGCTGAAAAAGCGGCAGCCCGAGGCGCGCATCGTCTACATCAAGGGCGACGACTTCACAAACGAGCTGATCGCCTCCATCCGCGAGGGACAGAACCGGGAGTTCCGCGAGAAATACCGGCAGGCGACGCTGCTGCTGGTGGACGATATACAGTTCATCGCCGGCAAGCAGCAGACGCAGGAGGAGTTCTTCCATACGTTCAACACACTCTATGAGAGCGGCAAGCAGATCGTCCTCACGTCCGACCGCCCTCCGCAGGAGATGATGCAGCTCGAGGACCGTCTGCGCACGCGGTTCGAGTGGGGCCTGATGGTCGACGTCGCGCCGCCCGACTTTGAGACGCGTCTGGCCATCATCAAGAACAAGGCCGCCATGCTCGGCGTGACGCTGCCGGACGAGGTGTCGGACTACATCGCGGAGAACGTCACCGCGAACGTCCGCCAGATCGAGGGGACGCTCAACAAGATCCTCGCCTACCGCGACCTGCTCGGCGACACCGTCGATGAACAGGCCGTCGGGCGCGCGGTGAAGGACATGCTCAAAAAGAGCAACGAGTATATCCCCTCGCCGCAGGTCATCATCACCTACATCTGCAAGTACTACAACCTCGACGAGGACGTGCTGCGCGGGCAGAACCGCGGGCGCGACGTCGTCAACGGCCGCCAGATCGCCATGTATCTCATCCGCCGCATGACGAACCTCTCGCTCAGCGACATCGGCAAGGAGTTCGGCGGGCGCGACCACACGACCGTGCTCCACTCGCTCGACAAGGTCGAAAAGCAGATGCGCTCCGACCCGGCGTTTGCCGAGGTGGTCAAGGAGATCACGACGAACATCAACGCCAAGCGCTGAAACTTCCGTGGATTTATTTTTTTACTCCTCTTTTCCACATTTCCCGTGAAATCCACGTGGACAGAATGTGGAAAAGAGGGGCATCCACGCTTCCTGTGGATAATCCACGAAAAAGAGAGGGAAGGCGCGTGGATAAAAAAGTCAGTGCTTCCAGTCGTTTCCGCCTGTTTTCCACAATAGTTTTCCCTACGACTTCTGTTACTAAAAAATAGTTAGTTTATGTTATGTGAGAGCGGAGTATTCCTCTCCGCTTTTAAAAGAAAGGAACGTGATGCACATGCTGCAATTTTCGTGCGAAAAGACGCTGCTGCAGAGCGCCGTCAACACGGCGTCGCGGACGGTGGCCGCGAAGAGCTCCATTCCGGCGCTCGAAGGCCTGCTGCTCGAGGGCGATGAGCAGCTGACCGTCTCCGGCTACAACATGCAGACCGGTATCCGCACCAGCTTCGACGCCGACATCCGCGAGGGCGGGCGCATCGTCCTCAACGCGCGTCTGTTCGGCGAGATCATCCGCAAGATGCCGGACGACGTGATCGTTTTCTCCGCGGACGACAAGCTCCTCGTCCGCCTGAGCTGCGGTGACGCGAGCTTTGAGATCCCCGGCCTTTCCGCCGAGGACTATCCCGACCTGCCGGAGGTCGACGACGAGTATTCCGTCGCCATCCAGCAGCGGACGCTCAAGGCCATGATCAACCAGACGAGCTTCGCCGTCTCCACGAACGAGAGCCGCCCGGTCCACACCGGCTCGCTCTTCGAGATCAGCGCGGAGGGACTGACGGTCGTGTCCGTCGACGGGTTCCGTCTCGCCCTGCGGCGCGAGCCGCTCGAGCGCATCGACGGCGGCGCGTTCCGCTTCGTCGCGCCCGGCTCGGCGCTCAACGAGGTCGAGAAGATCTGTGAGGACAGCGACAGTCTCATCTCTATCATTCAGGGCAAGCGCCACCTGCTCTTTGAGACCGGCTCGACGCAGCTGATCTGCCGCCGTCTCGAGGGGGAATTCCTCGATTACCGCAACGCCATCCCGCGCAGCAACCCCATCTGCGTGCAGGTGGAGACGAAGGCGATGATGAACAGCCTTGACCGCGTGTCCGTCGTCATCAGCGAGAAGCTCAAGAGCCCCGTGCGGTGCCTGTTCGACGTGGGACGCGTGTTCCTCTCGGCCAAGACCGGCGCGGGCGAGGCGAAGGACATCTGCCCCATCGACGGCGACGGGACAGGGCTGGAGATCGGCTTTAACAACCGCTATCTCATGGACGCGCTGCGCTATGCCCCGGCTGAGCGGGTGAAGATGGAGCTCAACACCGGCATCTCCCCCTGCATCATCACGCCCGTCGAGGGGGAGGAGAACTTCCTCTATATGGTGCTGCCGGTGCGGCTGAAGGCGCAGTGAGAAGGAAGGGGAGCCTATGAAGGTCATACACATTGAAACAGAATATATCAAGCTGCAGGATCTGCTGAAGTTCGCCGCCGCCGTCTCGACGGGGGGCGAGGCGAAGATCCTCATTCAGGAGGGCGACGTCACCGTGAACGGCGAGATTTGCACCATGCGAGGCAAGAAGATCCGCCCCGGTGACGACGTCGCGCTGCGTGACGAGCACTATACCGTCACCTATGCGGATTGACGCGCTGACGCTCGAGGGCTTCCGCAACTACCGCCGCGCGGCGCTGGACTTTGATCCGAACTGCAACGTCATTTACGGCGAGAACGCGCAGGGAAAGACGAACCTGTTGGAGGCGATCGTCTACCTCTCCTGCGGCAAGAGCCCCCGCGCGCGCACCGACCGGGAGCTGCTCGGCTTCGAGAGTGAGCGGGCGCAGCTCGTGGGGCACATCTTCTCGCGCGAGCGCGCGTTCGAGACGGAGATCACCCTCGCGCGCGGCCGGCGGCGGAAGATGACGGTCAACGGCGTCCCCGCGAAAAACGGCGCAGCGCTCTCGGATGTGCTGCACACGGTGTTTTTCTCGCCCGAAGACCTCTTTCTCATCCGCGACGGCGCGGCGGCGCGGCGGCGGTTCATGGACCTCTCGCTCTGCCAGCTGCGGCCGCGGTACGCGGAGGCTCTCGCGGAGTACACCCGCCTGCACGAGCACAAGACGCGGATCCTGCGCGACAGCGAGGAGTATCCGCAGCTGCTCGCGACGCTGCCGGACTTCAACGCGCGGCTCTGCCAGGTAGGCGCGGTGCTGATCCACTACCGGGCGCGGTACTGCCGCGCGCTCGAGCAGTACGCCGCGCAGGCGCACGGCGAGTGCTCCGGCGGGCGGGAGGAGCTGACGCTCCACTACGAGACGGTAAAGACCGTCACGGATCCGTTTGCGCCCCACGCGGAGCTTGTTTCGGCGCTTGAAGAGCACCAGCGTGCCCACCATCAGGCGGAGCTTGCGAGCAGGCTATGCCTGTCGGGGCCGCACAAGGACGACATCGCCGTCTCGGTCAACGGGCGCAGCGCGCGCCAGTTCTGCTCACAGGGACAGGTGCGCACGGCGGCGCTGGCGATGAAGCTGGCCGACCGGGAGATCCATAAAAACGCCATCGGGGAGTATCCGGTGATGCTGCTCGACGACGTGCTCAGCGAGTTGGATCCGAAGCGGCAGGAATATGTGCTCAACCGCATCACGGGCGGGCAGGTGTTCATCACCTGCTGCGAAAACGACCGGCTCGACCGGCTCGTGGGCGGCCGGGTATTTCATATCCGGAATGGGGAGGTGCTCTGATGGGCTATCTGCATATCGGTCAGAACGTCATGGTGCCGGAAAAGCAGATCATCGGGATCTTCGATCTCGACAACACCTCCCAGTCCAAATGGACGCGCAAATTTCTGGCGGACGCCGAGCAGGAGGGGGTCGTCCTCTCCGTGACGGAGGATGTGCCGAAGTCGTTTCTCGTCTGCGACCATCCGTACCACCGCCAGATTGTATATATCTCTCAGCTGAATCCGCAGACGCTGCAAAAGCGCAGCGCCGGGGAGCAGGCGTGAGAGCGGCGGCATGCGCCGCCGGCAAATTCGTTTGAAAGGAATGTTCCTATGTCTGAACTGGAAAAAGTCACCGCGGTCGACACGACCTACGACGCCTCGGAGATTCAGGTGCTCGAGGGGCTGGAGGCCGTGCGCAAGCGGCCCGGCATGTATATCGGCTCGACGTCGTCGTCGGGTCTGCACCACCTCGTCTATGAGATCGTCGACAACGCCATCGATGAGGCGCTCGCGGGGTACTGCACGGACATCACCGTCACCATCAACGACGGCGATACCATCACCGTCACCGATAACGGCCGCGGCATCCCCGTCGACATTCAGCCCCAGACGGGGCGCCCGGCGCTGGAGGTCGTGTATACCGTGCTGCACGCGGGCGGCAAGTTCGGCGGCGGCGGCTACAAGGTCTCCGGCGGCCTGCACGGCGTGGGCGCCTCGGTCGTCAACGCCCTGAGCGAGTGGCTCGTGGTGCAGGTGCACAAGAACGGGCAGATCTATGAGATGCGCTTCTCCCGCGGCCATATCACGCAGGAGATGAGGGTCATCGGCACGACCGACCACACCGGCACGACCGTCACCTTCAAGCCCGACCCCGAGATGTTCGACACGCTTGTCTATGACTATGAGGTGCTGCACACGCGCATGCGCGAGCAGGCCTTTCTGAACGCGGGTCTGCGCATCACGATCGCAGACAAGCGCCCCGGGCAGGAGCAGGGCGAGGCGATGTGCTATGAGGGCGGTATCCGCGAGTTCGTCACCTATATCAACCGCAACAAGACGCCCCTGCACGAGGACGTGATCTATCTGGCCGGGACGAAGGGAGACAGCACCGCCGAGGTCGCCATCCAGTATAACGACAGCTACAACGAGACGCTCGTCTCCTTCGCCAACGACATCCACACACCCGAGGGCGGCATGCACGAGACGGGCTTCAAGGCCGCGCTCACGCGCGTACTGAACGCCTACGGCATCAAGTACGGCATGATTAAAGAAGGCGACAAGATCTCCGGCGAGGACGCGCGAGAGGGCATCACCGCGGTCATCTCCGTCAAGCTGACGGAGGCGCAGTTCGAGGGCCAGACGAAGGCCAAGCTCGGTAACGCCTATATCCGCACGCTTGTCGACGGGATTGTCTCCGACCAGCTGGCCGTCTATCTCGAGGAGCACCCGGTCGTCGCGCGGAGCATCCTCGATAAGGCACTCACCGCCAACCGTGCACGCGAGGCCGCGCGCAAGGCGCGCGAGTCCATCCGCCGCAAGACGGCGCTCGGCGGCGCGGCCATGCCCGATAAGCTGCGGGACTGCAACGAAAATAACCCTGAGCTGACCGAGATCTATATCGTCGAGGGTGACTCGGCAGGCGGCTCGGCCACGCAGGGGCGCGACTCGCGCTTTCAGGCGATCCTCCCCCTGTGGGGCAAGATGCTCAACGTCGAGAAGGCGCGCGCCGACAAGGTCTACGGCAACGACAAGCTCCAGCCCGTCATCACGGCGCTCGGCGCGGGCATCGGTGAGGACTTCGACCCGCTGAAGCTCCGCTATCACAAGGTCATCATCATGGCCGATGCCGATGTCGACGGCGCGCACATCCGCACGCTCCTGCTGACGTTCTTCTTCCGCTTCATGCGTCCGCTGATCGAGGAGGGGTATGTCTACTCCGCCGTCCCGCCGCTGTATAAGCTCAGCCGCGGCAAGCAGCAGCGCGTGGCCTACTCCGACGAGGAGCGCGACGCCATCTCCGCCGAGATGCGCGGCGGCAACCCGAACGTGAAGATCGACATCAGCCGCTATAAGGGCCTCGGCGAGATGAACCCGCACGAGCTGTGGGAGACGACGATGGACCCAGAGAAGCGCACGCTGCGGCGCATCACGCTCGACGACGCGGTACACGCCGACGCGACGTTCACCATGCTCATGGGCGAAAAGGTGGAGCCGCGCAAGGAATTCATCGAGCGCAAGGCGCAGTACGCCGTCAACCTCGACTACTAAAACTTTTTGCCCAAATAGATATTTGGGCGAGTGGGATGCCGCCTGCTGCGCGCATCGTTTTGACGCAGGCGGCAAAACGCCACACTTGCAGTCTGAGCAGTGTTTTTCGCGACGTACATGCCGCCGCGAAAAACGATTGGAATTTTTCGCGCCTGCGGGCGCGCACTCTGTGAGACATGAAATGCTTCCGTTCAAGGAGGAGACTATATGAGTAAGAAACCCCAGTATGATCCCGAGGAGATCCGTTATCCGGACCAGCATATTGTCGAGTCCCCGCTGGTGCCGGAGATGGAGAAATCCTATATTGAATACGCCATGTCCGTCATCGTCGGGCGCGCGCTGCCCGACGTGCGCGACGGTCTCAAGCCCGTCCACCGCCGCATTCTCTACGCGATGTATGAGGACAACCTGACGAGCGACCGCCCGTTCAAGAAGTCCGCCACCTGCGTGGGCGACGTGCTCGGCCGCTACCATCCGCACGGCGACGCGTCGGTCTATGACGCGCTCGTGCGTCTGGCGCAGGACTTCTCCATGCGCTATATGCTCGTCGACGGCCACGGCAACTTCGGCTCCGTCGATGGCGACCCGCCCGCGGCCTACCGTTACACGGAGGCGCGCCTGTCGAAGATCTCCGACGAGATGCTCCGCGACCTCGAGAAGGACACCGTCGATTGGGACCCGAACTTCGACGAGAGCCGCAAGGAGCCGCGCGTTCTGCCGAGCCGCTTCCCGAACCTGCTGGTCAACGGCTCCTCCGGCATCGCCGTCGGCATGGCGACGAACATCCCGCCGCACAACCTGCGCGAGGTGATCGGCGCGTGCATCTGCGTGCTCGACAACCCCGACGCGACGCTCACCGACCTCATGGCCCACATCAAGGGCCCGGACTTCCCGACGCGCGGCATCATCATGGGGCGCAGCGGCATCCGCGCGGCCTATGCCACCGGCCGCGGCCGGCTCGTCGTGCGCGCGCGGCATGAGTTCGAGGAGTTCGGCAACGGCCGCACCCGCATCGTCATCACGGAGCTGCCGTATCAGGTCAACAAGCGCATGCTCATCAAGAGCATGGCCGATCAGGTCGAGGACAAGCGGCTCGAGGGCATCTCCGACATCCGCGACGAGTCCGACCGCAACGGTATGCGCGTGGTGATTGAGCTCAAGCGCGACGCGAACGCGCAGGTCGTGCTCAACCGCCTGTTCGCGCAGACACAGCTGCAGACGACGTTCGCGATCAACATGCTCGCCCTTGTCCAAAACCAGCGCCAGCCGAAGATCCTCTCCCTGCGCCACATCATCGACGAATACCTCGCCTTCCAGGAGGAGATCATCGTCCGGCGCACGAAATATGACCTCAAGAAGGCGCAGGAGCGCGCCCACCTGCTCGAGGGTCTGCTTATCGCGCAGGACAACATCGACGAGGTCATCCATATCATCCGCACGAGCTATGACAATGCCAAGGAAAACCTGATGACCCGCTTCTCACTCGACGACGTGCAGGCGCAGGCCATCCTCGACATGCAGCTCAAGCGCCTGCAGGGGCTCGACCGCGAGAAGCTGCAGAATGAGTACAAGGAGCTCGAGGAGAAGATCGCCTACTTCCTCAAGGTGCTCTCCGACGACGCGCTCGTGCGCCAGATCCTCAAGGAGGAGCTGACCGCCATCGCCGACAAGTTCGGCGACGAGCGCCGCACCGAGATTCAGGACGTCGAGGATGAGATCGACATCGAGGATCTGATCGAGGAGGAGCAGTGCGTCTTTACGCTCACGGCCAACGGCTACATCAAGCGCACCCCCGCGAGCGAGTATACCGCCCAAAGCAAGGGCGGCATGGGCAAAAAGGGCATCACCACCCGCGAGGAGGACACGGTGGTCGACGTGTTCACCGCCTCGACGCACGACTATATCCTCTTCTTCACCGACACGGGCAAGGTCTACCGCAAGAAGGGCTATCAGATCCCCGAGAGCGGCAAGACGGCCAAGGGCGTGAACATCGTGAACGTCATTCAGGTCGAGACGGGCGAGCGCGTGCAGGCGATGCTGCACTTCCGCGAGCAGACGGAGGAGGAGAAGTACCTCTTCATGACCACGCGCGACGGCACGGTCAAGCGTCTGGAGGTCTCGGCGCTCCGTAATCTCCGCAACAACGGCATCCGCGCGCTCACGCTCGACGAGGGCGACGAGCTCATCTCCGTCGTCGAGACGAACGGGCATGACCGCGTGCTCCTTGCGACGCACGACGGACAGGCCGTGTGCTTCGACGAGACGGACGTGCGCGCCATGGGCCGCACCGCCGTCGGCGTGCGCGGCATCCGCCTGCGCGAGGGCGACTATGTCGTCGGCGCGGCGCGCGTGGAGGAGGGCAGAACCGTCCTCTCCATCACGGAGCGCGGCTTCGGCAAGCGTACGCCCGTGGAGGAATACCGCATCACGAACCGCGGCGGTCTCGGCATCCGCAACTATATGGTTACGGAGAAGACCGGCCCGGTCGTCGGCATGAAGATCGTCGGCGGGGAGGAGGATCTGCTCCTCGTGACCGAGTGCGGCATCCTGCTGCGCACGCCCGTGGAGAACATCCGCGTCGCCGGCCGCGCCACGCAGGGCGTCATCGTGATGCGCTTCAAGGAGGAGGGCGACCGCGTGATCTCCATGGCCCTCGCCGAGCGCGAGGAGGAGACGCCCGCCCCCGCGGAGGAATAACGCCGTGGCGGAGAGCAGCGCGGTGATGCACGTCATCGCCCGGATTCACACGGATTTCCCGGAAAAATTCGGCGTCCCGCGCCAGAGCGGGCTCGTGGACGAGCTGCGCGCGCAGATCGTCTTCGAGCCGCCTTATAGAAACCCAGACGCCGTGCGCGGTCTGGAGGGGTTCTCCCACATCTGGCTCATCTGGCAGTTTGACCGCGCGCTGCGGGATACCTGGTCGCCGACGGTGCGGCCGCCGCGGCTCGGCGGCAACCGCCGCATGGGGGTGTTTGCGACGCGCTCGCCGTTTAGGCCGAACGCGATCGGGCTGTCCTCCGTGCGGCTCGAGCGCGTCGAGGCGGAGACGCCGCGCGGCCCGGTGCTCCATGTGCGGGGCGCGGATCTCGTCGACGGGACGCCGATCTTCGATATCAAGCCGTATCTCCCCTATGCCGACAGCCACCCGGACGCACGCGGCGGCTTCACCGACCCGATCGCGCGGAAGCTTCTGCGCGTGAGCGCGCCGGAGGAGCTGCGCGAAAAGTTCCCCGCGGGGCTGCTCGGCGTGCTCGAAAATGACCCGCGCCCGCGCTATCAAGACGATCCGGAGCGCGTCTACGGGCTGAGCTTCGGCGGCTGGAATGTGCGCTTCCGCGTGGCGGGGGAGGAGCTGACTGTCCTCGCCATGGAGCGGGCGGACGGCGGAAAGGAACAGCGATGAAAACAGTCACGATCTATACCGACGGGGCCTGCAGCGGCAATCCCGGCCCGGGCGGCTGGGGCGCGATTCTCGAGTGGAACGGCGTGGAGAAGGAGATCTCCGGCGGCGAGGCGAGCACGACGAACAACCGCATGGAGATCACCGCCGTGCTCCGCGCGCTGGCGCTTTTGAAGGAGCCGTGCGTCGTCGAGCTGTATTCCGACAGCAAGTACGTCATCGACGCGCTCGAAAAGGGCTGGGTCTACGGCTGGAAGAAGCGCGGCTGGGTCAAGTCCGACAAGAAGCCCGCCCTGAACGCCGACCTCTGGGAGCAGATGCTCGCGCAGGTCGCCCGCCACGACGTGCGCTATCACTGGGTGAAGGGGCATGCGTCGAACGAAAAGAACAACCGCTGCGACGAGCTGGCGGTGATGGAGAGCCGGAAATTCAAAAAATAGACCTTGTTCACAAAAAGTTCATCCGATTTTCATAATTCGGACATCTTTACAGGGTAATATACAAGCATACAAAGAAACATTCCTTATCCTTTATGTGATTTTCTCTCTCTCCTAATCAAACAAAAAAGCACGAACCCGCCGGCTCCCAACGGCGGGTTCGTGCTTTTTTCGCTGAAAATGGCTTTGCCATTTTGAAGTGAGGGGTTTCGGAGCGGCCCCCTACCTGTAAAAGAAAAGGGGCTTTGCCCCTTTTCTTTTACAGGTAATATTTCGTTTCGTCTTCCAGCACCATCGTCAGCCCGTTGTGGTAGACGGGGAGTGTCTCGAACTTGAAGCGGCTGGCCTTGTGCTTGGCGTCGATCTGCTTTTTGATCTCCGGGTCGCAGACGCCCTTGCGGATATACTCGTTCACGGCGTGGTAGGTGAAGCCGAGGTTATCCTCGTCGGTCAGGCCGGTCAGGCCGTCGGACGGGGCCTTGACGAGAAACTTCTCCGGCAGGCCCAGCGCGCGGCCGAGGGCGATGACCTCCTCGGTCGTGTACATGCCGAGCGGAGAGAACGCACCCGCACTGTCGCCGTAGAGCGTGCAGTAGCCGACCCAGTCCTCCGAGAGGTTGGAGGTGTTGATGACGATGCCGCCGGGGAGCGTCTGCGCCACGGCATAGAGCGTCGCCATGCGGATGCGGCTGGGCAGGTTCACCGTCGTCTGGCGGCTGGGGGTCAGCCCCACGCGCTCCATCTCGCGCAGCACGCCCTGCACGGCGTCGTGGATGTTGATGGTCGTGTGCGGGATGTTCAGCACCTCGACCAGACCGTTCGAATAGTCGATATCGGGCTGGACGCCGTCGGGCATCAGCACGCCGTAGACATTCTCGCGCCCATAGGCGGCCACGGCCAGCGCCGCGACGGTGGAGCTGTCCTTGCCGCCGGAGATGCCGATGACGGCGGTTTTGCCGCCGCAGTTTTTCATCTGCTGGTCCATCCACTCGAGCAGCCCGGCCAGCTGCAGGTTTACATTGAATTCCATACGATCGCCTCCTGCTGAAATATTGGGGATATTGTACCGCAGCTTGCATGAGATTGCAAGCTGAGCGGTTGCCGAATATTGGAAAAAATGAGTCCAACCCCAGAGGGCGCCGCCCCCTGAGGTTGGAGAAAAATCAATTGTTGCTGCCGCCCGTGGTGCGCAGGGAGACGTCGTGATAGCCGCCCTCGACGATGCTCGTCGCGGAGACGAGCGTCAATCGCGCGTCGCGCTGCAGATCGGGGATCGTCAGCACGCCGCAGTTGCACATGGTGGACTTGACCTTATACAGGCTCTTGGCGACGTTGTCCTGCAGGGAACCGGCGTAGGTGACATAGGAGTCGACGCCCTCCTCGAAGGCGAGGCTGCTCTTGCCGCCGAGGTCATAGCGCTGCCAGTTGCGGGCGCGGTTCGAGCCCTCGCCCCAGTATTCCTTGACGTAAGCGCCGTTGACGAGGAGTTTGTTCGTGGGGCTCTCGTCGAAGCGGGCAAAGTAGCGCCCCAGCATCACAAAGTCCGCGCCCATGGCCAGCGCGAGCGTGATGTGATAGTCGTGGACGATGCCGCCGTCGGAGCAGATGGGGACATAGACGCCCGTCTCGCGGAAGTATTCGTCGCGCGCGGCGGCCACCTCGATGAGCGCCGTCGCCTGCCCGCGGCCGATGCCCTTGGTCTCGCGGGTGATGCAGATGGAGCCGCCGCCGATGCCGACCTTCACGAAGTCGGCGCCGCACTCGGCGAGGAAGCGGAAGCCGTCGCGGTCGACGACGTTGCCCGCGCCGACGCGGACGGAGTGGCCGTACTTCGCGCGGATCCAGTCGATGGTGTTCTTCTGCCAGAAGGAGTAGCCCTCGGAGGAGTCAATGCACAGCACGTCCGCGCCGGCCTCCACGAGCGCGGGGACGCGCTCGGCATAGTCGCGGGAGTTGATGCCCGCGCCGACGCAGTAGCGCTTGTCGGCGTCCTGCAGGGCGAGGGGGTGCTCCTTGTGCTCGGCGTAGTCCTTGCGGAAGACGAAGTAGAGCAGGTGATCCTCCTCGTCGACGATGGGCAGGGAGTTGAGCTTGTGATCCCAGATGATGTTGTTGGCCTCCTTCAGGCTCGTCGCGGCGGGGGCGGTGATGAGCTTTTCGCGCGGGGTCATGAACTCGCGCACCGGCAGGTCGGGGCTCATGCGCGTGACGCGGTAGTCACGGCTCGTCACGATGCCGAGGAGCTTGCCGTTCGGGGTGGCGTCCTCGGTGATGGCGACGGTGGAGAAGCCGTTTTTCTCCTTCAGGGCAAGCACATCCGCGAGCGTGTGGTCGGGCGTGAGGTTCGAGGCGCTCACGACGAAGCCGGCCTTGTTCGTCTTGACGCGGCGCACCATCTCGGCCTCGCTCTCGATGGATTGGGAGCCATAGATGAAGGACAGGCCGCCCTCCTTGGCCAGGGCGATGGCGAGTGTGTCGTTCGAGACGGACTGCATGATGGCCGAGACCATGGGGATGTTCAGGCTCAGCGGGCACTCCTCCTGCCCGCGGCGGTAGCGCACGAGCGGCGTTTTGAGCGACACGCGGTCGGGGACGCACTCGGCAGAGGTGTAGCCGGGGACGAGAAGATACTCGCTGAAGGTATGGGACGGCTCAGAATAGTAAAAGGCCATGGATGGGGCTCCTCCTTACAATATTTTTGAGCGGGGGGCATCGTTCGGTTCCGCTCGATTTTTTAAGCCATATTATAGCCCCGTGCGGCGCTTTTGTCCAGTGCCCGTCCCTACAAAAAGCGCGGGCAATTGCGGCGGATTTCCGGTCATTGCGCGCTGATCCGGCACTTCACAGGCAAAATGGGCTCGGCGGAAAAGTTTTTCTTGACGCGGCGGGGGAAAGGTGATATCCTCATCATTGTTACAGGCGATGAAGGGTGCGGCAGCCCGGAGCCGCGGGAGGAAATGCCCGCCGGACGCCCCGTTACAGGCGCAAGAGTGTGGAGCAATCCGAATTCAGGTGGAACCACGGACGAGTATCGTTCGCCCTGATGTCAGTTTTCTGGCATCGGGGCGTTTTTTTATTGCTGTTAAAACATTATGATAGAAGGAGACAGAACCATGAACAACACCGAAAAGACCATGGACAAAATCGTTGCCCTGTGTAAAAACCGCGGCTTTATCTTCGCCGGGTCGGAGATCTACGGCGGCCTCGCCAACACGTGGGACTACGGCCCCCTCGGCGTCGAGCTGAAGAACAACATCAAGAAGGCCTGGTGGAAGAAGTTCGTGCAGGAGAACCCCTACAACGTCGGCCAGGACGCCGCCATCCTCATGAACCCGCAGACGTGGGTCGCCAGCGGCCACCTCGCGGGCTTCTCCGATCCGCTGATGGACTGCCGCGAGTGCAAGGAGCGCTTCCGCGCCGACAAGCTGATCGAGGAGTTCTGCCATGAGCAGTCGATCGAGCTGCCCAAGCCCATCGACGCGTTCTCCCAGCAGGAGATGAAGGACTTCATCGAGGAGCACAATATCCCCTGCCCCTCCTGCGGCAAGCACAACTTCACCGACATCCGCCAGTTTAACCTGATGTTCAAGACGTTCCAGGGCGTGACCGAGGACGCGAAGAATACCGTGTACCTCCGTCCCGAGACGGCGCAGGGTATCTTCACCAACTTCGTCAACACCCAGCGCACCACCCGCCGCAAGCTGCCCTTCGGCGTGTGCCAGATCGGTAAGTCCTTCCGCAACGAGATCACCCCCGGCAACTTCATCTTCCGCGTGCGCGAGTTCGAGCAGATGGAGCTGGAGTTCTTCTGCAAGCCCGGCACCGATCTCGAGTGGTTCAACTACTGGCGCACGTTCTGCCATAACTGGCTGCTCGGTATTGGCCTGAAGGACGAAAACCTCCGCCTGCGCGACCACGACCCCGAGGAGCTGTGCTTCTACTCCAAGGCCACGACGGACTTCGAGTTCCTGTTCCCCTTCGGCTGGGGCGAGCTGTGGGGCGTCGCCGACCGCACGGATTACGACCTGACCCAGCACCAGAAGACCTCCGGCAAGGATCTGACCTACTTCGATCCCGAGACGAACGAGCGCTATATCCCCTATGTCGTCGAGCCGTCCCTCGGCGTGGAGCGCAGCGTGCTGGCCGTGCTGTGCGACGCGTATGACGAGGAGGTCGTGGACGAGGCGAAGAACGACGTGCGCGTGGTGATGCACCTGCACCCGACGCTGGCGCCCTATAAGGCGGCGATCCTGCCCCTGTCGAAGAAGCTGAGCGACAAGGCGCGCGAGATCTACGCGGAGCTGAGTAAGGACTGGATGATCGACTTCGACGAGACGGGCTCCATCGGCAAGCGCTATCGCCGCGAGGACGAGATCGGCACGCCCTTCTGCATCACCGTCGACTTCGACACCGTGGGCGATGCGGAAAAGGCCGGCGACAACTGCGTCACCATCCGCGAGCGCGACAGCATGGAGCAGGTGCGCGTGCCTATCTCCGAGCTGAAGAGCTATCTGGCAGAGAAGCTGGCGTACTAATTTTTAAATAAAGAAGATGGCAATCCGAAGGATTGCCATCTTCTTTAAATTTTCTTTGTAAATTTGCAAGTTGGGTAATGACTACATCCGTAAAAAGAGCCATATTTCCCGTTACGGAGAACAAGATTTCCACCGCATTGGGGGCAAATGCCTGCTCTGCCATTTTCGTTTCCGGTTATCCAGCCACGGTAGTTCTTTGTCTCAATAACAAAAATACCAAATCGAGAGACAACAATATGATCGATTTGCGTAGTACCAGATTCTGTCGCTAAAAGAATATCGTTAAAACTCCTATATTCATACGAAGGAAGCGTTGACAGAAATGCTGATACTTTCTTTTCTCCTACATGACCTCTAATTTCTGGAATCTTTTTTACAAGGAAAATAAATCCAAGAATCACGAGAAACAGAAGTGTATTATATCCCATATAATCACATCCTTTTCTCTAAAAGTATAACATGCTTATATTTTAAAGAAAAGATGTATTTGTGGATAGATGAGATAAAACAAGTCAAAGCCCCGCCTTTATCAGGCGGGGCCTTGACTTGATCAGGAGAGAGAAAAATCACACAAGAAAATGGAGTTTGCTTCCTTTCTATGCTGTTATCCTACCCCGCAAACATGTCGGATTCATGAAAACGGGATGAACTTTCTGTGAATCCGCGCGGGGCGGGGGTTGTTTCGCGCGGAATTCTGCGGTATGATGACAAGAAAAAAGGAGGAAACCGACATGAAGGTTCTGATGCTCAACGGCAGCTGCAACGAGCGCGGCTGCACCTATACGGCGCTGGAGGAGATCGGGCGGACGCTGCGCGAGGAGGGCGTGGACTGCGAGATTTTCCAGCTCGGCGCTGACCCGGTGCGCGACTGCATCGGCTGCGGCGGCTGCGCGGGCGGCAGCTGCGTCTTCACGGATGACGGCGTGAACCGCTTTGTGGAAAAGGCGCGCAAGGCCGACGGCTTCGTCTTCGGCACGCCCGTCTACTACGCGCATCCGAGCGGGCGCGTGCTGTCCTTCCTCGACCGCGCGTTCTACAGCGGCAGCGCCGCCTTCGCCTGTAAGCCCGCCGCCGCGGTGGCCTCGGCGCGCCGCGCGGGGACGACCGCGAGCATCGACGCGCTGGGGAAGTACTTCGGCATCTCACGGATGCTGACCGTCGGCTCGACGTACTGGAGCATGGTACACGGAAACTGTCCCGCGGACGTCCTGCAGGATCGGGAGGGGCTGCAGACGATGCGCAACCTTGCCCGCGAGATGGCGTGGCTGATGCGGTGCATCGAAACCGCCCGCGCTGCGGGCATCTGTCCCCCCGCACCCGAACGCACCGAGCGCACCAATTTCATCCGCTGAACGGTTCACGGGAAGCCAAGCAGAAATAGCGAACAGGCACAGCGGAAGATTCCGCTGTGCCTGCTGTTGTATGATTTGATTTGTCAAAGATGAAATGCCGTACTTCCCGAACATCCCTTACCTCTCCCTCCGGGAGAGGTGGCCGAGCGCAGCGAAACTTACTCCACAAAAGGGGCTTTGCCTTTTTTGTGGAAGTCACTCGCTGACAGCCGGCCCGTGCTCAGGGAGCTTTGCAATCAGCGTCTTATACATGTGGCGGAAGAAGAGCAGCGACACCGTGAGGGCGGCAATCTCTGCGATGGGATAGCTCCACCAGACGAGGTCGTCGTTGCCGATGCCCGCGCCGTAGCGCGCGAGAATATAGGCCAGCGGCACGAGGAAGACGAGCTGGCGGATGATGGAGACAATCATCGAATACAGGGACTTGCCCAGCGCCTGGAATGCGCTGGTGAGCGCGATGGACGCGCCGGCCATGCAGAAGCTCAGCGAGATGATCCGCAGCGCGGGCACACCGACGGCGAGGAGCGTGTCCGTCGCGTCAAAGATCTTCAGCAGCGTTCCGGGGATGGACAGGAAGATGCTCATGCCCAGCAGCATGATGCACGAGGCATAGATCGTGCTGCGCTTGATCGTCTCGGTCATGCGCTTCCGGTGCTGCGCGCCGTAGTTATACGCGATGATCGACACCACGCCGTTGTTCAGGCCGAAGATCGGCATGAAGATGAAGCTGTTGAGCTTGAAGTAGATGCCGAAGGCGGTCGCGGCCGTCTCCTTCGCAGAGTGGTAGGCGATGAGGATCTTGTTCATGCAGAACGTCATGACAGAGCCGATGGCGACCATCACCACGCTCGGCAGGCCGATGGCATAGATCTGGCCGATGATCTTCCAGTGTGGGCGGAAGCCCTTAAAGTGCAGGCGGATGTCGTGGTTCTTCTTCAGATTGAAATAGAGCGCCAGCGCGCAGCCGCAGAACTGGCCGATCACCGTGGCAACGGCGGCGCCCGCGACGCCCATATTCAGCACAAAGATGCAGATCGGGTCGAGGATGATGTTCACGATCGCGCCGAGCCCCTGCGTGTACATCGAGAGGATGGAGCGGCCCGTACTCTGCAGCAGGCGCTCGAACATGATCTCCGCGAACAAACCCAGCGACGCGCAGCAGCAGATGCGCAGATACGTCGCGCCATTATCGACGATGTAGTCGATGCTCGTCTGGGCGGCGAAGAACATCCGCGCGAAGAACGCGGCGAGAATCGCGCAGATGGCGAAGCCCACGCCCGCGAGGAACACGCCGTTCGTCGCGATGTGGTTGGCGCGCTCACGTTCGCCAGCGCCGAGCGCGCGGCCCATCAGCGCGTTCACGCCCACGGCCGTACCGGTGGCAAGGCCGATCATCAGGTTCTGCGCCGGGAACGCGAGCGAGACGGCGGTCAGTGCCTGCTCGCAGATGCGGGAGACGAAGACGCTGTCGACGATGTTATACAGCGCCTGCACCAGCATCGAGACGATGATGGGCAGGGACATGTTCCAGATGAGCTTTGAAATGGGCATGGTGCCCAGTTTGTTTCCTTCCATGCGGCTAACTCTTCCTTTTTATCAGATTTATTCAACCTGACTATTGTAGCATGAATATCGGAAAAAGAAAACCCCGAAAAAGGCGGTAAAACCGAACTTTTTCGGGGTATAAATCCACTCTATTTGACGAAATGACCAAAATTATTTCGCGGCGCGAAGCATATGGATCACAGTCCGGCGAAAAAGGCGCGGATGTCCGCCTCGGTGCAGGAGACGCTCCCCTGCGCGAAGCCGTCGCGTCCGCCGCCGCGGCCATGGAGCGCCGCGTTCATGTCCTTGACCAGTCCGCGGATGTCCTGCCCG
>ENA-UONQ01001394-UONQ01001394.1-human-gut-metagenome-genome-assembly--contig:-CS26-NODE-1394-length-20920-cov-29.509897_pt1 | contig 20920 bp, 18 predicted proteins | sample MGYA00242460_ERZ724007 | MGnify/ENA metagenome assembly ERZ724007
AAAAACAGAAAAACTGGCATCTTTTTGATGTTCTCGCAGTCTTGACAAGGACGAGAGCTGTAAACAGAATCGCATCAATTTGAATGCTTTTGGTGCAATAAATTGAAGCTGAAATTTGACCAAGAAGGAGGCGACGGTCTGAAAACGGATTTATCTAAGAAGCAGAGAAGCAGATTTGGAAAGTTAAGCAGGAAAAGGGACAATTAAAGGAGTTATTGCGGAATTATGTCGAAGTTTCAGCATAATGTGATGTTGCGAATCGTAAAGGTCTTGGATGTTTTGATGATCGAGCTGCCGTTTGCAGCTTGTTGGTTTTTGTACTATTCGGAGCAGATCTACAAAAAAGTTGGCTGGAAAGGCAATCTGACGATCTTGGCTCTGTTTTTTATACTGTATATTGTGATCGGTCGCATCTATGATGCATTTTCAATGTCCAATCAGAGAGTGTCAGAGATGGTCTATGGACAGATCCTTGGCGCTATGGCAACCGACGGGATCATGTACATTGTGATCTGCCTTATGTCCGGAAAGGCGTGCAACCTTTGGCCGGGAATTGCTGCGATTGCAGGACAGCTTATTATGGCAACGGTTTGGGCAATGCTTGCAAATAAAGGGTATTACATGGCATTCCCGCCGCAGAAAACGGCAATCGTTTATGATGTACGCCAGGGAATGGAAAAGCTCATCAGCGAGTATGGGCTGGATAAAAAGTACGATGTTCAGATCACACTTCATGCAGATGAATGCATTGCAGACCTGAGTGTCCTGGATGGGGTGGAAACGGTCTTTGTCAGCGGTGTCCATAGCCATGAGCGGAATATCATCTTAAAGTATTGTGTGGCAAAAGACATCGACATGTTTGTGATCCCCCGAGTCGGTGATGTTCTTATGAGCGGTGCATGGCCGATGCATATGTTCCACCTGCCGATGCTGCGGGTAGGGCGCTACATGGCCAATCCGGAGTATCTGTTTATTAAGCGTGCGATGGATATTGTCATCTCTCTAGCTGCATTGATCGTCCTGAGTCCGGTCTTTTTGATTACTGCTATTGCGGTCAAATCGGACGGTGGTCCGGCTTTCTATAAGCAGGTTCGCTTGACGAAAGATGGCAAGCGGTTTGAGATCCTGAAGTTCCGCTCTATGCGGGTGGATGCTGAAAAGGATGGCGTGGCTCGTTTGTCTACGGGTGATAAGGATGACCGCATTACAAAGGTGGGCCATATCATTCGTGCCTGCCGTTTGGATGAGCTGCCGCAGCTGCTGAATATTCTGCGTGGTGATTTGTCCATTGTTGGTCCCCGGCCGGAACGTCCGGAGATCGCGGCCCAGTACTGCGAGGAGATGCCTGAGTTTTCCCTGCGCCTTCAGGCAAAGGCTGGCTTGACCGGTTATGCGCAGGTGTACGGAAAATATAACACAACTCCGTATGATAAGCTGCAAATGGATCTGATGTACATTGCGCACCCGAGCTTGATCGAGGATCTGAAGATCATGATGGCTACTGTGAAGATCCTGTTTATGCCGGAGAGTACCGAGGGCGTGGCTGAGGGTGCAACTACGGCAATGGGGCAAGAAAACCACTGATATTAGGATGATTTGCGGTTGCTCGATAATACAAACATAGGTTGTGTTGTCTGTAAGGCCGTTTGTTATAATGTACGAGCTTGATAAAAGATACGGGGAAGACGCATTTTTGAGATGAGTCTGAGTCGAAATCTTTGTTGTATGGGGAGAGGGATATGAGTGTTGTGTCCTACAGAAAATACTCGGTTCTTATGTCGGTTTATCATAAAGAAAAGCCGGAGTATTTAAAGCAAGCAATAGAGAGCATTCAAAAGCAGACTCTCTCCACAAATGATTTTGTATTGGTGTGTGATGGTCCATTGAATGAGGGGCTGGATGGAGTTATTGCTGAAAAACAACAGGAAATGGGAGAGACATTGAATGTTGTCCGTTTGGGAGAGAATTGTGGGCTTGGAAACGCTCTGAACGAGGGAATTAAGCATTGCAAAAATGAGTTGGTTGCCCGGATGGATAGCGATGACATTGCTTACGCAGACCGCTGTGAAAAGCAGCTAGCGGTGTTCAATACGCATCCGGAAGTGAGTATTTGCTCTGGTATTGTAGAGGAATTCACAACGGATCCGAATGTTGTTGATGCGAAGCGAGTACCACCGGAGACGAATGCAGAAATCGTAGAGTTTGCAAAGAAGCGAAATCCGTTTAATCATCCCTGCGTGATGTACAAGAAATCCGCAGTTGAAGCAGTTGAATCTTATCAGGACTTTTATTTATTGGAGGATTATTACCTTTGGCTCCGGATGTTAATGGCAGGGTATCAGGGCTATAACATTCAGGAACCGTTGCTGCATATGAGAGCGGGATCGGATATGTATTTAAGAAGAGCCGGTTGGAAGTATGCTAAGACGCAAGCAAAGTTATTCAAGTTCATGAAGGAACAAGGATTCATTGGAGAAGGGCAGTACATAAAGAGTTGTGTGATTCGTAGTGGGTCGGCGTTAGCTCCGAATGGGCTGCGTAAGTTTATGTTTGAGAAAGTGTTGAGGAAGTAAAGAGGAGTTTATTGCATGAAAATTGGGATTCTTACTTATTACGGTGTACATAATCATGGCGCAGTTTTGCAAGCAAATGCGTTGAAAACTGTGCTGAAGGGGAAAGGACATGAGTGCGGTTTTCTTGAGTTTGAGAGAAGCTACTCAAACATTTCTCAGCAACAAGCAAATAAATATAAACTTGGATTAGGTAGCATTGGTTTTTACGCTAAATACCTGATGGAAAAAGGCGTGGGAAATATTCTTTATAATGTTAGTAAGAAACGGACACTTGGGAAGTTTAGGGCTGACAATATTCCGATGATGGCTAAGTATGAGGATTTTACAGGAGACTTGGCTGTAATCGGAAGCGATGAAGTTTTTAGCCTTGAAATTGGCGTTAATCCATTTTTGTATGGCAACGGTTTAAAGGTAAATCATGTCATTAGTTATGCAGGCTGCTTTGGTCCTACAACATATGAAGATGTTGTTAAACAGGGGCAACAGCAGATGATTTCGGATGGCCTTCATCGGATGGATGCGGTTTCTGTGAGAGATCAGAATTCAATGGAAACAGTAAAAAAAACTGCCGGAATTGACGCAACGCTTGTATGTGATCCAGTCATTCTTTACGGGTATGAAAAAGAGATGGAATCCTTTACTCCGCCGATGAAGGACTACATTTTAATCTATTCGTATGATAAGAATCTAAATGATGCAGAAGAATATGACTATATCAAGAAATATGCAGAGAAGCACAATCTAAAGATTGTTTCAGTGGGATACTACCATAAATGGTGTAAGTCTATTGATGCTTCGCCATTTGAGCTGCTGGGCTGGATCAAAAACGCAAGACTTGTTGTAACAGACACATTCCACGGTTCAGTTATGTCTATTATTTGCAATACGCCAGCAGTTGTAAAACTACGTGGGAATCAGAACAAATTGAGATTTCTCTTGTCAGAGTATGGACTGCTTGACCGAACTATTTCGGATTTTTCCGAGATGGAAGCCGTTGCAAATAAAAGTGTAGACTTCAATACGGTGAATGCCGCAATTAAAGAACGCCGGGAGGCTTCTATGAAGTTCCTTAATGATGCACTTGCAAACTGCCAGTAAAGAGGAAAATATATGCTTACTATCGATTATGAGAAATGTACCGGATGTGGTGCGTGTGTTCAACGCTGCCCCAAGCAGTGCATTTCATGGACAACAAAAGAGTTTGGTTTTCGATATCCGAAGATTGACAAGGATACATGTATAAATTGCGGTTTATGTGAAAAAGTTTGTCCAATTGATGAAGCTCTGACAGTACCATTAGAGCAAAAAGCTTATGCTGCTGTACACAAGGATTCCGAAGTACTTGCGAAAAGTACAAGTGGAGGTGCGTTTACAGCACTTGCAGATGCGATTTTTGCTCATAAGGGCGTTGTGTATGGCGCTGCAATGATGGATGGTATGCAGGTTAAACATATTCGCGCAGAGGACAAATCCTCTTTTGAGGATTTGAGAAGTTCTAAATATCTTCAGAGTGATACGGGGACTACTTATCAGTGTGTAGAGAGAGATTTGAAACAGGGTAAAGCTGTGCTTTATTCTGGGACTCCGTGCCAAATTGATGGTCTAAAGTATTTCTTGGGAAAAAACTACGAGAATCTTTATACTGTCGATATTGTATGCCATGGGGTTGGCTCGCAGGCTTATTTTGACAAGTATATGGATTTTGCAAAGGAAAGATATGGCGAAATAAAGGCACTGCGCTTTCGATCTAAAGAATACGCAGGGTGGAGCTGCGGCGGCGTCGTCGTCGTCGTCGATTCCTCTGATTGCCTGAAAAAAATACCGTATCGAGATTTTGATAATTATTACTATTCCTATTTTTTATCCGGAGATATTTATAGAAAATGCTGCTATTCCTGTAAATATGCAAATACAAAGCGTGTAGGTGATTTTTCGCTGGGTGACTATTGGGGGATAGAGGCGCTGAATTTGCCATTAAAAACGGAAAAGGGTTGTTCGTTGCTTCTTGTAAATAATGCTCGAGCTGGAAAGTTGTTAAGCACGATTACGGAGCTTGATAAAGTCGAAACTACGATTGAACAGGCAGCGCATTGTAATAAGCAGCTTAATGAGCCATCTAAATTGCCAGAGCGTAGGCAGAAGCGGATTGAAGAATTTGAGTCAATGAGCGGACAACAGATCCAGAAGGCATATTTGCAAACGCATCGAAAGACTGTTATGAAGGGGAAACTGAAGGCATGGGTGCCGTATAGGATTAGGTTGTTTATAAGGAGACATCGTAGATGATACAGAATATAAATAAAGAAAGAAACCAGTTTGTTGACGTTATGCGCGGTATCGCCATGCTCTTGGTAGTGCTTGGACATACGATGACGGGGTGTACTGTCGATTCACAAAAAAACTTCTTATATAATATAGTGTGGTCACTTCAAATGCCACTGTTTATTCTTATCAGTGGGTACGTGACAAAATATGGTCATCCTATTTCTACTAGAAAAGGACTATGGAAATATATAAAACGCAGGACGGTTGCCTATATGCTACCGTGGGCTGTATGGAGCTTTTTTGTACGTGGAATCGTTTTTGGAGAGGCTGATTTCTTGAACGTCAGGCATCTTCTATGGCATATGGATTCGGGCTATTGGTTCCTCGCAACGATTTGGACGATTAGCATGATTTTTGGTATTGCGTCTTTCATTGCAGAACGGGTGAACAAAGAAAACCTGCTGAAGAAACAGATTGTACTTCTGGGGTGCTATTTGGCAGGAATGGTTCTGCTGGTTGGAATTGGTGCAGTTTTAGGTCTTTCATTCTTTGCAATCAAATTGACGCTCTATTATATGCCTTTCTACTATGCCGGGTTCTTGTATGGTCAGTTTGATGACAGAATGAAGGAATCCGATACAGGCAAAAAGATGATTGATAGCGTGGTCGCAATCTGCTTTGCAGTGTGGCTGTTTGTCATCCTTAGAATCTCTTTGTATGAGATGTCGGATGGTGGTCTTGCGATTATCATGCGTGTGGCAACATCGTTGGCTGGGTGTATTGCAGTATGTGGGCTTTGCAAGGGAATCTTCTCCGATAAAATCGGGGGGGGGGTATTCTTGCGTGGGTCGGAGAGCACTCACTGGAAGTGTACCTCATGCACTATCTGCTGCTCAGTTTAATCAGGCTGAACAAAGCACCGGCGCTATACAGCCCAATGGGGCTGAGCCTGGTTCTGGTCAACTATGTGATCACGGTAGCACTTACTGTGATGGCAATAGCGATGATGCGTCAAAATGCCATGCTGAGATTTGTATTAACCGGAAAGAAAAAGTAAGCAATTTTTTCCTTTGGGCAGGAAAACAAAGCTTGGAAATTTACATAATGCACGGCCTGCTTCTCAATATCTTCAAAAGCAGTGTTGCAATCCAATTTAGCAGTATTGAAGGGTATTTACTGACTGCCGGAAACTTTGCCCTGACAATAGGGTTATGTGCAGTGGTTATCCGCCTACTCAATCAAAATGTTGTACTCAAGAAAGTCTTAAATATTCGATAAAAGGTCAAAGGAGAAACGATATGCATCCAAGAGTGCTGATCGTAGGAACAGTTCCATATAACACAAAATCAACGTCGCGCGCTTTTGATGCGTACTTTCACTACTGGGAGAAAGAAAATATTGCACAGATATTCTCCAACACAAAGAAACCATGTAAGGGGCATTGTGAAACACTTTTCCAGATTACAGACCATCGGATATTGCAGCGCTGGATGGGTAAAAAAGTCGATACCGGTGTGATTTATCACTATGATGAGCTTGATACTGAGTGGAAGGACAATGATTTAGAACTCGGTAATGCAAAAGCGGAAGCTGCCTACAAGTTTGGCGGAAAGCATACGCCCCTTACGCATTTGCTCAGGGGTATCCTCTGGCGTAAGAGATTCTGGTGTACGGAAAAGCTAAACAATTGGCTGGATGACTTTAAACCGGAATGTGTGTTTCTGGCTTTTTCGGATGACTATTTTATCCCCCAGATTGCAATGTATGTCGCCAAGAGGTATAACGTGCCAATCGTCTCCTGCATTGGCGATGACTACTATTTCAATGTGGAAAAAACACTGAATCCGATTTATCATCTTTATAAATCAACTTATAAAAAATTGATTGATAAGGTTCTGGCTTGGCCGGGCAGTGCAATTTACATCAGTGATAAGATTCGGGATAAATATAACTTGGAATTTGGTTTGAATGGCGAAACTGTTTATCTGACTTCTACGGTTCAGCGCAAACCATTTAGTGTAATTAATAAAGATTTTCCTGTTATTACGTATTTTGGCAATATTAGAATGGGACGCAACAATTCCTTGAATGATATTGGCTATGCGCTTGGAAAAATCAATCCAGAATATATGATAGAGATTTACTCCAACGAAAAGGACGAGCAGGTCTATTCAGTATTCAAAGAAAACCCTAATGTGAAATATATGGGTTCTGTACCCTATACGCAGGTACAAAAGCGTATGGAGGAAAGCGATATAACGGTCATTGTAGAAGGTTTTGAAGAAGAAGATATCAATCTTTCCCGCTACTCACTATCGACTAAAGCAGCAGATGCGTTGGCAAGTGGAGCATCAATTCTTACATATGGATCTCTTGAAAGCGGCATTATTGAGTATATGAAATCAACGAATGCAGCAATGGTTTGTACAGAAAAGGAACATCTGGTTGAGGCTATTGAACGGTTGATTACGGATCAAAAGATTCAAAAAGAATACTATGATCAAGCGATTGTGATGACAAGAGAACACCATAATCTTCAGGAAAGCTGTAAAACATCTGAAATGGTTATCGAAAAAGCAGTCCAACATATGAGTTAAGCAAAGGAAATTGGGATGGAAAGTAAATTTTCGATTATTATATCGACCTGCGATAAGTTTTCTGATTTGTGGGATGCACATATTCAGCTTCTCAATAAAAACTGGGCAGACCGCAATGTGGATACTTTTTTGGTGACAGACAAGCCCACAGATCGAACTTTTGAGAATGTCAATGTTGTCGCGGCAGGAGAAGCCACTGAGATTACAGAGCGTTTACGAGCTGTGATGCCATTGATCAAAACGGAGTATATTCTCTTTACATTGGATGACTACTTTTTGACGGAAAAGATATCGACAAAGGCAATTCTGGAAGATATTGAGGATATGAAAGAACAAGAGATAGATTATATGCGTCTATCTGTGTTGTCCAGAAAGAATCTTAAAAATCGAAAGGCTGTGGAAGTAGCAGATAAGATCTATCTTATGGATAATTGGGCCAGAGAGTATGTGGTTAGTTTGTATGCGGGTCTCTGGAAAAAGAGTTTTATGAAGAAAACACTGAATGAAGCGCTGAATGCGTGGCAATATGAAGTGGCTCTGACAAAAATGGCGCGTGATATGCAAGCACGTTGTGCAGTTAGCTGTCGAAAAGAATTCCCGATTTTAGATGTTATCCGAAAGGGCAAAGTATTGACAAAGGCACGGGCATATTTCAATAAAAATCCTATTTATATCGGAACAAGAGAAACCATGAAGCGAAAAGATGAAATCATGTTGGACATTCGCACATGGTTAAGAGTTTGGCTCCCCCTACCTCTTTTTAAGGCTGCGAAGGCAGTTATGAGACACAGAGGATATACATTTTTTAGTGATCAGCAGTGAGGAGTACGAGGAATGCGAATTGTGCAAATTAACGGTGGAGCAAAAGGAAGCACTGGAAAAATAATGATGGGGATTGCAGAAGTTGCAAGAGTACAGGGACACGAGGTAATGTGTGCATCGCCTATCACTACAACGAACCGTGATGCGGGGGAGGATTGCGGGTATTATCGAATCGGAACATTCAATAGTCGTCGGGTAAATGTTGCGCTTGCCAGAATCACGGGATTCAATGGATGTTTTGCGTGGTTTGAGACATATAAACTTTTGAAGAAGATTGATGAATTCAAGCCCGATATTATTCATCTGCACAATTTACATGATTCGTATATCAATCTTCCCATGCTTTTTTCGTACATAAAAAAGCACAATGTTCCGACAGTATGGACATTGCACGATTGCTGGGCATTTACCGGGCAATGTCCACACTTTACTATAGTAAAGTGTGATAAGTGGAAGGCTGGCTGTCACAACTGTCCGCAATATAAAGAGTACCCTGCATCACTGTATGACAATACAAAAAAAATGTGGCAGCTTAAAAAGAAATGGTTCACCGGCGTAAAGAACATGACAATTGTTACTCCATCCAGATGGCTGGCGAGATTAGCACAGGAGTCATACTTGAAGGAGTATTCGATTCAGGTCATAAATAATGGCATTGACCTAAATGTGTTCAAACCTACCCAGAGCAACTTCCGAGAGCGTTATGAAATTCCGGCAGAAAAACATATTATTCTGGGGGTATCGTTTGCGTGGGGCTACCGTAAAGGACTAGACTGCTTTGTCGAAATGGCAGAAAAGTTGGGCGAACAGTATCAGATTGTCCTTGTCGGTACGGATGATGAAATCGACAGGAACCTGCCGCATAATATCATTTCAATCCATAGAACGCAGAACCAGAAAGAACTTGCTGAGGTTTATAGTGCAGCAGACGTGTTTGTGATGCCGACAAGAGAAGAAAATTATCCAACAGTCAATATGGAAGCTATTGCGTGTGGAACGCCTGTCGTGACGTTTGATACGGGAGGAAGTCCGGAAATGTTGGATGATAAAACAGGAATTGTTGTAGAAGCAAATGATATCGAGGCGACAAAGAAAGCAATAAAGGACATTTGTGAGAAAAAAAAGTGCAACGATGAGAAATATATTGTTGCGTATTCAAAAAATTTTGATATGAAAAAAAGGTTTGCAGAATACATCGAATTGTACGCAAATGTTTTAGAGGAATAAAGAATGCTCTCAGAAAAAAAATTCACAAGCAGGATGATATATATACTTCTTTTCCTGTTTTCATTAAACGTATTCAATCAAAGCAGTTTGATCCTTGCGGCAGTATTTATACTTGTAGTGATTTTTGATAGGGGAAAGCTGTATATTCCGGCAAATGATAATGTGTTTGTTGTACTTGTATTTTTTGCGGCTGTCTTTTTTGTTTTTTCAGCGCAGAATGGTTTAAATGCAGGAATATCCGCAATTGGATGCCCTATGGCTTATTATATCGGGCTTCGAGTGCAGAATGAACGAATAGCATTGGCTCAGGCAGAAAAGCAGTTGAAATCGGTGACGACACTGTTGGTAGCAGGCATGACATGTCATGCTATTGTGAATTTTTTGTATGAGTTGGTTCGTTTCGGCGGAATCAATTCTGGCGGAACACATTACGACTTCTTTAGTCTGGGAGCAAAAACATCAGCAACGGGTGCTGCAACATATTTAACACTTTTTGCAGGTGTGATTTTTTACCTGATTATGGAAAGCAATTCAGTTAAAAAATGGATTGCTGGCATTCTGTTAATAGTGATTGCTTTCGCATATGATATGATTTTAGGTGGAAGAACCTTTTTTGCATTGGTAGGTGTCAGCTTTGCTTTGAGCATGATTGTGTATATCTGGGGGCAAAAGGATGACATAAAAAAGATGAAGGCGATAGGAAAACTAATTCTAATTGCTCTTGTTCTTGGTGCTGTAGCAATAGTAGTATACATTAGGTATCAAGATACAATAACAAGAATGTTTGAGTCGACATATCTGTTTCACAGAATATCGTATGCGAATATAGCGAAGTCACAGGATTTGTTTTCCTTTTTTAAATCCAGCGATAGAGGAAACATTCGGGATCAATATATTGCCTTAATGTTTGATTATCCATGGGGCGGAAGGAAAGCACTAAGCAAGGTTGGATTTTACGCACATGAACTTTGGCTGGATATCTTTGATTCAGCGGGGATAATTCCGTTTGTTCTTATATGGATTGTGACCATACAGATTACTTTCTCTAATCTTAAGTATATCCGAAATAAAAAAGTACCAATTGAAAATCGAGTGTTGATTACTGGAATAACGGCTTCTGTAACAGTTCAATTCTTTTTTGAGCCTGTTCTTACTGGGTGTCGGGCACTGTTGTTTTCTTATCTATTGATTTGTGGAATCATCCGAAGTCAGTTGTCACAATACTGAGGGGGAACATATGAAGATAACTTACGTTTCAAATTTTATGAATCACCATCAGCTTCCTTTCTCACAGGGGATTTTAAGTCAAGATGGTGTGGAGTATACATTTGTTGCCTTAGAAGCGATTCCGCAAGAAAGACTTGACATGGGGTATGAGGATATGAATCACAAATACCCGTTTGTGCTTTGTGCCTACGATTCTGAGGAGAAAATGCATCAGGCTGAAAAACTAATTGATGATGCAGATGTAGCGATATATGGCTCATGCCCGGATAGCCTGATTGTGCGCCGCACAAGCAAGGGAAAACTGTGCTTTAAGTTTAGCGAGCGCTACTTTAAGGAAGGAACGGGATTGCTGCAGATCCCGCACAATTTTGCGAGTGCGTGGAAGCATTTGAAACCGTTTGAAAAGGGACCGTTGTATTTCTGCTGTAGCAGTGCCTATACTGCTGCGGATTTGAATCGCTACACAAATTTTAAGGGAAGAACCTTTAAGTGGGGGTATTTCCCAGAGAGCAAGAAATATGATGTCGCTGAATTGATGAAGCGAAAGCTATCGGTTACGTCAGCAGGAGGAACGCATCCTCAGGCTTCAATTTTATGGGCCGGCAGGCTTATAGGATGGAAGCATCCGGATGCTTCCATTGAGTTGGCAGCATCTCTTAAGAAAAAAGGCTACTCCTTCAAAATGAGCATTATCGGCAATGGGGAGATGGAAGCGCAACTCCATGAAATGATTCAGCACAAAGGCGTAGAAGATTGCGTGGAAATGCTTGGCGCAATGTCTCCGGATGAAGTACGTGCTCATATGGAAAGAGCCGATGTGTTCCTGTTTACCAGTGATTTTAGTGAAGGCTGGGGAGCGGTCTTAAATGAATCGATGAACAGTGGATGTGCGGTTGTTGCGAGCCACGCAATTGGCTCAGTGCCTTTCTTAATCAAGGATGGCGTAAACGGTCTGATTTACGAAAACGGAAATCAAAAGCACTTTGAAAAACAGGTCTGCAGATTGTTGGACGATGACACCTATAGAAGAAAGATGGGCGAGAATGCGTATGCCACGGTTTCAGATACGTGGAATGCACATGTGGCATCCGGGCGATTTGTTGAATTAGCAAGGGAAATCATCAAAGGCAACACGGCGCAGACTTTGTTTGAAGATGGTCCCTGCAGCAGCGCAGAAATATTGGATAATGGATGGTATCATGCAAATGAATCTTAAAAGAATGCTGCATTTAAATGGCGTCAAGAGAACGTTAAATCTGTTTTTGATTAACCATGTTTTTGTCGGAACAAAACCGCTTGCGTGCAATATGAAACGCAAATTGCTCCGTGGAATCGGGTGTCCAGTCGGAGACGGGACGACAATAGTTGGCCCTATTGAATGCAAAGGTACCATTAAGATTGGAAATAATTGCTGGATTGGTAAAAACTGTAAGGTAAATGGAAACGGTACGGTCCAAATTGGCGACAATTGTGATCTTGGTCCAGAGGTTACGTTCCAAACGGGCGGACACGCAATTGGAGATAGGACCCGAAGAGCCGGTGAGGGCGAGGTTTATCATCAGGTGATTGGAAACGGAACATGGATTGGAGGCAGGAGTACCGTTTGCAACAATTCAACCGTAGGTAATGGCTGTGTTGTAGCTGCTTGTGCGTGTGTGGTACATGATGTACCGGATAATACTTTGGTTGGTGGTGTTCCGGCAAAAGTCATTAGGAGTCTAGAAGCATGAAGATACGAGATTTACTGAGCAGTAAGGTAACAAGAAATGCAAGCTGGATTATTGCCGGACGGGTATATCACATGCTGCTTGCGTTCTTTGTTGGATTGCTTACGGCACGATACTTGGGACCAAGCAATTTCGGACTGATTAATTACGCCGCAACATACACATCTTTCTTTGCATCATTCTGTACGCTTGGAATCAATTCGGTTATCGTAAAGAATTTTGTGGATCATCCCGATGAGGAAGGCGAAACAGTTGGATCGGCGATTGTCCTTAGAACGGTTTCCAGTGTCTTATCAGTACTTATGATGGTGTGTATCACGCTGATCGCTGACAAGGGAGAAACTACGACGCACATTGTGGTGTTCCTTTGCGGCATTGGTGTGGTTTTCCAAGTGATGGACACCTTGAACTATTGGTTTCAATCAAAGCTTGAATCGAAATACTCTGCTTTTGCGACGGTAATATCATATACGGTTGTTTCCGCCTATAAAGTGTGGCTGTTGGCAACAGGAAAAAACGTAGAATGGTTTGCCATTTCGACTTCTGTCGACTACATGGTGGTGGCTGTTGTCCTTCTTGTCATGTATAAAAAGCACAGTGGCCCACAATTTAAGTGTTCAGTACGCAAGGCAAAAGAATTATTCTTTAGTAGTTATCACTTCATTTTAGCTGGCTTGATGGTCTCGATTTACGGCAGTACAGATAAGTTCATGTTGAAGCAAATGCTGAATGAGTCGGAAGTGGGTTTTTATTCAACGGCAGTTTCACTGTGCAATACATGGGTGTTTTTGCTGACGGCGATAATTGATTCTCTGTACCCAGTTATTTTGCAGTCTTTCGATAATAAGAAGTTGTTTGAACGCAAGAACAAGCAGCTTTATGCAATTGTGTTCTATGTGTCTGTAGGTGTTTCACTTCTCTTTTCGCTCTTAGCGTCTCCGATTGTGAGTGTTTTGTATGGTGACGCATACGCCCCGGCTGCAGCTCCGCTGAGAATCATTACATGGTATACAGCATTTTCCTATCTGGGAGTAGCCAGAAATGCATGGGTCGTTTCTTACAGTAAACAAAATTATCTCAAATATTTGTATATTGGAGCAGCAATAACAAATGTATTGCTGAATACGCTCATGATCCCCTTGTGGGGAGCATCTGGTGCTGCGTTGGCGTCGTTGCTGACGCAAATAAGCACAATCCTTTTGTTTCCGGCACTCATAAAAGACTTGCAGCCAAATGTCAAACTGATGATTGATGCAATTCTTTTGAAGGATGTTTTTTGATAAAAGATTAGGAGGAAATAAAAATGTCAGCATTTGATAACGCAACCCTTATGATTACTGGTGGTACTGGTTCTTTCGGTTCTACCGTTCTGAAGCACTTCCTGGATTCCGATTTGAAGGAGATCCGCATCTTCTCCCGTGACGAGAAGAAGCAGGATGATATGCGCCACGAGCTTCAGGCCAAGCACCCGGAGAACGCCAAGAAGGTCAAGTTCTACATTGGTGACGTCCGTAATCCGCAGTCTATCCGAGATGCAATGCCGGGCGTTGACTACATCTTCCACGCTGCCGCTTTGAAGCAGGTTCCGTCTTGCGAGTTCTTCCCCATGCAGGCGGTCCAGACCAACATCATCGGCACCGATAATGTGCTGCACGCTGCCATCGACGCTGGTGTCAAGCGTGTTGTCTGCCTGTCCACTGATAAGGCAGCCTACCCCATCAACGCTATGGGCATCTCCAAGGCCATGATGGAGCACGTGATCTACGCGAACGCCCGTGTGGCTGCTGAGCGTGGCGGCACCACCATCTGCTGCACTCGTTACGGCAACGTTATGTGCAGCCGTGGTTCTGTTATCCCTCTGTTCATCGACCAGATCAAGGCTGGTAACCCCATCACCATCACCGACCCCAACATGACCCGCTTCCTGATGAACCTGGACGAGGCTGTGGATCTGGTTATGTTTGCCTTCCAGCACGCCAATCCCGGCGACCTGTTCATCCAGAAGGCTGATGCCTCCACCATCGGCGATCTGGCTAAGGCTGTCCAGCAGCTGTTTGGCGATACCGGCACGAATATCATCGGTACCCGCCATGGAGAGAAGCTGTTCGAGACCCTGATGACCCAGGAGGAGCGTTTGCGCAGTGAGGATATGGGCCATTACTTCCGTGTTGCCGCCGATAACCGCGATCTGAACTATGATAAGTTTGTGGTCAAGGGTGAGGTGCAGACTATGGCAGATGAGTCCTATACCAGCCACAACACCACCCGTCTGGATGTTGAGGGAACCGTCAAGAAGATTCTGACTACGGAATACGTCCAGAATGCATTGAAGGGCATCCCGAATGTCTAAAGAAAAACTGCTGTTAGTGGGTGCCGGTGGTTTCGGGCGCATGGTAGCTGAACAGGCAAGCCGTCAATATGATTGTGCTTTTGTGGATGATGGACAAGTTGTGGGGGCGGAGGTCTGCGGTATTCCGGTGGTTGGTGGCATTGCTGATCTGTCGGAGTTGCGAAAAGAGTATGCTCTGCTTACAGTTGGAATCGGGAATAACAAGTTTCGGGCACAGGTATTTGAGAAAGCAGAAGCACTTGGGTTTGCATTTCCCAACATTATTGCGCCTAGTGCCTACATCAGTCCGTATGCTAAAATTGGATATGGCTGTGTAGTGTTGCAGAACGCTTGTATTCAAAACGGTTCGCAAGTTGGAAATGGAGTCTTGCTCAATGCGGGAACAGAAATCCACTGTGATGCAACAGTGGGGGACTATGTTCTGATCTACACCAACAGCGTGATTCGTACCGGCGCAGCTGTAGGCAAGTATGCCCGCATTGGCAGCAATGTGACGATTTGTAATAACGCAGCTGTGTTAGATGGAGCAGATATCCCGGACTGTATGGCAGTCCGTTGAAGAGGTAAAAGGATGAACATTTTAGTCACAGGCGCAAAGGGCATGGTAGGCACTGCTCTTGTGAACAACCTGAAAAATATCCGGGACGGCAAAAATAAAACTCGCCCGGAGCTTCAAGTTGAAGAGATCTTTGAATATGACCTGAATTCCACTCCAGAGGAGTTGGACGAGTACTGCCGTAAAGCAGACTTTGTTTTCAATCTGGCGGGAGTGAATCGTCCGGAAAACCCGGAAGATTTTATGAAAGGCAATTTCGGCTTTGCCTCTGACCTGCTGAACTGCCTGAAAAAGTACAATAACAAGGCCCCCATCATGTTGTCTTCCTCTATCCAGGCTACCTTGGCGGGTCGTTTTGGAAACAGCGAGTACGGACGCAGCAAAAAGGCTGGCGAGGAACTGTTTTTCCAGTATGCCCAGGAGACTGGCGCAAAGGTGGCAGTTTACCGCTTTGTAAACCTGATGGGACACAGCCGTCCTAAGTATAATAGTGCTGTTTCTACCTTCTGCTGGGCGATTGCGAACGATGAGCCTTTCACAGTCAATGATCGCAACACGGAGCTGGAACTACTCTATATTGATGATCTGGTAGAAGGCTTGTTTGATCTGCTGGAAGGAAAAGAGCAGCACTGTGAGTTCGACGGTGTGGAAACAGTACTGGATGCAAATGGCCGCTACTGCTGTGTCCCTGTGACACACAAGGTAACACTGGGCGAGATCGTAGATCTGCTGCAGGAGTTCAAAGCGCAGCCGAGTACGCTTATGATGCCCAAGATGCCAGACGGTTCCTTTGCTAAGAAGTTGTATTCCCTGTACCTGACCTATCTGCCGACGGAGAAGTTCAAGTATGCCCTGAAGATGAACGTGGACAACCGTGGCTCTTTCACCGAGTTGGTGCACACCGCCGATTGCGGCCAGGTATCCATCAATATCAGCCGCCCTGGAATCACAAAGGGACAGCACTGGCACAACTCCAAGTGGGAGCTGTTTATTGTGGTGGCTGGTCATGGTCTGATCCAGGAACGCAATATCAATACCGGAGAGACTGTGGAGTTTGAGGTTTCCGGGGACAAGATCGAGGCTGTCCACATGATTCCTGGCTGGACCCACAACATTATCAACCTGTCGGAGACGGAAAATCTGGTGACGGTGATGACCTGCAACGAGATTTTCAACCCGAACCATCCGGACACTTTCTTCGAGCCGGTGTAAGAGAAGATACTGGTTGTCGATAGGAGATTTTTATGGAACACAATTTTACATGGAAAAACGACGGGCGCACCAAGGTCATGATTGGCTGCGGCACCCGTCCGGAGATTATTCGGCTGGCTGCCGTTATCAAACGCTGCCGGGAATATTTTGACTGCTGCGTGGTCTACTACAACCAGAACTGGGACAGAAACCTCTCTACTGTGTTCTGGGAGGATTTTGAGCTGAAAAACACCTTCGGGGAGTATGGCCCGGACATTCTTGTGCCTGTGGTGGGCGAGAATCTGGGTGTGACCTGCGGCAATATCTTGGGACGCAGCTATGAGCTTCTGTCCGAATTGCAGCCGGAGGGCTATCTGGTACTGGGTGATACCAACTCCTGCCTGTCTGCTATCAGTGCAAAGCGGCTGCACATTCCGCTGTTTCATATGGAGGCCGGCAACCGCTGCAAGGACGAGTGCCTGCCGGAAGAAACCAACCGCCGCATCGTGGATGTGATCTCCGATGTGAACCTGTGCTACTCCGAGTTCGCTCGTAAGTATCTGGCGGACACCGGATTGCCCAAGGAGCGGACCTATCAGACCGGTTCCCCCATGGCAGAGGTGTTGCACATGAATCTGGACAAGATCCAGAACAGCGATGTGCTGGAGCGTTTGGGACTGGAGAAAGATAAGTACATTCTGCTGTCCGCCCACCGGGAAGAAAACATCGACTCCGAAAAGAACTTCCTGAGTCTGTTCAATGCTATCAACGCACTGGCAGAGAAGTACGATATGCCCATTCTGTACTCCTGTCATCCCAGAAGCAAGCACCGTCTGGAAAAGAGTGGCTTCCAGCTCGACCCTCGTGTCCGGGTCAATGAACCGCTGGGCTTCAACGACTACAACAAGCTGCAAATGAACGCTCTGGCGATTGTCTCCGACTCCGGCACTCTGCCCGAGGAAAGCAGCTTCTATCTGTCTATTGGTCATCCTATCGCTGCTGTGTGTATCCGCACCTCCACCGAGCGCCCCGAGGCACTGGAAGCCGGCGACTTCATTCTGGCTGGCATTACCACCCGGGAACTGCTCAACGCCACCGATATGGCGATTGAGATGAAGCAGAAGGGTGTTCTGGGCAAGCCCTGCCCTGATTATGTGGACGAGACCGTGTCCATGAAGGTGGTTCGCATCATTCAGGGGTATGTGAATGTAGTCAATAAAATGGTGTGGAGAAAATACTAATTCCACACAGCAGTCATGTGTTCAGTCACATGGCTGTGCTGCTCCAATATGCTACCTCTCCGTGGTGAGCAGCAGGCAACAGATGAAAATCTGGCTAAAAGCATAGATATTTATATATGAAAAGCAATAGAGGCAATGAAGGCAAAAGAGCAGCTGATGACCATCTATCCGCAGGTGCTGGAAAATATCCGTGCCACCGATAAGTCTTTCGTCCAGAACGACCCGGATGTACAGAAGGTCATTCAGTCGGTGGAAGAAGCGCTGGGCAGCACTGGCCGCATCCTGGTGCGGGTCATGGTAGAATCCCCTGGCCACAGTGTCTGCCAGAAGTATGTCATCCAGGTGGTGGAGACCATCAAGAGCAAAGGGTGTGGAGTTTAATCTGCGTGCTAAATTCTATTTTAACCAGTATCAGCGTGAATCTAACCATGTGTGAATCCGTACTTTTGGTTTCTTTTGCGGTTATTGGGTGGTTTGGCCGTAAGGATAAGCCATATTTGCTGGTTTTCTATGGTGTTTTTCTGATTTTATATATTACACTGCTGCGCCGTGAGCCAGGATATAATGAGAATATTCGACTTTATTTGAAACTATGGCCGGATGCAGATGTATGGGATGGAAATCTTTTGAATGTGATTTTGTATATTCCTTTTGGATGGGCCGTCCAAAGATGGAAACAAAGCCGAAAAATAAGCATTGGTAGTGCATTCCTTCTTTCTGCATGTTGCGAGCTTTTGCAGTATGTTGCAGGAAGAGGGATATATTGTTCAATACGATAGGCTCTGTTGTGGGAGTATATTTGGCTAAAACGATAATCTAGAAGTGGCATAGAGCAGTGATTATGTGTGCTGATAATCTGATTTTATTTCATTGATAAAATATTGTACCAGCAAAATTGCTAACAGATGTCGATAGCACCAATAAAAAATAATAATAACAAATAGGGGAATCTGGAATAGATCATGAGATAATCCTGCTGGGGACAGCCTATGGCAGCGTGCTACGGTATGTGATGTAAAGCCCTGTATTGAGCCAGGGAGCAGCAATACACGCAACTATTTTCCCCTCTTTTAGTTCAGTGGGATTTTTCCTGCCCTTCAAAAAAGCCGCTCCGGTTTGAGCTGACCGGAGCGGCTTTTTTGGCAGAGTAAGGAGGGAAAAGTATTGCTGGGATAAGAGTTTGATCTCAGATACCTGCTGCGGCATTCTGGCCAGCCAACCGGCCGAAAGTAGCGCTGCGGCCTGCGGCTGCGCCAGCCATCAGGCTGGGATAGCTGCCGGAGAAGTAGTTGCCGCTCATGTCGCCAATGACATACAGACCGGGAATGGCCTTGAAGTCCTGGTCGATGGCGTGCATATTATCGTCGATCTGGATACCGTCGATGGTGCAGATCAGATAGCCGCCAGCCTGACGCACGCCGTAGAAGGGTGCCTGCTGCAGGGTGGACAGGCGGTAGCTCTCCTTGCCGAAGTCCTCGTCCTCACCCTTGGCAGCCAGCTCATTGTAGCGTTCCACCGTGGCAGTGAAAGCATCCACCGGCAGACCCAGCTTTTCTGCCAGCTCTTCCATGGTATCTGCCTCCACGATATAGCCCTGCTTCAGCAGGTCGTCGTTCATTGCCTGCACATAGCCCATGGGGAACACCGGGTCTGCACCGTTGACATGGGGGTACAGACGGCTGCAGCCGTGGGTGGCAAACTTCTCACAGTCCTCGGCATACTTGCTGTCCCAAATGGTGCAGTAGGTGTGGTGGGGCTGGCTTGCAGCAGCGTGCAGCACCAGATCGTAGGGCATATACTCGTTCATGAAACGCTCACCCTTCAGGTTCACCTTCAGGAACGGCTGGCTGCCCATCCAGAACAGCATACCATCGCTGGCCTTGCCGTACTCGCCCACCTGATCGGGCTTGATGGCACCACGGTCAAAGATCATGGATGCATGGGTGGTGTCCATGATGGCACCTGCCCACAGGCAGGCCTTGATGCCGTCACCTTTGGAGCCAGGCTTGGAGTAGTTGACGCAGGTCTGCTCCACGCTCTGGGGCTGCAGTGCCTTCATCATGGTCTCGTTGCCGCTGTAACCGCCGCAGGCAAGGATCACGCCCTTGGATGCGTTGTAGCGCACATACTCACCGCTGGCGTTCTTGGCGATGAGACCGGTGACACGGTCGCCGTCCTTTTCCAGCTTGACCATGGTGATCTCGTACTGCACTTCCAGCCCGTCGGCCTCGGCGTGCTTCAACACGGCATCCATGGTCAGCTGTGCGCTGTATGCTTCGCCGTACTGGGTGCTGTGGCCGACATCCAGAACCTCGTAATTGTCGCCCTCGTGCTTTTCGTCGATCTCGTGGCGGAAGTCGATGCCGCTTTCGGCCAGAACATCCGTAAACCAGTCCATGGTCTCGCCGCTGCGGTCTGCCCACACCTTTGCCAGACTGTGACGGGTGTAACCCTGGCTCCAGTTGCACAGGTAGCGCACAGCGTCCTTTTTGCTCACATCATCGCCGTCTGCCTGCTGCTGCTTGGAGCCGCAGGCTGCCAGCGTATCCCGGATGCCGCTGGCCATATCGTGACCAAACTTCTCGATGAGGATGGTCTTGGCACCAGCCTCGGCGGCAGCGGCGGCAGCAAAGGTGCCGGAAGAACCGGCACCCACCACCAGAACCTCGCAGTCCACGGTCTGCTTGATATCGCTCTCGGCGATCTCCGGTGCCTCACCCAGCCAGTCGGCGGTAGAGGAGGTCTCCTCGGTGGACTGCTGTGCAGGGTTGATGGCACCGCCGCTGGCCTGCTGGATGCAGTCTGCCACAGCGTTCTGCACGGCCTTGCTGGTGACGGTTGCACCGGTCACGCCGTCGATCTGGCTGGTCTGGGCGTTCATGATCTGCTCAATGAGCTTGTCCTTGGCAGCGCCGCCAATGCTCTCGGTCTCGCCGGAGAGATCCAGCTCCACCTTGGTAATGCTGTTGGCATCAAAGGTGACGGTGGCGGTGATCTCGCTCATGCCCTTGGCAGTGGCGGTGTAGGTGCCAGGGGTGTAGATACCGGTTGCACTGGAAACGCCGGAGGCGCTACTGGCTGCATTGCAGGCAGTCAGACCAGCAGCGGTCACACTGCCCATAGCAGCAGCGGCAGCGATCTTCA
>ENA-UONQ01001410-UONQ01001410.1-human-gut-metagenome-genome-assembly--contig:-CS26-NODE-1410-length-20765-cov-5.584355_pt1 | contig 20765 bp, 21 predicted proteins | sample MGYA00242460_ERZ724007 | MGnify/ENA metagenome assembly ERZ724007
TAGCCGTCAATGCACCGGAGAAACAGCTCCCGGTCCCGGAATTCCAGCAGCTCTGCTCCTCGTTCCGGGTGAAAGGACACGATTCGCCGGGCCGTGTCCACCCACAAACGGTACACCGCCTCTGCTCCGTCCTCTCTGATATGCGCCGCCCCCTCTTCGCGTTTTCTCCTATTTTATGCAAAAATCGCATAAAAGTCAATATGCGTTTTCTGCATATATTACCCTCAGACTATCCGATAGCAGGAGGTGACGCCATGTATCCCCGTATCCGGGCGCTGCGGGAGGACCGGGATTTGAAGCAGTCCGCCGTGGCCGCTCTGCTGCACATTTCGCAGGCCACCTACTCCCGCTACGAATCCGGCGCGCTGGACATTCCCACCGGGGTCCTGATCGCTTTGGCCGCCTTTTACGGCGTCAGCACGGATTACCTTTTAGGGCTGACCGCCCGCCCGGAGCCATATCCGCCCAAATAGAAAAAAGAGCGCCGCACAGCGCTCTTTCTATTTGCTCTCTATGCGTTCACTGATAGCGGTACAGCTGATTGGTATAGGAATCCACACACCGCAAAAACATTTCCCGGTCCCGGAATTCCATAAGCTGCGCCCCGGCCTCCTCGTGAAAGGAAACCACACGGCGCCGGGTATCCACCCACATTTTCCAAATCGGCTCTCTGGTCATCGTATGTTCCATCATGCAGCTCCTTTCTCCTGTTTTCGACCCGTTTACTTATAAGACGTTTTTACGCGCGGTTTTGTTGCACATTTTTGAAAAATTTTTCAAAAAATTTTCACGCTATCGGGCGGCGCTCCATTTTCCGCCCCATAGCAGCGCCAAAAAGCGAGCCGGATAAATATATTCAGGCCAGCAGCGGGCGAAGCACCATGTCATTGACGATGGCGAAGCTCTCCCGCAGATAGTAGTTGGCGTCCAGCCACCACGGCAGCTTGGCCGGGACCTGCACCAGCTCTGTCGGCAGATCCCACAGCAGCCCTACCCGAGCCATGTGAAAGCCGTTGGTGATGACTGCCAGCCTTCCGCCATAGCTGTCAAAGCCCTGTTTTTCCAGCAGCGGCAGGGAATTTCTCAGATTTTGCCGGGTATTGGCAGACCGCTCCTCTAAGATCAGCCGCTCCGGGTCGATGCCCCGGGCCGTCAGCGCGTCATACATAGCCCGGGCCTCGGAGGTATCCTCCCCCGGCCCCTGTCCCCCGGACAGCACCGCCGGGATGTCCGGATGCGCCTTGAGATACCGCTCCGCCGCGTCGATGCGGGTCTGCAGGGCCACGGAGGGCGTGGTGCCGTTGACCCCGGCTCCCAGAACGATCACCGCGTCCGCCGGTTGGGCCGACTCGTCCCGCTCGCCCACCCGGACGATCCAGACCTCCAGCACCACCAGTCCAACTGCCAGCAGCGCAAGGCACGTCTGCACCGTCCGCAGCAGGATTTTCCATCCCCGGTTCCGGCGGCTCAGCCGGCTCAGGCCCAGCAACACCAGACAGACCAGCGCCAGTCCCCAGCTCAGCTTTCCGGAAAAGCCCACCCCCGGCAAGCGCTGAAGTCCCAGTCCCAGCAGGCAGAACACCAGCGCCAGCACCGCCGTCAGTCTTTCGGAGCGTTTCCACTCAAAAAACGTATGCTCATTCATATCGTATATTCTAAGTTCCTGTCTCCCCGGCGGTCTCCCGCCGGGGAGCGTCCTTGCGGTACGGTCTATGTCAGGCCGCAGTCGTCACCATCACCGTGGGGCCGTCCGCCCCGCCGATGATGCCGAGACCGGCGGCCTCCGCTCCGGCGGACATGCTGGGGCTGTGGCTGTCATCCACGGCGGGAGCAATTTCCGTCTCCGTGGACGAATCATCGCTCTCCGTGCCGAACCACCCCGCCGGGTACTCGCCGTACCGGTCATAATATTCCTCGGGGCTCATATGGAACTGCCCATAGAACTGCTCATATTGGTCCCAGCCGCCCTTGGCGTACTGCCACGGATACCGTTCCCGGTTGGTGACCAGATCGGCGTCGGTGATCAATTTCAGCTCCTTCAATGTCTGGATCGTCTCCGTCATGCCCTCCTTGACGTTGACTTGGATCGCATCATAGGCCCTGTCGAACTGGCTCTCCGGCAGCTTGTATTGGAAATGAATTTGGATCTCATAGCTGTCGGCGTCGTTATCCGCCTGGAACCAGTTATACACGCCCCAGTCCCCATTTTCCGCGTCCTTTGCCACGGCGTCTAAGATCAGGCCCACCTCCCGGCTGCTGAGATCGCTGTAATCCCTCCATGTGTCGATCCACGCTCCATCCAGCTGGAACCCCTCATCCCGCCAGCGGATACGCTTCTGGCGCATCTCCGGGCTGTTGATGAGCTGATCCAGCAGATAGTCATAGGTGCCCTCCTGAGCCATGCGGCCAGAGGTCAGATACAGGCTGTACCGCCGCTCCACCTTCAGCCCGCTGTTGAGCATATAGGTGATCCGGATATTGCTTATGGTTGACTGCGCCCCGGCGTCCTCCACGGCCATATCCGTACTGGCAGTATCCTCATAGTAAGCTCTCGAACTGTATCCCAGAATGTAATCCTTATCGTCGATAATGGTCTGGTGCAGCGTCCGGACCTCCTCGATGAGGGCGTCGTCCTTTCCGGGGGTCAGGTAATAATTGCTGCCGGCGGCGTAGACGTTCACCAGCTTCACGCTGTCTGCCGCAGGTACCCGGCGGGTCACGCCGAACAGATCATACTTCATGGCGCCGCACAGGGCCGCGCAGCCCAGCGCCACCGCCAGCATTCCCTTCCATGTGGTCTTGAACACCCGGGGCGTTTTCGCCAGCAGCATGGACGCCGCGTAATAGCCCACGGCGCCGCCCGCGATCATGCACAAGATCATGGGCAGGATCGCGAAGTACTGGCCGTTCTGGAAGCTCTCCCACAGCAGGGCGTACAGCAGCCGTCCGCCCAGAATGGCGGCGTAGGCGGCGCAGCCGTACCGGAACACCGGCTTCATCCAGCCCACGGCCACCACGTCCCCGGCGCTCTCGCTGCGGCGTCTGCGGTACAGCAGCCACGCCAGTCCCAGCAGCACCACGCCCACGGCGGCATAGGCGGCGATGAGCCAGCCGTTTTCCAGCGTCACGGAGGTCAGCACACTGGTCTCATACCGCTGACCACCCAGTCGCTCCGTCACCCACTGGGTCTCGTAGGTGCTGTTTGGAGAGATCTTCTGTATGAGGTATACCACGGGGCTGAGCCACTCCACGGTACCGGAATAACTGCTGTTCAGGCCAAAGCAGAAGCCCTGCGCCAGCAGGTTCACCATGAAGTCCGTCAGCACGGCGATAAAGTTCAGCAGTCCGTAAAGGGCGGGCAGCATGAACACGTTGCCCACGATGAAGGCGCAGAAGGTAGCAAGGCCGAAGAAGAACAAACTCTCCCCCATAACGCCTAAGACCGTCACCAGTACGCCCACCGGCTCAAACCCGCCGAACAGCAGCGACACCAGCACCAGCAAAACGCCGGTCACAGCGTAAGGGATAGCCATCATCGTCAGGCCGGACAGCACGTTGGTAACAAACAGTCCCTCCCGGCGGATGGGCAGCGTGTGCATCATTCCCACGCTGCGGGCGTTGTAAAGATAGTTCCACACCGCCATGGCGCACAAAATGGCGTACACGATGGAAATAACCGGCACCCCGTAGGACAGCACAGTGTAATACGCCTGTCTGGTCTCCAGAGGCAACCAGAACTGGAACCCGTTGTGCAGCAGCTCCAGCAGCATCGCCAAGGGGAACATGGCCCCGCCGAAGGAGGCAAGGCCCCACAGCGGCCAGTACCGGGACAGGTTTTTCTTAAAAAGCGTACCGTTAAAGTACGATGTCTTTGACCGCATAATCCGCACCTCCCAATTCGTAAATAAAGATCTCCTCCAGCGTCAGGGGCACCGCGTCCACCAGCAGCGGGTTGTAGGCCATCAGCCGCTCCGTGGCCTCCTGCGCGTTCATCCGCATGATGAGGGTATGCACCCGGCCGAGCTTCGAGGCGTGAAGCACCGGCAGCTCCGCCGGAACGTCCTCCATTCCGTCAGGAAACACCACCTGCAATTTCACCATGTTGTCCTGAAGCTGCGCAAGGCTCCGCTCCAGCAGCACATGGCCCCGGTCCATGATGCCTACGTGGTCGCACACGTCCTCCAGCTCCCGGAGGTTGTGGCTGGATACCAGCACCGTAGTGCCCCGCTCCGCCACATCGCCCATCATCAGGCTCCATACCTGCCGGCGCATCACCGGATCAAGACCGTCCACCGGTTCATCTAAAATAAGGTAGTCCGGCATGGCGGACAGCGCCAGCCAGAAGGCTGCCTGCTTCTGCATTCCCTTGCTGAGCCGCCGAATCTGCCGTTTTTCGTCCAATTCAAAAACTTCCTTCAGCTTTTCGTACCGCTCTGTGGAGAACTGGGGATAAAACCCCCGGTAAAAGGTCATCATATCCCGGATGGTGGCGGAGTTAAAATAGTACCAGTCGTCGGGAATGGCGGCGATCTTGGCCTTCAGCGCCGCGTTTTCCCACACATCCTCCCCGCCGATGCGGACGGTGCCGCTGTCCTGTCGGAAAATGCCGGTGAGATGGCGGATGATGGTGGATTTACCCGCGCCGTTAGGGCCTACCAGCCCATAGACCGCCCCGGTGGGGACGCTGAGCGTCGCGTCATTGAGCGCCGCAAAGCCGCCAAAGCGCTTTGTGACGTTTTTCACCTCGATCATTGTTCATATACCTCCTTGATCAGCGTCATGGCCTCCTCGGCGGTCACGCCCAAATAGCGCAGCTCACCCATCAGCTTCCGCAGGTCCCCCGTCAGGGATGCCCGCCTTGCGGCGTCGGCGTCCGCCGTGCCGCTGACAAAGCTCCCCTTTCCGGCCACGGAGTAGATATAGCCCTCCGCCTCCAGCTCATTGTAGGCCCGCTGGATGGTATTGGGGTTGATGGAAAGCTGCGTGGCGAGGGACCGCACCGATGGCAGCTTTTCGTCCTGCTTCATGGCCCCGGTGACGATCATCCGCCGCAGCCCATCCTTGATCTGTTCGTAAATGGGCCGCGAATCCCTGTAATTCAGTGTCAGCACAGCAGCATTGCTCCTCCTTTTCCATAGCTTTGTCCGCCCGGTCCGATGGGCGGGTCAGCGGTGCAAAAGCACGGCGGTCAGCGAAATACCGACACCCCCGCGCCCGCAGCGCTCAGTAAAAGCATGGCGCTCACAGCGCCCCCTTCCTTCAGGGCTGCAAAGCCACAGCCACAAGGCCCGCGCCCGCTAAAATCAGCACCGCAAAGGCAGCGATGCCCGCAAATCCGATACTCATTCCTTCAACGCTCCCTTCTGTCCCGGCTTCAGTAAAACGCCCACCGTCAGCGCCGCCACGGCACCCAGCACCATAAGCGCGGCGATGAGCTTTCTTACGATTTTCATATTGCTCCTCCAAACCGTATTAACTGTACTATGTGTGTTAGTACAGTTAATATAACACGATGCCGCGCCCCTGTCAATCCCATTTCAAAAAATATTTTCCAATCGCTCTCCGCCCGTTTTCGCTCCCCTTTTCACTTTACATGATAAAAAATAAGAGGTTTTTTGCATTTTTCTCTTTACAACAGGATATTCCTATGATAAACTTGTTCAGTACGTAAACCGTGCACACTTCCGTGGCTTCGTTTTGCGGAGGCTTTCACCACTCCCATGGCGCAGTCTGCGGAGAATATTTTGAAAGGTGGAAATACACTATGCTGCGTAAAGATCAGAAAACGGCCGTGATCGAGGCCAACCGTACCCACGAGACCGACACCGGTTCCCCCGAGGTCCAGGTCGCCATCCTCACCGAGCGCATCAACATCCTCACCGAGCACATGCGCGCCAACCCCCAGGACAAGCACTCCAACCGTGGTCTGCTGAAGATGGTCGGTAAGCGCCGCAGCCTGCTGGACTATCTGCAGAAGAAGGATATCGAGCGCTATCGTGCCCTGATCGCCAAGCTGGGCATCCGTAAGTAAGAAGCAACGAGGGTGACGGAGCAGTTCTCCGTCACCCTTTTCTGCGAATTTCAAGCATTTCCGCCGGGGGCTGTTGCTTTTTGTGTTTGAAACTGTGCCCGAAGCTCGGACATGGTTTCAAATACGAAAAGAGCCGCTCCCGAGCACCAAAGAAAAGGAGCAATCTTATGTCAACCATTATCACCCATCGTCAGTTCCCCGGCTACCACAAGTACGAGATGGAGCTGGCGGGCCGCCCCCTGACTCTGGAGGTCGGCAAGCTGGCGGAGCTGGCCAACGCCGCCGTTATGGTGGGCTACGGTGACACCCGCGTGCTGGTGTGCGCCACCGCCTCCGCCCGTCCCCGGGACGGTATCGACTTCTTCCCCCTGAGCGTGGATTTTGAGGAGAAGATGTACTCCGTGGGCCGCATCCCCGGCAGCTTCAATCGCCGTGAGGGCCGCCCCGGTGAAAAGGGCATCCTGACCTCCCGCGTCATCGACCGCCCCATCCGTCCCCTGTTCCCCTATGACTTCCGCAACGATGTGTCCATTATGGCCACCGTCATGGCTGTGGATCATGACTGCTCTCCCGAGATCGCCGCCCTCATCGGCACCTCCGCCGCCCTCGCCATTTCCGACATTCCCTGGAACGGCCCTGTGGGCGCCGTGAAGATGGGCCTTGTGGACGGTGAGCTGGTCATCAACCCCACCAGCGAGCAGCGCAAGGTCTCCGATCTGGACGTCACCGTGGTCTCCACCGGCAAGAAGGTGGTCATGATCGAGGCCGGCGCCAACGAGGTTCCCAACGATAAGATGTTCGAGGCCATCCAGAAGGCCCACGAGGAAAACCAGAAGCAGATCGAGCTCATCAATAAGATGGTCGCCGAGATCGGCAAGCCCAAGTTCGACTATCCTCACGCCGACTTCAACTACGAGCTGTTCAACAAGATCACCGCCGACTTCATGGACGAGGCCAAGGCCGCCATGGATACCGACGACAAGAACGTCCGCGAGGCCCGCTGGAACGCCATGATCGAGCACTGGCACGAGAAGTACCTCGAGGAATATCCCAACATGGACCAGTACCTTGAGGAAATCACCTATAAGTTCCAGAAGATGATCGTCAAGGAGTGGCTGCTGCAGGGCCACCGCGTGGATGGCCGCCAGAAAAACGAAATTCGTCCTCTGGCCGCCGAGGTGGGTGTACTGCCCCGGGTCCACGGCTCCGGCCTGTTCACCCGCGGTCAGACGCAGGTGCTCTCCGTCTGCACGCTGGACACTCTTTCCGCCTGCCAGAAACTGGACACCATCTGGGAGGAGACCGAGAAGCGCTATATGCACCACTACAACTTCCCCGGCTACTCCGTCGGCGAAGCCAAGCCCGCCCGATCTCCCGGCCGCCGCGAGATCGGTCACGGCGCTCTGGCCGAGCGCGCCCTGCTGCCCGTGATTCCCTCTGTGGAGGACTTCCCCTACGCCATCCGCGTGGTGAGCGAGGTTGTCTCCTCTAACGGCTCCACCTCTCAGGGCTCCATCTGCGGCTCCACGCTGGCCCTAATGGATGCCGGTGTACCCATCAAGGCTCCTGTGGCCGGCATTTCCTGCGGTCTTATTCAGGACGATGACGGCGGCTTCACCACGTTTATCGACATTCAGGGCGTGGAGGACTTCCACGGCGAAATGGACTTCAAGGTGGCCGGCACCAAGAAGGGCATCACCGCTATCCAGATGGATCTGAAGAATGACGGTCTGACCATGGAGATCATCAAGAACGCGCTGGACATCACCTATGATGCCCGCTGCGAGATTCTCGACCAGATCATGCTGCCTGTCATCTCCGAGCCCCGCAAGGAGGTCAGCCGCTACGCACCCAAGATGATCGTCATGCACATCAATCCCGACAACATCCGGGACGTCATCGGCAAGGGCGGCTCCGTCATCCAGAAGATCGTGGCCGATACCGGCGCCAAGATCGACATTGACGATGACGGCACCATCCACATCGCCGCGGCGGATGCCTCCGCCTGCGATGCCGCCAAGAAGTGCATCGATGACATCGTGTTCGTCCCCGAGGTGGGCAAGCTGTACTACGGCCGCGTGGTGCGCCTGATGACCTTCGGTGCCTTCGTGGAGCTGGCTCCCGGTAAGGACGGTCTTGTGCACATCTCCAAGCTGGCCGACCACCGCATTGAAAAGGTGGAGGACGCCTGCAAGATCGGCGACATGATGTGGGTCAAGGTCACGGACATTGACGAAAAGGGCCGTGTGAACCTCTCCCATAAGGATGCCATGCGTGAGATCGCCGCCAAGGAAGCCGTCGGCGAGCGCGTGAAGTAATTTTTCTCTATCAAAACAGCAAAACGCCGGACGGGGCGGGCAGTTCGCCCGCCCCGTCCTTTTCCGTTTCGGCGCAGCACAGCCCGCCCCACAACCTCCCGAGAAAAGGAGCCGCCTATGCACTCTGCCTTGGAGATCACCCTGCTCAACACCGTTTTCTGGACAGCGCTCCACTTCGGCACGGCGGAGCTGGTCACACATCTCCCTCTTGACGTCCAGCACCGCCTTTTCGATTGGCAGCGGCCCTTTTTCCATGTGTCCGAAAAGGAAATGACCCTGTACCGCCGCCTCCGGCTCCCCCGCTGGAAGGACCGTTTACCCCAGTTCAACCCGGAGTTTGATAAGCGCCATCTGGCCGCCTCTCTCACTCCGGCCTATCTGCGGGAATTTCTGGGTGTTACCTGCCACGCCGAAATTATCCACGAGCTCATCGCCCTGCTGGGCTTTTTCTCCCTGTTTTTCTGCCTGCTGTGTGAGCGCCCTCTGGATTGGCTGCCCCTCTTTTTTCTCATAGCCCTGTTCATCGGGCTGTGCAATCTGCCCTTTGCCGCTATCCAGCGCTACAACCGTTACCGCCTGCTCCGTCTGCTCCGGCGGGTGGAAGCACATGAAAGGACTTGACTCTATGGACCTCATCGCCGCCATTGCCACCGGCAGCGCCGCCACTGCCATCGGCATCGTCCGCGTGTCCGGCGCGGGGTGCTTTGCCGCCTGTGACCGGGTATTCCGCCCCCGGAATGGCAGATCCTTCGCCAACCAGCCCTCCCATAGGCTGATGTTCGGTGAAATGCTGGATTCCGCCGGTGCGGTCATTGACCGCGGCCTTGCCGTTCGCTTTGACGGAAGCCACAGCTATACCGGCGAGGATTCCGCCGAGTTCCACTGCCACGGCTCCCCGGTGGTGCTCCGGGAGCTGCTCTCCGCCCTGTTCGCCGCCGGAGCCCGGCAGGCCCGGGCCGGGGAATTTACCCGCCGCGCCTTTTTGAACGGCAAAATGGATCTGACGGAGGCGGAGGCGGTCATCGACCTCATTGACGCTCAGTCCGCCGCCGCCGCGAAAAACGCCGCCGCCCAGTTGGACGGTGGTCTCCGCCGCCGGTTAGAACCGGTGCAGGAGGCCCTTATTGACGTCACCTCCCGCTTTTACGCCGTGGTGGACTACCCGGACGAGGACATCGAGGATATCCGCCCAGAGCAGATTGAAGCCGCGCTTCACACGGCCGAATGCACCCTTTCCGCCCTGTTGGACACCGCCGGACGGGGCCGCGTGCTGAAAAGCGGCGTCCGCACCGCCATCATCGGTCGCCCCAACGCCGGAAAATCCTCCCTGCTCAACGCGCTGGCCGGCTATGACCGCGCCATCGTCACCGACATTCCCGGCACCACCCGGGACACGGTGGAGGAAACCGTCACCTGCGGCGGCGTGCTCCTGCGGCTCATTGACACCGCCGGCATCCGCGACACCGCCGATGCCGTGGAGCAGATCGGCGTGGACCGCAGCCGGCAGGCGGCGGAAACGGCCGATTTGGTCATCGCCGTGGTGGATGGCGGGCAAGCGGCCCCCGCCGTTGACCCGGACATTCTGTCCCTTGCCGCCAAGGCCCCCCACTGGATTTTGGCTGTCAGCAAAAATGACCTGAATCCCGCCGCCCCGCTGCCCCGCTGCCCGGAGGGGCTGCGCCCGCCGGAGGCCGTTCTGACCTTCAGCTCCGTGACGCCGGAGGGCCTCAAGCCGCTGATGCGCGCCATAGAACGCTGCTTCCCCGCCGGCTCTCCCGCCGAGGCCGGGTCGCTTCTGACCAACGTCCGGCAGGAATCCGCCGTTCGCCGGGGGCTGGTGGCCGTTCGCCGCGCCGCCGCCGCGCTGAAAACGGGCCTGACGCCGGACGCCGTGCTGACGGACGCCGAGGAAGCACTGAACGCCGTGGGCGAACTGACGGGCCGCACCGCCCGGGACGAGATCGTAAACGCGGTATTCAGCCGCTTCTGTGTCGGAAAATAACGGATTTTGCCGAAAACGTTTTCCGTTCTCCTCATTCGGCATTTTATTGAACGCATGATTTCGTTTACAAAACCATACAGCCGTGCTATACTTTCCTTGATTCCAACGAAAGGAGCACCAATATGGAAGACATGACCGATTTTCGCCGCCAACTATCCTCCCGCCGCCCGTCGGACTGGGAGCATCTGCCTGATTTCCCGCTGTACATGGATCAGGTCCTCTCCTATATGGAGCGGCAGACCGTCCGGCTGGATGAGGATGACGCCCTCACCGCCTCCATGGTAAATAATTACGCCAAAAATGCCCTGCTCCCCCGGGCCGAGGGCAAGAAATACAACCGGGAGCATCTGGCCTATCTCACGTTTATCTGCATTCTCAAGCAGGTGATGTCCGTTCGGGACATGGACCTGCTCATCCGCGCCGAGCTGAAGGATGACCGCTCCGTGGAGGATGGCTACGGCGCCTTTCTTGATACTCTTGACAGCGCCCTCACCGCCGCCGCGCAGGAGATGGAGCCCTATGAGTCCGGTGCCGACCCGGCGGACGCCGCCGTGCACTTCGGCCTTCTGAGCTATGCCGCCGGGCTTGTGAGCCGGCATTATGTGGCGCAGCTCCGCGCGCAAACCCCCGCAGTCGACAAAGCCGCCGCGAAAAAGGCCGCCAAGGACGGAAAGGAGCGGAAGGACCATGCGTGATTACGTGCTGCTCACCGATAGCTGCTGCGACCTCTCCGCGGAAATGGCCGCGGAGCTGGGCGTGGAGATTCTGCCCCTGAGCCTTGAAATGGGCGGAAAAAGCTACCGCAACTACCCGGACGGACGGGACATCGGCTTTCAGGAGTTTTACACCCGGCTCCGCGCCGGGGAGCTGGCCACCACCTCCGCCGTGAACGTGGGCGAATTTGAGGATAAAATGCGGGCCCTCCTGCAAACCGGGCGGGACATTCTCTGCCTCAGCTTTTCCTCCGCCCTCTCCACCACCTACCAGTCCTCCGTCATTGCAGCGGAGGAGCTGCGAAGCGAATTTCCCGATGCGCGCATTGAAACGCTGGACACCCTCTGCGCCTCCTTGGGGCAGGGACTTTTGGTATACCTCTGCGCCATGGAAAAGCAGAAGGGCCGCAGTCTGGACGAGGTAAAGACCTTTGCGGAGCAGACCCGCCTCCACGTCTGCCACTGGTTTACGGTGGACGATCTCAACCACCTCAAGCGCGGCGGCCGTATCAGCGCCGCCACGGCGCTGTTCGGCACCATGCTCTCCATTAAGCCGGTGATGCACGTAGATGATGAAGGCCGCCTCATTCCCGTCAGCAAGGCCCGAGGCCGCAGGGCGTCGCTGCTGGCGCTGGTGGACCGCATGGCGCAGACCGCCATCGACCCGGCAAACCAAACCGTATTCATCAGCCATGGCGACTGTCTGGAGGACGCCGAATTTGTAGCGTCGGAGCTGCGCCGCCGGCTGAACGTCCGGACAATTCACATCAACTACGTGGGACCGGTCATCGGCAACCATTCCGGCCCCGGCACCATGGCGCTGTTCTTCCTCGGCACCCAACGCTGAGAGGCGCCCACAAAAATCAGAGATAAATCGAGGCGATATCAATGGAATGGCTGGAACTGCACATTGACACGAATCACGCCGGTCTGGAGCCGTTGGAGATTTTCCTCTCCGCCAACGGCGTAGACGGTGTGGTCATTGACGATGAACAGGATTTCCAGAGCTTTTTGGAAAACAATCATCAATACTGGGACTATGTGGACGAGGATTTAGAGGCGTCCATGAAGGGCAAGTCCCGCATCACATTCTATCTCCCGGCGGACGACGAGGGCTTTGCCCGTCTGGGCGCCCTCCGCACAGCCCTTCAGACCTTTAAAGAGGCCCACGCCGGGCAGTACGGCTCTTTGCTGATGACCATGGAAAACCTGAAGGACTCCGACTGGGAAAATAACTGGAAGCAGTATTATAAGCCCATGGAGATCGGCGAGCGCCTGCTGGTGATTCCCGAATGGGAGCAGGAAAATGTTCGCGGACAGGCGAAATACGCCGGAAAGGTCCCCCTGATTTTAGAGCCGGGCCTGACCTTCGGCACCGGCAGCCACGCCACCACCCGCCTGTGCCTCACAGCTCTGGAGCAGGCGGTCCACGGAGGGGAAAGGGTCCTCGACCTTGGCTGCGGCAGCGGCATTTTGTCCATCGCTGCCCTGACACTGGGCGCCGCCTCCGCCGCCGCTGTGGATATTGACGACAAGTGCCTGACCGTTGCCTATGAAAACGCGGCTCTCAACGGCATCGGCCGCGACCGCTACACCGTTCTCGTGGGAGACGCCGTGTCCGACCGCGCCCTGAAGGCGCAGCTTGGCAGCGGCTATGACATCGTGGTGGCCAACATCGTGGCGGACGTCATCATCGGCCTTGCCCCCTCCGTCCGGCAGTTTTTGAAGCCCGGCGGCCTGTTCCTGTGCTCCGGCATCATCGATACCCGCGCCGACGAGGTGGCAGACGCTCTGCGTCATGCCGGCTGGACCATTGAGGATACCCGCTCTGGCGAAGGCTGGTATTCCTACACTTGCCGCTGATTGGAGATGAGCCTAAACCGGTGAACCTGCAGAAAGTCAACGATTGGGTCTCTAAAAATATTCCCTTTCTCATCTTAGGCGCTCTGCTTCTGGGCCTGCTTTTCCCAAAGCAGCTCGGCGTCTTCTCTCCATACGTCAGCTGGATGATGGTCTTCCAGACCTTTGCCAACAGTCTTGGCGGCGGCTTCCGGGACCTCGGGCGGGCACTGACCCACCCCAAGCCCGTGCTGCTGACGCTGGGAATCCTCCATCTGCTCATGCCCCTGATCGCTCTGGGAATCGGCTCGGCGCTGTTTCCGCAGGACCCGCTGTATACCCTGAGTCTCGTGCTGGTGGAAAGCTCCCCGGCAGCGGTCTCCACCCTCATCTGGATGACCATTGGCGACGGGAATACCGAAGTGTGCCTTTCCACCGTCCTGCTGGATTCTCTTATCTCCCCCATTGTCCTGCCCCTGACGCTGCGGCTGCTGTGCGGCTCCGTGGTGGAGCTGGACACCATGGGCCTTGTCCGCAGCCTACTGTTCATGGTGGTGATTCCCGCCGCCATTGCCATGCTGCTGTGCCGCTTTTGGGGCAAGGAGCCCTGCACCCGGCTCAAGCGCCGGCTGGCGCTGCCCTCCAAGCTGATGCTGCTGCTGATCGTGGGCTCCAACATCACCCGCTGCGCCGATAAGCTGCACCATCTGGACAGCGCCCTGCTGTTTTTGATGCTGGCCTCCATCCTCATGCGAATCATCGGCCTCTGCCTGGGCTATTTTGCCGGGCGGCTGTTCCGTCTGCCCTACGGCACCGGCCTTGCCGTGACCGTCAGCAGCGGAATGCGCAATAACTCCGCCGCAGCCGCGCTGGCCGCCCAGTATTTCCCTGCCGATGTGGTGTTCTCCCCCTCTATCTCCCCGGTATTTTCCCAGCTTTCGGTTTCGATTGCCATGCGCTTTCTCGTGCGCGGACACCCGCAGTCGGAAAAAAACGAAGCATAACACCCCCTCAAAGCGCGGATTTTTCCGCGCTTTGATAGTTTTCCGGAATTTCCCGACAGTTTTCCCGCCATTTCCCGCCTCCTTCCGCTGTATAATCGCCTTATCAGCAGAAAGGAGGCATTTTTGTATGTTGGATACGCAGGTACTTTGGCTCCCGGTGGATTCTATCGCCCCCAATCCCGCCCAGCCCCGGCGGGACTTTGACCCCCTTCCCCTCTCCGAGCTGGCAGACTCCATCCGCCGCCACGGGATTCTTCAGCCCCTGTCCGTCCGCCGGACGGAGGCGGGCTGGGAGCTGGTAGCGGGCGAACGCCGCCTTCGGGCGGCAAAGCTGGCGGGCCTTTCAAGCGTCCCCTGTCTCCGGGTAGAGGCGGAGGCAGACGAATCCGCCCTGCTGGCCCTTATCGAAAATATCCAGCGCCGGGACCTGCACTACCTGGAGGAGGCCGCCGCCATCGCCGCCTATCTCCGCCGCTCCGGCGCCACGCAGGAGGAGGCCGCCGCCCGATTGGGCCGTTCCCCCTCCGCCCTTGCCAATAAGCTGCGGCTGCTGCGGCTCTCCCCGGAATGCTGCCGCCTGCTGGTGGAAAACGGCCTCACGGAGCGCCACGCCCGGGCGCTGCTGCGGCTGGAGGACGAGGAGGAACGGCTGGACGCCCTTCGTCACATGATCCGCGGCCATCTCAACGTGGCCCAGACGGAGCAGTACATTGAAAAGCGCCTTGCCCGCCTTCAGGCCACACCCCCGGCGGGCCGCCGCATCTTTCTTCTGAAGGATGTCCGCCTGTTCCTCAACTCGCTGGACCGGGGCCTTCGATTGATTCGTGAGGCCGGTGTCGGCGCGGAATCCCGCCGGGAGGACACGGAGGACGCCATTTTACTCACCATCCGCATCCCAAAGGCCGCCGGACACCCGCCCGCCCCGTGATTTTTTCGCATTTTCCCCTCTGCCCGCCTGTACTGTTACCGGATTGTAACAGCTTTTTTCCAAAAAGAATGGTATGATAGCGTTAAATGGGAGATTATTTCTCATTTAACATAACGATCAAAACAGGAGGGCTTCTTATGGAACCGATCCGTGAAGCCGATGTGCAGACCCAGCCGGGGAAGCGGCTGGCGGAGAAAACAGAAAAACGCGGAAGTAAGCGGCCATGGATGATCGCCGTGGTCATTGCGGCAGTGCTGGTTGCGGCCTATCTGGCCCTGTGCGCCTACGCCGGCTCTCTCGATACCTTTTACCCCAACCGCCATATCAACGGCATTGACGTAGGCGGCCTCACCGTCAGCGAGGCCCAGTCCGCGCTGGAAACCCGGCTCCCGGCGCAGACGATCACCCTTGTCAACGAGGAACGGCAGCTTCAAACCACTCTCACCGTGGCGGAGCTGGGCTATACGGCAGAGTCCTTTGCTGGGGACGCGCAGTTCTGGATGGACGCGGAGCGGGACACGCCGTTTCTGCGGCGGGGCTGGGCCTATCTTGCCACGCTGTCCGGCCATTGGCCCGGCGGCGCTCATTGGCCGGACATGAACGAGGCCGTGCTCACAAAAACCGTCGCCCGCCTGACAGATGTGCTGACGGAGCCTCCGGCTGACACCTCCGGCGAGCTGGACGGTCAGACCCTCCGCATCACCAAGGCCCATGACGGTTACGCCCCGGAGTCTCTCCGCCCTCTGTTATCAGACATCGCCTCGTACAGCCAGAGCGGCTACACGATTCCCGTTACCCTTGAGACCCTCCCCGCGCAGGACCTCACCGCCCAGCAGCTCCATGACCGGCTCCATGGCGAAATGAAAAACGCCTCCTACGATGCCGCCTCCGGCTCCATCGTGCCCGAGCAGTTCGGCGCGGATTTTGACGTTGCCGCCGCGCAGACCGCGCTGGATGGCGCCGCCCCCGGCGAAACAGTCTCCGTCCCCGCCGTCATTGAAGAACCTGAGGTCACCGCCTCCGATTTGAAGATGCTCCTGTTCCGGGACGTGCTGGGCGAGGCCCGCACCCACGTTTCCGGTTCCGCCGGACGCATCGGCAACGTGAAGCTCTCCGCCAAGCTCATCAACGGCATCGTCCTCAACAGCGGCGATACGTTCTCCTATAACGATTCTGTCGGCAAACGCACGGAGGCCCGGGGCTTCAAGCCCGCTCCCGCCTATGTCAAGGGCGAGACTGTGGACGAGGTGGGCGGCGGCATCTGCCAGACATCCTCCACACTGTACTTAGCCTGCCTTTTGAGCAACATGGAAATCACGGAGCGCTATGCCCACCGCTATGTCCCCGCTTACATCGACTGGGGCATGGACGCCACCGTTTCGTGGGGCGGCCCGGACTATAAATTCACCAATAACACCCTTTACCCGGTGAAGATCGTCACCGAATACAGCAAAGGCTACCTTACCATCAAGCTCCTTGGCACCAACATCGACGGTATCCGGGTGAAGATGACCAACGAGGTTCTCTCCAAAACGCCGTGGGAAACGGTCTATCAGGAGGATTCCACCATGGCCCCCGGCTCACCGGACGTGGTGAAGGTCACGCCCTACACCGGCTATAAGGTCAAGACCTATCAGACGATTTACGATAAAAACGGCAGCGTGATCGACAGCCATTTCGAGGCCGCCAGCGACTATAAGGTGCGGAACAAGGTGGTGCTTCAGGCCCCTGCCGCCGCGCCCGGCAGCGCCCCGGCGGACCTTCCCGCCGACACGCCCGCACCGTCGGATACCCCGGCGGAAACGCCCCAGCAGCCAGAGCCTGCCCCAACTCCCGACCCGGAACCGGAGACGCCCACCATTGTTGTCACACCGGATTCTCCATCGGAGACATGAATTTTTCCATTGCAAAAAAAGAAGCGGAGGCTTACAGCCCCCGCTTCTTTCAGCGTGTCGAAAAAGTCTTTTCTCCCCGCTGAACAAGTTTTCAGAACTTCATAAAAGTTCTGAAAACTAAGGATTTCAATGGCGCAGGACACCCTTCTTGGGTTTCCCGCGCACACCCTTCCTTACCGTTGCGGAGGATTTACCACTTTATCGACAGTCTCAAAGAAGCGGAGGCTTACAGCCCCCGCTTCTTTTTCAATGTCCGAATGTCCTCGCCCACAAAGGGCAAAAGCTGATATTCCCCCTCCACGCGGGAGGCGATCTGCTCGGAGTACCGCTGTCCCAGCGCTTCCGGCATCAGGTTCGTGCTGATAATGGTGGATTTCTTTTCCAGCAGCCGCCCGTTTATGATCTGGTACAGCGCGCTCTGGACAAAGGCGGTCAGCATCTCCGTCCCCAGATCGTCCAAAATCAAGAGGTCGCAGCCCATGACCCGCTCCACATCCCGGTCGGCCTCGTCCCGGCCGAACTTCTGAGCCTCAAAGCGCTCAAAAACGTGCCCCGCCGTGTCATATACCACGGAAAAGCCCTTGCCGCTGACCTCCCGGGCAATGGCGGCGGACAGATGCGTCTTTCCCAGCCCCGGCCGCCCGAACAGCAACAGATTTGCCGGTTTTTTCCCGAAATTATGGGCGTATTCCACACAGGTGTCATATACCCACTCCATGTGCTCCCGGGCGGATTTGCTCTTTCCCGGCGCCCGCTGCCCATCGTACCAGTCTGTGTCAAAGGTGTCAAAGCTCTGCCCGCCCAAATCCAGCAGACGGGAAAGCTCCCGGCGCTGCTCCTCCACATAATAGGTCTTCAGGCAGCGGCACAGCTCGCCGCCCCGGAACCCGGTGTCCCCGCACAGCGGGCAGGCCGGGGTGTCCTCCAGCGCGTCCTCCGGCAGGCCCAGCTCCGATAAAAGCTGCCGCCGCTCCGCCTGCAGGCCGAGATTTTCCTCCCGCAGCCGCGCGATCTCCGGCAGCGGGTCCTGTCCCCGCCGCAGCGCGGCGGCCATCACGCGGCTGGCCGTGCGGCGCAGCTGCTCCTGAATTTCCCGCAGCCGGGGGCGGCGGGCATAAATTTCCTCCCGCTGGGCGGCAAGCTCCGCCTCCCGCCGGGTGCGGTCCGCCTCATAGCGCTCCTGCGCCAGGCGCAGCAGCCTTCCGTCATATGCCATGCTGCCCCTCCCTTACACGTATTTCCACGCATCGCCGGTCTCCCGGACCGGCGCCTTGCCTGCCGGGGGCCTGTCCGCGCGCTGAACGTCCTCCGGCGTATGTAGTCCCGCCTCGTGCCACCGCTTCAGAATACCGTTGCAGTACGCCCACTTCAGCTCGTGGCACTTAAGCACCGTCTTGTCGCAGGCCAGCGCCACCGTTTCCGGCGGAAAGCCCATCTCCTGCCACGCCGCAAGATACTTTTCCTCCGACGCCACCGGCATCCGCTCGCCAAGGCCCAGTGCCCGCATATACTGCGGGATGGCTCCCTGCCGCTCCGTATACTTTTTCAGGTACTCCACTGCCGCCCGCTGGGTGTCGATACCTCTGCGGGCCCATGCGTAGCCCTCTTTTTCGATCTGCCGCAGCGTGGGCCGCCGGCCCGCGCCGTACTTCCGGGTAATGCGCTCTACGCAGTGGTTCACCAGCAGGAAAATAACGTCCACCGGCAGGCCCAGATAGTCGTTCAGTCCCAGCAGCACGCCCACATCCGGCGTGGTGAGGCGCTTGCCCAGCTTTTTTTCCACCTCGGCGGTGAGCATACGGAACTCCTCGCTGCTCTCCAATCGGCGGGCAATGTCCTCCCGCTGATAATCCGGCCGCTCGTCCGCCGGCTCCGGAACGTCCTCCGCAGCCGGGGCCAGCAGCCGCAGCTCCCGCAAAACGCTCTCCGCAGCCTCGATGCGGCTCCGCTCCCAGCGCAGCTCACCGGCCAGTGACCGGGGCTGTACGCTGCCGTGGTGCCGCAGGAGCGCCAGATATAAAAGCGCCGCGTCGCCGTCGCCCCGCTCCAGCAGCCGCTTTGCGGCCTGCGCTGTCAGCGTGATAGGCTCCTCCGCCGTGTGGATGAGAATACTTGCCATCTGCCGCTCCCTCCTTTCCGCCTGTTTCTTCGGTCTTCTATTCTACACGAAATTTTCCTCCGGGGCAAGTATCTCCCACCCGGTTGTAAACTTTTTCATTTTTTGCTGATTTTACTGGAACGCTGCGCTAAATCATGTTATACTGGAAACTGTAATATCATGTGCTTTCCGCACAGAAGGATAGAAGGAGGAAGCGCGTATGGCAAACCGTGTCACCATCACGATCTGCGGAGAGGAGTACACCCTTGTGGCGGACGAATCCTCCGCTTATATGCAGAAGGTCGGCAGCTAGGTCAGCGATAAGAGGACGGAGGTGCTGGAGGGCGCCAAGGTCGCCCGCACCGACGCGGCGGTGCTCACCGCCGTAAATCTGGCGGACGAGCTGTTCAAGTCCCAGACCGCCGCCGAGCAGCTCCGGGTGCAGATCAAGGGCTATCTGGACGAGGCCTCCAAGGCGCAGAACGAGGTCAGCGAGCTCAAGCGGGAGGTTTTCCGCCTCCAGCAGCGCTTGGACGCCCGGAAGTAATGGCGTTGGAGCTTCTATCCCCCGCCGGTTCGCCGGAGGCTCTCCGTGCCGCCGTGCAGAGCGGCTGCGGCGCGGTGTATCTGGGCTGGGGCGCGTTCAACGCCCGCCGGGGCGCCAAAAATTTCACGGATGAGGAATTTGCCGCCGCCATTCGGTACTGTCATGTCCGGGGCGTCCGGGTCTTTCTCACCCTGAATACCCTTGTAACGGACCGGGAGCTGCCCGCCGCGCTGGACGCCGCCCGCACCGCCTGCCGTTTGGGGGTGGATTCCGTTCTCGTGCAGGACTGGGGCCTTTTTTCCCTGCTCCGGGAAACGCTGCCGGACCTCCCCCTCCACGCCAGCACGCAAATGAGCCTGTTCACCTCCGGCGGCGCCAACGAGGTGTATCACGATGGCTGTGAGCGGGTGGTGCTGGCCCGGGAGTGCTCCAGGGAGGACATCGCCGCCGTGTGCCGTGCCTGTCCTGCCGAGGTAGAGGTTTTCGGCCACGGCGCTCTTTGTATGTGCTATTCCGGCCAGTGTGCTTTCAGCGCCCTCATCGGCGGCCGCAGCGGCAACCGGGGCACCTGCGCCCAGCCCTGCCGCCTGCCCTACGGCTTCAACGCCCCCGCGAAAAACACCTACCCCCTCAGCCTGAAGGATAGCTGCCTTGCCTCCCGTCTTGAGGACATGGCGGACATGGGCGTTTCCTGCGTCAAGTTAGAGGGCCGCATGAAGCGCCCGGAATACGTGGCAGTGGTCACGGACATCTACGCCCGCTTGATTCGCGAGCGCCGCCGCCCCACCCCCGCCGAAACACAGGCACTGGAGCTGGCCTTTTCCCGCTCCGGCTTTACGGAGGACTACTGGCTGGGCCGCCATGGCCCTGCCATGTTCGGCACCCGGCTGGAAAACACCCCGGAGCCGAAGGAGCTGTTTGCCGCTGCCCGGACCCGCTGTGAAAAGGACGATGCCCGGATGGTCCCCGTTCACTTTTCCTGTATTTTAGCGGCGGAGACCCCCGCCTCTCTCACCGTTTCGGATGGAGACGGTCACACCGTTACCGTTTCCGGCCCCACCCCGGAGCTGGCCCAAAACAAGGCCCTGACCGCCGCCGAGGTCTCCGCCCGTCTGCAAAAGACCGGCGGCACCGCCTTCCGCTGCGCGGACTGCGCTGCACAGGTCGCGGGCGGTCTGTTCCTCTCCGCCGGGGCGCTGAACGCCCTCCGGCGGGACGCCCTCTCCGCGCTGGAAGAGGCCCGCTGCGCCGTGCCGCACCGCCGGGAGCTGCCGGTGCCGCCTTTGCCGGACCTGGACTGCGCCGCCCCCTCCCCGGCCCTGACGGTCTCCGTCGCCTCATGGGCACAGGCCGAAGCGCTGCTGCCCCGTTCCCCCGCCCGGCTCGGCGG
>ENA-UONQ01001416-UONQ01001416.1-human-gut-metagenome-genome-assembly--contig:-CS26-NODE-1416-length-20682-cov-14.062976_pt1 | contig 20682 bp, 31 predicted proteins | sample MGYA00242460_ERZ724007 | MGnify/ENA metagenome assembly ERZ724007
TACACAGGTAATTGGTGGTTGTGGCGAAAATCTGACCATCCGGGGAAGTCCAACTATCATGGAATTTGTATGTGGGATTCCCTTGGGCATCCTTGCCGGTGATCTCACCGAAGAACCGCTTTCTGATCCAGTGTTTTTCATTCCACGGGTTGAAGGTCAGCGTGATTTGCTTGAACAGGCCGGTTTCCGGTGGAATAGCACCACGGATGGATTCATCAAGCATATCAAAATCAGATTCATTCATGATTTCGTATGCTTCTTCAATCCAGCACCAGCACAGGTAACCAATTTCAACGGTAATGGAAGTAACCTTCAGGGGATCATCAAGGCCCCGGAAATAGATTTTTTGGCCGGTTGGCTTATAGGTCATTTCAAGGGGGCTTTCCTTGATCTCCCAATATGCCTGAACCCCAAGCCGGTTGATTGCCCATTTCAGTTCAGTAAAACAGGAATCTTTCAAGGTTCTGAACACCTTACGAACAACAAGGGTGTTGGCTTCCGGGTATTCCATCATTCGCTTGATGATGTTCAGGGCCGTGGTTTTGGATTTCTTGGAAGCACGGGAACCCTTGCACACCCGGTAACGGCCTTTGAAGTTCCAGAAGGTGGCGTAACCTTTGCCCACCACTTCAGGAAGGCGGATCACCTTTGCCTTGGGGTCAATCTTCAAGCTGATCATCCCCCACGATCACCACGGGAACATACCCATCCAGCTTCAATTTATCATTAAACATTCCAAGGTGTTTTCCCAATAGTTCAAGGGCCTTCAGCTTGTCATAGGTTTTTACTTCCCGTTCAGTAATGTTCCCACCCTCTGTGGGGATCACTTTCACTTTGACAGAAGCAATACAGGCCGTATCATCCCGATTGGCTTCACCCTTTACGGTGGCTTCATCCATATCAATCACATCAACAGGGTTCAGGAAGGCCAACTTTGCGATTTCCTGAATTACACGATCCTGATTGATACCGGTTCGGCGGCTCCGGTCAGCTATGGCCCTGTCAATAGCATTTTTGATAACAGGTTTTGACAGGTTTTCAGAACCCATCTGCTGTGCGGTGTCGGGGGAATATCCTGCCCGAATTGCGGCCTGTGTTGCGTTCAGGTCGATCAAGTATTCTTCAACAAATCGCTTCTGCTTTTTGGTCAAGGTATTCACCCCTTTCTGTCAGGTATAAGAAAAGCGCCCCGGTTTCCCGTAGGCGCAATTTCATAAATAGATTATCTCATAGAATAAACTCTGTTTTCAAGCGGTGGCACTCTGTTTTTCTCTGTTCCTGAAAAACTCGCTGTTCGCTTGGGAGAAAGCAAGCAAACCTTTTCCGTGAAGTTCATACACCCATTGAATTGAAAAGTTAAGTTCAAGGGCAATATCTTCCCACTTTTTCAACTGGATATAGCGCCCGATCAGAATATTTTGCTGATCAAGATCAGGAATCCGGTTGATCATGGTGAAGGCTTCCTGTTTCATATCAACAAGTTCATCAATGCGCCGGTTAATATCGGCTTCAAGGTCAACGATCTTAGCAACCGTTTCTTCAAGGGTGTTTTTCGGGCCTGAAGTCTGCACCTTATCAGGGTTCAGTTCATAGCTTTGGGAAGTCAAGCTGGAACGCAAGGTGAACACCGTATCTGTCAGCCGCTTGATCAAGCGATCTGTTTTTCTGATTTGGGCAAAATAATCTTTGGCCCGTTGGGAAAGTTCTTTGTCAGTCACTATGTAACACATCCTTTCTGCACATCTGTTCTGTTCAGGTGGATTGGAAAACCCTTGATTTATCAGCATTTTCAGAGAATAGAACAGATAGAACAGATACTTTTGCATTCTCTTATATAGTTATACTTCTTTATATATTTTTTATATTTTATATTTAAGAAATATAACATCTGTTCCATCTGTTCTATAGTCAATAAATCCCGCTGTTTTCAAGGGTTTCCAGCGTCACAGATATATCAAAAACATCTGTTCCGCATCCGTTCCACCCACCACCCCAACAACTATTTTAGGGTTCTTGCAAGCTGACCACAGACAAGCACACGGGCGGTTGACCTCCCACAATCGAAAGGTAAACTTTGCCGGTCTGCTGAACCACGGCCAATTCTTCCGGTGACAACTCCCAACAGGTTTCAACCACAGGGGCATCACCGGGGGATTGCATCACTGTTGCTGGTAAATCAAAACACCCTTCAGCGGTGAAGATTGTGTTGACTGTTTCTGTGTGAACCGGCTTCATCGGTATTCCCTCCCGCTCTTGCGTTCACGAATTTCAATTCTGTTCAGCAGTTCAAAGCCAGCCAAACGGATGATGTACTTCAGGACGAAGATCAGGGTGTTCACCCGCTTCTGCTGTTCATCTTCTTCCCGAATGATGTTCTTTGTGCCGTGATAGGCTGTGGGATCATTATAGCCTTCAGCATTTTCCCAAGGTTTAGGCATTGGCTTCACTTCCTTTCAATGGTAATGCCGCATTCCTCTTTCAAGGCTCCGTGAATATCGTCAAGGGTCACATACCCTTTTTCAAAGCTGTCATACAGATCAAGAACAGCATCGGTGAAGCGTTCACAGCGAACCGGGCCAAATCCGAATTTGTCATGAAGCACCATCACCGGCAACCCCAACATCAACAGAAAAGCCTTGTCAGCGGCTTCTTTGGAAGCGTCCTGTTTCATCTTCTGAACATCGGCGGCTTTGATATTTACCACCGGTTCCTTCTTTACCGGAAGGCCAGCTTTGGCGGCTTTGCGCCGTTCAGCCCTGTTCATGGTATTCCTCCCAAATATCATCAAAGCAAACCGGAATAAGGGCATGAACCTTTTCCAACAGGATCAGGGCCACTTCCCGCATCTGCGGGTGTGCGGCGGGAGAACACCTCAACTTCAGGAAATGCCGCCATTCCCGAATGTCGGCCGTCATAACCACTTCAGTTTTCAGGCTGTTGGGAAGAACAGAACGGGCTTCCTGCGGGGTGGCTCCATTCTGAAGAAGTTCCATATACCACGCTTCAGCATCAGCCATAGCCGCTTCCCACTTCTGGTAGTTATCCCAATCCTGATCCGAATGTTGATCGTGGAAGAAGCAAGGTTCAATCACCGTGATTTCATTCCCAAACCCATCCTTGCTGTAATTGCAGTAGCGGGTGGATTCCTGACAGTATGCGGCCAGCCGGTGGCGAACAATCTCATGGGAAACCCCACGATCACAGATAAATTTCACCGTGAAGGAACAGTGTTCCAAAACAGCTTCATGGCCCCGCTTGATGATACCGGCCACGAATGCCGGTGCGCTGGTGTCCGTGATCTTGGCTTCAGACTTATAGCACACCCGCCCACACTGTTCCAGCCGCTTCAAGATTGCGGCCCCATCAATAGGGGTGATGAATTCCACATCAGGCTTAATAATTTTCATTTTTCAGAACCTCCATTTTCATATTCAGGGCGGTGAATGCTCTTTTCAGGATCAAACCCTTCCGGGTAACGCTTCATAAGTTTTGAAACATTCATTTCAAAAATGGTGTCAAGATCATAGCCAATCGCATTGGCGGAAATAGCCAGATACCACGCCACATCACCAAGTTCTTCAGCAATGTGGGCGGTGTCAAGCTGGTGGCCTTGGAAAGTTGCCTTCTTTACAATGTCAGCTACTTCCCCGGATTCACCACAAAGGCCCAAAGCCCCGTTCATCAACATCCCATGATGTTCATAGTTCATGCCGCTTGCCGTTCTCAATGCGGCTTTCTGGTACTCGTTACCGGTCATTGGGGGTTCCCTCCATCTTCAGATCATCCATTTCAAGTACAGTCATAATGGCATAGTTGGCAAGGTCAATCAGGGTGTCCCGGATAGATTCATCTTTGACTTCCTGAACCCCGCTTTTTGTCAGGCTCTTGAAGCGGGCCAGCTTGTCCCCAAGTCTGATCCGGGCCATTGCCATTCCTTCTTCCGTGAAGGTCTGGTGGAAACTGTCCCCATAATCATGATTTTTCCGGGCATACAAGGCGTTGATTTCCTTGCAAATGTCGGCATGGCGTTCCGTTTTGGTTTTTGGCAACATTACAATCATCCTTTCAGTTAAACCATTTGATCACCGGATCACCGGTGAAGCCTTTTTCCCATACATACCACGCATAGGCTATGGCGCTATCTGTTTTGCTCATATCCCCGTTCTTATAACAGGCCAGCCGGGAACGGGAAATATAAACTGTTCGGGGGGGGTACTCTTGAAGAATAGCCCCCGCTTTTGTCCCTCCAAAAACTGAACCTTCAGGAACATAGCCACTTTCCCACCGGGCCTGACGCTTTCAAGCGCCTTCTGAACAAATTCAAGGCCCATTGAATACGGCGGGTTTGTGATTATGTCCCCTTCAAATCCTTCAAGGGTTTCCGTCAGGAAGTCCAGAGGTTCAGGATCACCAAACCCACGGTAAATCAAATCTGTGGAAATGACTTCATACCCGTGGGCCTGAAGCACCTTGAAAATGTGGCCTTCCCCACAGGCCGGTTCCCATATCACCGGGGAAAACTGTTCCAGTTCCAGCAACAGTTCCACGGCCTTTGGATCGGTTGCATAATAATCATGCTGTTCCCGTTCTTCCAAGGCGTGGTTGGAAGCGCCCAAGGTGGTGAATATGCTGTTCTGATTTCTCATTCTTCACCACCTGTCCCTTCCACGAACACACGGGTTTTCTTCCCCTTGATGTACTTTGCATCGGTGACGAACCCACACCGCTTGCAAATCTGCCTTGAAAATTCAATGGCGGATAGGGCTTGGAAGTTGTTTGCAATGCAGTATTCCTTATAGCGCCGGTAAACGGTGTTGGTGGCTTCATTTACAATCCCGTCAAGGCCCACTTCCTGAATGAAGCCAATGATGGGGTTGTTATTCTGTTCGTATTCATCCAACTGCCCTTGAACCCGCTTGGAAGTGGTGAATTGGGCCTTGCCCAAAACAGATTTCAAAGCCTTCAGGCCCAAAACAATCAGATATTCCATGGAATCCTGTTCACAAAGTTCATCTTTGATGAACGGGCGGAAATCGGGATCATTTGGGGTAAACTTTGCATCAAAGGGAACGATCACCAAACGCCGCTGAACGGCTCCGGTTTTATCCTTCATGCGGGGAATATTGTTGGCGCTGAACAGGAATTTTGCATAGTTATTGAATTCAAACGGGTCTTGGCCTTTCCGCTCCACATTCACCCGATCACCGGTTACCAGCTTCTTGAACACAGAAGCATTGGCAATAAATTCATCACCAATATCATCACCGATGTTCGCCAGCTTTCCGAACAGTTCAGCGGTTTTGAACCTGTCCCCAAGTTCCTTCAGGTCAAGGGAAGCAATGTTGGAATCCCCAAGCATATTCTTCACCACATGAAGGAAGGTGGATTTGCCGTTGCTCTTATCGCCAATCAGGATGAAGGCTTTTCCAAGTTCATTGCGCCGGTACAGGCAATAGCCCACCATTTCTTCCAGCAAGGCCCTAACTTCAGGATCGTTACAGGCCAGCCGGTCAAGGGTGTGATCCAGCAATTCCGAATAGGCGGCGGGATTGTAGGGCCACGGGATTTTATTTGTGATCACCACATCCGGGGTGAAGTCCCTGAATGAACCATCCTTGATGTTGTAAAGGCCATTGGTGAAGGCAATCACATTGGGGTTGGTGGTCTTGGCTTCTCCATCAATCATAATTTCAAGATAGGCAAGCACTTCAGACCGGTTGGCCCGTTTCAGATGGGGAATGTGCTTGATCATTTGGGATTCAATTTCCGCATGGCCCGGAACATAAATCCCATCCTTGTAAATGTGAAGCTGACCATTGATCTTCACAATATGGTTGTTGTTCTTCAGGTAGGTTGCAAACTTATCAAACAGGAAAGTGGAACCCTTGAAAAACACCGGCTTCTTGAACGCATCATCCCGAAGAATGGTTTCCAATTCCCGTTCAGACAGCGGATCAGAAAGAACATACCGGTTGATCAGGCGGATGGTTTCACGGGCTTCTTCCTTTGTGAAATCCTCGCTCTGAAGGGTCAGAATGTAATTGAACAGGCTTTGGTTCCGTCCATCCCCGGCTTCCATATCCAGAAACTTCATATTGGTTTTCACAGGGGTCAACCATTTGGGAAGTTCCTGAATTTCATCTTCTGGGCAATCCTGAAGCATGGGGCGATCCACACCCTTGAAGCGCATAATGGCATAGCTGTTATTGCGCCCCACCTTGGCATCTGTTTCAATGCCAAGGGCCAAGGTTTGTTTTGTCCAGCTTTTTTCAACATACCCTTCAGGGTTTTTGAAATAAAAGTGTTTGCCCCTTGTGGTGGCATACACCCGGCACTTCAAGGCCAAATCCTGAACGATCTTGAACAGAAGATCAGAAGTTTCACCATCATCAACATCAATCAGGATCGTTTCTTCTCCAAGAATGGCCGCATATTCATCAAGGTCTTGAACATCTTCAAGGGTGTTCAGCCTTTTCCGCCCCTTGAATTTTTCAAGGCATTGCTTGTCCTTTGTCGGCACATAGCCCCGGAACAGTTGCATTGGTCAAATCCCCCCCCAACCTGTTTAATTCCAAAGTCATTCAGGCGATCCCACGCCATTTTGATGTAATAGCCTTTATCCAGTTCATCCGGGATCGGCATACCGCATACATCGTCATTGATGATGAAACAGTGATCCGGGGTGTTGGCAAACTGTTCAGGGTTCTTTTCCCGGCCTTTGATGATCTTACCGGAAACCTTGAATAATCCGCCTTTGCTGTGGTCTTTGGAAGCAAACACCCGGAATGTTTTATCTGTCTGAACCTCACCCCCGCTGAACCGCTTCACAGTTTTTGAGCGGCCCTTATCATCCCTGATCTTTTCAAGGGTGATGGTGGGGGAATAAATAGCGTATTTGTATTTGCTGGAAACCTTCACAACCTTCTGGAAGTCCCGCAAATCAGAACATTCTATGATGGTTTTTTCCGGTGGAATATCGTAAAGGAAGAAGTTCACAATGGCCCGGTTGACAATGGGAAGATCATAATCCAGATCAGACAGCTTTTTGACATAAGCGCCCTTGCATTTCCACCGGGGTTTTCCCTTTTCATCAACCAACGGCCCATCAGGAACCACCAGATAATTGTTCACATCCTTCTGATACACCCGCCTGAATTCATCGAATTCCAGCCGCATACCAGTTCTTTCTTCCCACTCCCAACAAATATCATCAATCAATTCATAATCGTCATAGTGACGCAGTTTGATCAAGATACCATCGGTGTTGCTCTGGATAATGTCACAGTGATCTTCCAACCGTTCAATCAAATCCAGCAAGAGAAGTTGACCGCCCACACAGACATTGTTTGCTTGCCGGGGGTCATACATGGCATTGTGGCGATCCTTCATGGCTCCATAGGTGGAATTCAGAACGATTTTGTAAGGTTGTTGCATGGGGTTCTTTTCGGCCTTCAGCTTCAACCGGGTATGATAGATTTCTTCATACTTGGACGGATCAGCCACATTCCGGGAAATCCATTTATAAACCAGCATCAAGGATGGATAATAGGAAGCCACATCCACATTGATGAAGTAACCTTCCCCAAAATATTGCGGAATTGCCCCGTGCAAACCTCCCCAAGCGAATACATGGGGAACCCCGGCAACCTCAATTTCAAGGGCCTTGGAATAATCCCGGTTCAGCGGATTTTTATACCAGTTCAAAACCTCTGTATATTTTTCAATCCGCAAGGTTCCGGGAAGCTGAAGTTCAAATTCATCATCATGATCCCGCTGAACCGCCCCAAGGATTTTGGCGGAAAGCTGTGCCTTTGTGCGCCCAATATCCGATATGGGAAGGTTGAAGGCTTTCACAAGGGACATTTGGGCATCAAATTCATCTTCTTTGCGCCTTAACCACACTTCAACGGTTTCTTCCACATCATGGCGGCAGTATTTAACCGTTTCCTGAATCTCCGCTTCTGTCAATGGCCGGTCAATATCAAAAGGAACACTGGTTTCCTTGATGGAATGCCCCATGAATGCTTCCAGCGTTTTCAAGCTGATAGGTGGATTGGGCATCACATCATAATTGATCACCGGGAAATTCCTGAACAGGCTTGAAAACCTGTAACCGGGTTTATCTTCAAGAATGATCCAATCATTCACATCCTTGGGGTTGAACCCACACAGGATTCCTTTCAGAATGTATTGGTCATAATTTCGGCTGTTGTACCCGGCCCAAATGGTTCCCTTGTGCTTCTCATAGAAGCGCCGCAACTGATCAGGATCATTGATGATCACGGTTTCTTTCTTTTCGGTCAGGTCGATGAAAACAACCATCCAATCATACTTGAAAACCTCAAAGTCATAGAAGATCATCATTTCACCCGCTTTCTGAATGTTCTTTGGTGAATCGGTAGAAACAGCCCCGCCACGGGAAGGCTTCACCATGGGGCCAACCGGGGCAAAGCCCCGGCCTTGAAAAGAAACTTTCAAGAATTACGGTGTCCTTTAGGACACTTTTATTGTAAAAAATTTTGCGCCGTTTTTCAATCCTCGACTTCATAAACTTCATCAATGCTGATGGAATTGAAGCGGGAATCATCATAGTCCACGGCATATTCCAGCTTGCCATCAATGGCTTCCGCAATGTCAAGGACAAGCTGGGCAAACTGCTTATAGCTGGTGAAGCTGACGGGAATACCGGAATCCAGCTTTTCAAGGAAGCCCATGGCGGAAGCGATCATGTTCTTATCGTTCTTGGTGCCGTACAGAACACGGTTCATGAACAGGCGCTGGTTCTTGTACTCACCGGAAAGAATCTTGAAGGACACAGCCAGCATGGGGCGGTTGGGATCGGCCTTGGTGCCTTTGATCTCCATGGTTTCCACCTTGGCTTCATACTTGCCAGCGGGAATGGTGGGGAAGTCACCACCGCCGTTCTTCTTGGCATCCTCCACATCAGCCTGAAGGCCCTTCAGATCAACGGTACGATCAATCTTGTCAAAATCAATAGCCATAGTTTTTTACCTCCAAAAAATGTATTTATTAAAGGGTTTTCAGAAGATCAGCCAACCCACCAAACAGGGTATCAAGCACCTTGGCCGCTTTGTCAGCCTTTTCCTTGGCCCTGTTCATGTTGTCAACTTCTTCTTTCGTAGGGGAAAAACCACCATCAGGAATGAACAGATCATCAGGAAGAACGGTGTTCAGCAGATGATCAAGGGCCGCATCCGCCATCACATCACAGAAATCTTCATGATGTTCAGCGTAATTCCGAATGGCGATCTTGGCGGCGGAACGATGAAGTTCGATCAGGGCTTCACCATCAGCACCGGGCGGGGGGGGATCAGGTTGGCGCACACCTGAATCTTGCGGAACAGGCCACGCTTGTTCATTTCTTCTTTGAAATGGTTCAGGGCATCGTTTTTTCATTTTGGGTTCCTCCTTATATTTGGTTGGAAATTATCTTTCCAATTTCCCTTACTGCATGGGTGATCTTCTCACGGTTGATCCGCTTTTCCTGAAGAACACCCATAATCACGGCGGCTTCCGTCTGAATATCCTGAAAGGCTCTGTGATTGCTTTCAAGGTCAGCTTCATAAGAAGCAAGGTCTGTATTTTCACCGGCCTTGGCCGATCTTACTTCTTCATCCGCTTTTTCTGCGTATTCCCGGAAATACTTTGCCGCTTCATAACCCATGTGTTTTTCAACCAGATATTCAAAATCACGGGCTGTGAAAATGGTTTCAGGCTTCCCGGCAATCATCAGCACTTCCGCCATCAGGCATCACGCTTCTTCCGGGTGCGCCGGGGCGGGTTCACATCCATCTTGGGCGCTTCTTCCTTGGGCCGATCCCACAGGGGGCAAGCATCGGGGCCGCCTTCCTTATGGCACCGGTGACCGGCATCAATGTTGGGGCAAAGCGGGATTTCAGGGTTTTCCCGGTTCTGTGCGAAAATCCGTTCAGCGTCCGGGCATTTCGGAAGATCGGTGGTGTCCTCGTCACCCTCCCAAGGCGGGGTTTCGGTGGTGCCATCAGTGGCCGTGGTAGGGTCACCAGCCGCCGAACCTTCAGCATCAGGATCATCTTTGGCGGGTTCCGGGGCCGGGGCTTCCTCTTTGGCCTTTTTTGCCCGTCTGCTGGGCCGCTGTTCGCCGCTGTCAGAGGTTTCAGGCTTGGGGGTAGTAGTTACATCACCGCCACGCTTGACGGCTCCTGCGGCCTTCTGGTTGGCTTCCTCATACACTTCACAGAAGGCTTCATAATCCAGCGGAATTTCCTTGTTGTGAACAGTCAGCCGCCCACCACCGAAGATCACTTCAGAGGTCTTGAAAGACAGCACCCGTTCATCATCGTCCGCCACGATACGGGCCACAAGATCAACCATACCGGCAACCTTATTGGCGATCTTCTCACGCATATTGGGGCGAATGGATGTAATCTTGTCCCCGCCTTTTCGGGTCAAATCCCGGCTTCTGTCCTCATGGCTGATCAGGATGATATTTTCATAATCCATATTGATCAGCCGCTTCAGGGTGTTCAGGAATTCGCTTGTGACCATATCCCAAGCCCGGAAAGAATCATCAGATTCATGCTTCCAGCCCTGACGGTCACAGATGTAAACCCGGCAGGATTCATAGACATCTTCCAGCAGATCAACCACAATGGTTTTGAAGTCATTCTGCTTCTTTTCCAGTTCGGCCACGGCTTCCATGAATACTTCATAGGCCAGCTTCCGTTTGGTCAACCGACCTTCCACGGTCACCACATCCCGGATGGAAATGTACGGGGCATCCACAAACTTGATGTTGCCATCCGTGTTCAACATCAGCGGATCAGGGAATTGGTTGGCAAAGAAGGTCTTGCCGCTGAAGGGTGCGCCATACAGCCAAACAACCTTCTTTTTGGTGGCGTTCAGATCACGCCGTTCATTTTTGGGAAGTAACATATAATCCCATCCTTTCATACAGTATTCTTCATACTCACACCACCCGCAAAAGTGGTTTGGGTTCTTGGGAAATTCTGCGGCTTCAACCATGTGCTTCACATTGGTCATGAAGCCAACAACCTTCATGGGGTCAAACTGGATCGGCATCAGTGTTGGTTCAGCTTCCTTCAAAGCGTCCTGCAACCGATCCCGGAATTGAAGAAGGGTTTCTGTGCTTTTCTGCCTGATCTTGGGTTTGGGAACCATCAGGAAATACATATTCCTGATTCTGTGGCCGGGGTGGGTCAATTCATACCAATACTTGTATTCATGAAGCTGACCAGAAACGGCATAGCTTTTGGTGTTGTTGGAATACTTGAAATCGTACAGGTCAAAAACCTGAACATCTTCACCCCAACTGTTATAAGGGGATTTCTTATCCATCCACCCCATGGGAACCAGATAATCCATGAACCCGATGAAATCAGCGTTCCCAATGGGAAGTTCAAAGGCTCCGCCCGGTGGCAACAGGGCCTTGGCCTTTGGAATCATGGCTTCCAGTTTAATCATTTCGTTGATATGATCATCCGTCAAAACCGGGAAGCTGTTCTGGTAGAATTCAAGGGCTTGTTCAACCCCTTCTTCAATGCCGGTGTGAAGGGCCGTTCCAAGGATCAAGGCATTGTCAGGATCGGTGTTCGGGATTGTGTCTATCCCTTCCACATATCGCAAGCGGTATTTGTATGGGCATCTATCAAAGACTTCAACCCGGCTGTGGGAAACTCGCATTCTTTCACCCCTTTCACAATGTTCTTGAAGGCTTCAAAACCTTCCGGGTACAGGATGAAACCGAAACACTGTGATTGGTTGATCTGTTTCAGGTTTCGCTTTTGAAGTTCTGAAGGGGTTCCGTTGGAAGCCTTCAGTTCCACTTCAAGGGAAATGCCTTTTATGGTGATCTTCATATCGGGCAAACCGGATTTTGTATATCTTCCGCCGCCCCACCGTTTTTCCCAATACCCACAGGGCGGGGCCTTCATCCGGTCAACAGGTTCACCCAAGGGGTATATTCCTTCAGATTCCAGCCACTTCTTCAGGCGGTTTTCAAAGTTCTTTTCACCGGCCATCAGAACCCCTCCCAAGATACGGCTGAATACTCTGCATCCGCTTTTTACACCGCTTACAGATGTAATGATAGAAGGTTGTGGAATCTCCACATCCGGTTCCACCATCGAAGTGATAACCGGTGCTAACCCAATCATGCTGTTCACACGGGCAAAGGATTTCTTCAAGTTCTCTAATCCGTGCGGCTTGGGCCAGCAATTCCCTTTTCCTGTTATTGAACATTGGCTTCACCCTTGCCGCAGTAGGCGATTTCCGGCCCCTGATCAGAAAAGTTCAACCCAAAAGCAACACACCCAAAGCGGGTATCAAGATCGGCCCTATCATCGAAGGGGAAAGTTTCACCGCCAATAGAAGTGACCATCAAGCCTTCAGGGATCAGCGGAACCACCCACAAGGGGAACAGATATAATTTTCCGTGTTCATCCCATCGCAAGAATCTCAATTCCCTTGCTTCTTCAAGGGTCAACTTGGTAATGTCAAGATTCTTCTTCAAAGACTTGTAAAAGGTGCTGAAGGGCTCAGTTTGTTCCACAGTACGGCTCCAAACGGGCTTTTCACAAACCCGATTTACAAGCCATGTCAGGTGGTTCATAACTTCATTGGTCATTACTGCCCACCACCCTTCAGGGTGATCTTCACATACCCGGCCTTGGCGCTGGATTTGGAACATTCCGCCGCAATATCAGGATATTTCTTCTTCAGCTTGGTGGAATCAATGCTGGTGGCGGTGGTAGGCTCCACAAGGGTAAGGTTCAGAACATCGGATTCAAATTTCTTGATCCCGTACTTCACCATGGCTTCATACAGGGCCGCTTTCATCTGCTTTTCCTGTTCCTCAATGGCCTTTTTATGGGCGGTCAGGGAAGCAATAGCGTTCAGGGTGGCAAGCTGGGTGGCCCTGAATTCAGAAAGGCCGGTTTCCTCGTCAAAGGTGGCTTCCCCACAGGCATTGGGGTTTTCTTCACACGCTTCATCACAGTGGTCAAATTCCGGGCAGTTGTGGCAACAACCGGAAAACCGCTGAAGCGGGCATTCATTGGTACACTTGATCATGTTTCTGGTTCTCCTTTCAGATAAACATTTAGATATTTCAGGCCAAATTCACAGGCGGCTTCATGGTTGTCAAAGTAAATATCAATCTGCTGTTCACCATACTTTTCAACCACCCATGCGGCGGTTCTGTCCTGAACGACATATTCACCCAAGCCTTCAATCTCCACAACTGTTCCAAAGGGCAACGGGGAAGCACAGGAAACACCGGCAACCAGTTCTTCACCGGAAGCCCCATAAACAATCCCATCAGGCCGGTTCTTGGCCCATTCCCCACAGCACTTTTCACAGGAACAGTAAGCGGTGATCCTGTATGTACCCAACAGAACAGGTTCCGGGGTTTCCTGAACCAGATTCACCGGCTCCGGGGTGCTGATTACAAAGGCAGTTTCCGTGGGTTCCGGTGCCGGGGTTGGCTTATCCCCAAATGCGGTGGCAGAAATGCGGCCAAGAACAAAGCCAATCAGAATGCCCATTAGAAGGGCCACGGTGAACATACGGCGGAACCACCTTTGGCGCTTAATTGCGTTCTGTCTTTTCCTCGTATTTTCGGAATAGTTCATCGTTATAGTCCTTTCTCATTTGAAGGGTGGTCAGAATATCTTCTTCCACCGTTCCGGGGCAGATCAGAAGGTAATAGAAGCACGGGCGTTCTTGGCCCATCCTGTGAATCCGCTTTTGGCTCTGCTCCCATAGTTCCCAACCTTGGGGAAGGCTGAAATAAATGATCTTGTTGGCCTTTTGGAAGTTGCCCCCCATGGCCCCGGCCTGATACTGAATGAAAGTAACTGAATTGCTCCGGTATTGATAGGCATTCAGATCTTTTACTTCACCGGATAGGATGGAAACCGGGCGATTCATGGCGGTCACCATCCCCTTCAGGCGTTCCATTTCTTCTGTGAAGTTATAGAACACGATCAGCCGATCTTCTGTACTGTTCACCAAATCCCGGAAGGCTTCATAGCGGTATGGGTTATATAGGCCGCAAAGCTGACGGGCATACAGGCGGCGGGTCAAGCTGGTATCACCAATCAATTCCCGCTTACAGTGTTCATTGGAACCGAAGAAATCAGAATCCAGTTCAAATTCCTGAAGGTTTGTGGCGTCGATAGTCACAACCCGTTCACGCCAGAATTTCCAATATTCCGGGGAAGGTCGGGTTTTCACTTGGATCATGCTCTTTGCAGGAAGATCAATACCGGCATCATCGGTGGTCATAAACACCGCCCCATGTTCGGCCAGCTTCTTTTTCAGCCGGTCAACATTTTTATAGCCGGTGATCTGCTTCCGCCAAAAGCCATCATCTTCAATCCATTCTGTTTCAATGTACTGCTTCCAGAACAGTTCCTTTGATATGTTCCACCCCAACAGTTGGCATTGGCTCCACAGCTTTTCATACTTGCCCCCGGTTGGTGTACCGGAAAGAAGAATTACATTGTCAGGATGAAGCCCAAGAATGAAATTGGAACGCTTGGCGTTTTCATTCTGGATCAGGGAAGATTCATCTAACATCAGCGTGAAGCCAGTCAAGGTTTTCAGAATCTTCCGCCTGAAGGTCAGTTCATAGTTGATCACGCCGATCATCAGGGTTGGAACCTCACATTGAACCTGTTCAAAGAACCATTTGAAGGTTTTGGGGTTTGTAAGATCAAAAACACAATTCCGGGTGTAGTAGGTTTGAAAATGTTCAATCCAATCTTGAACCTTGGAACACTGACAAACCACCAGATTGATCCGGGTGTTCAGCTTCATCATTTTTTCTGAACCAACAAAAGTTTTCCCAAGGCCCATATCAAGGTAATAAGCACACCGGTTGTGGCCTTCCGTTTGATCAAGGGCTTTTTGCTGGTGCTGGAATAGGGTGATCATAAGGTTTCAGGCGTTTCAATCATGGAAAGGTAATTTTCCACATTCACGCCACGGGAAATCAATTCCGCCTTCATAGCCGTCCCCAAGGTGCTGTTCAAGGCGTAGGCGCTCACCTGTTCAGGGGTCATGGAAGTGATGTTGAACAAAGACTGTTTCACAACATCACCATGACAGTTTCCAAAGGGATCAAAGGGGCAACAATCGGTGGTGGATTCAATATCACGAACCACCATAGTAACCACAACGGCTGGGCGGTTCTTCAGCATCTTCAGGGTGTTCAGAAGATGATCCGTGTTCATTTCTGCGGGAAGGAACGCCGTTCCACCAGCTCCGATCCACACAGTTCCATCAAAACGGGTTTTCATGTTCATCATCCTTTCTTTCCGGTCAGGCGAACAATGTAAATGCAGTTGTCCACCCGGTATGCGTCATACCCTTTCGGGTTCTTCTCGTTGTACTTGCGCCGGTGGCTGGAAATGGTGGAAAGTTTGGTTTTTGCGGCCTTGGCGCTTTCATACTGGAAACACATATTCTTTGCGTTTCCGCTGGTCAGGAAATCTTCAATGGCCTTGACTTCCTCGCTTTTGCTCCCACCATGAAACTGGTTCTTGGGTGGGGCCTGAACATTGTATTTGATCTCCAAAAAATCACCTTCTTCATAAAATTTCAGTTCCGGGGGCCGGGATCGTGTCTATGTAACACAGGTCATCCGTTCCGGGGATCACATCATACAGGCTAACGGTTTGGGGTTCTTTGGCCCGTTTTTCCCGCTCATGCCCTATGGCTGACCGCATAGCTTGACAGGCCACGGTGACAAATTTCACCTTTTGCAGATCAGGAAGGGCAAACCAGCGTTTCACAGCCAGCAAATAGCGGAAAATCACAACATCAAACCATTCCGATCTGTTAAGGCCCTGCTTGTCTAAATACCACCAAACAATATTGATGTTGTCCGTGGCAAATTGGGCTTCTTTCGGGGTAAGGGGGCGTTCATAAAAGGATTTTGGCAACCGTAAGCCGCCGCCCACCTCGTTTCTTTCCGGTTTCACACATTCCCCCCCCAATCTGTCAGGCAGTCAGGCCGAAGAAGGAATCAAACTGTTCAGCGCCAACATACTCACGGAATTTGGCGGGGTTGATGTAATAGTTGTAAGAACCTCCCACGCCGGGAACAGCATTCCCGAAGGGAAGAAGGCCACGCTGAAGGCCGATCCTCACAAACTGCTTGCTTTTCCCAAGGCACCGGGCCGCATCTGCGGTGGTGATCTTCTTCACGGAAACCTTCTGTTCCTTGGCCGGGGGTGCTTCATACCCCATCAGGTAATCAAAGGAAACGCCGGTGGCATCGGCCAGCGCCTTCACACGCTCCGGGCCGGGGGTGTTCTTACCGGAAAGATACTGACTGATAGCGGCCTTGGAAGCGCCAGTTCTTTCAGAAAGGGTGGATTGGTTCAGGCCAGATTCACCCATTGCGTATTTCAAACGCTCTGCAAAAGTTTTCATTCTTGTTCAACCTCCTTATAAATTTGGGGGAAGGATCAGCCTTCCCAATAACGATCAACCAGCTTGTGGGCCATTTCCAAGCCCATTGACTGAACCCAATCTTTCCGGGCTTCTCTTGCGGCTTCTTCTTTTTCTGCCTGCTCCGCCACATAATCCCGGTTCAGGGTGTCGGGGTGATAATACTGGATGATCTGGTTCTCACCATCGGAAAGGGTCAACCTGATCCGCCCGTTATGGTTGAACCAGTCATTTTCACAGCGGATTTCCAAACCAGCGGGGCCGGTGGAAGCCCGGAAGATCACCACATCAGGCGAGGTGGTGTCTTTGCTGATATTCAGCCGGGGAAAAATCCGGCTGATCAGTTCCCACGCTGTTCTTTTGGTCAGCTTCACATTCATTTAGATTTCCTCCTGAAATTCAACTTCACATTCAGCACAGATCACATGAACCTCTTTGGTTGCCCGGATGATAGTTCCGCAACAGGGGCAAACATATTTTCTGGAAGATGATCCGCCGCTTTTGCTGGAACCCTTCAGGCCAAGTGGCCGGGGCCTTACAAGGGTGAACCCTTGCTTTCCAAGGCTCTGAACAAATTCAAGGGCTTCCGGGGAAAGGCTGGTTTTATGCCATCCGTACTTTTCGCCTTTCTCCACAATCAGGCCGTGGGCTTCAGCGGTTTCCTTGAATTTCTTGTTGTGGTAGGTGCCAGAACGGGAAGTGTCCTGAACGCCATCCTGAAGGTTCAGAAGATGAACCATTTCATGAAGCAAGGTTCCACAGGTTTCTTCATAGGGCCGGTTCAGATATTCAGCGCAAAGGTTGACTTCATAGAACCCGCCTTCTTTGGCTCCATTCTGCCAAGCCTTCCAACTGGTACACCAGCCATAAGCCCCACGGGTATGATCCGGGGAAACGGTGATCACCGGGCTTTCCAGCTTGTTTTCAAAGAACCGGGCGTTGAATTTTGAAAACAAGGTTTCAAGTTCATCAATCACCGGCTTCAGGCTTGCTTCACTCATTTGGCGTTCTCCCTTCCGTGTCTTTTAGGACACTTTTTCGGTAAAAAAAATTCCCATGGGGCTGTCAAGATTCAGGAAATCCACGATTTTCTGAATCTCGCTTTGGGTGAATTCCGATTCACCGTTACACTTACGGTAAAAGGCGGATCGGGAAATCCCAAGCATGGCGCACATATCAGACTTGCTGACATTACGCAGATTCATTTCGTATTCCAGACGGGCCTTGTTCATTTCATCACATCCTTTGAAAAAATATGCCCTCCCATCATCAGCACCGGTGGGGCGGTTCCGGTGGACGGGGTTTCCCCCGTTTCGGGTTATCCGTTGATCAACGAAAAATCTTCAACTATCATTGCGTCAGCTTTGTAATGATCGTTGTATGCATTCTTGAAAAGACTTGCGTTCATGTAGTTATCAAACTGTCCCGCAATATATCTCACTTGTGCTTTCCGGTTATCATCCCAATGGGTGGCAATTACGAAGTATTTCATTTTATATCCTCCTGTTCAGGTTGTGTCTTTGTCGCTTGTGTTGTGTCCTTTAGGACACTCTCATAATACCATACCCCGTGTAGCTTGTCAACACCCTTTTTGTCTTAAAAGAAACTTTTTTATTTTTCTCGAAATTTATGTTGCATAAAAGACACAAGTGTGCTATATTGGTAGTAACAACAGGAAAGAGGTGTTGACCATGGCGGAATTAGATATGGCCCAAAGAATAAAGGATTTGCGGGTTTCGCAGAACCTCACTTTAGAACAAGTTGCCAATGAAGTTGGTGTTGGAAAAAGCACGGTCAGAAAATGGGAAACCGGTATGATTGCCAATATGCGCCGGGATAAAATCGCTTCCCTTGCAAAAGCATTGCACACCACCCCGGCCTATTTGATGGGCTGGATTGATGAACCCCACCGGGAAATTACCGTGGATAACCTGTTCAGGATCGAAACAAAGAAGTTCCCGCTGTTGGGGAACATTGCCTGTGGGGAACCGATCATGGCAAATGAAGAAGTTGATCTGTATGTGGAAGCCGGGGCCAACATTCAGGCTGATTTCTGCCTGAAGGCAAAGGGCGATTCCATGATCGGGGCCAGAATATATGATGGTGACATTGTTTTCATTCGGAAACAGCCCATGGTTGAAGATGGTGAAATTGCCGCCGTTATCATTGACGATGAAGCCACGCTGAAGCGGGTCTATTATGATCAGGAAGCCGGGGTTCTTCAGCTTTTCGCAGAAAACCCACAATATAAAACCATGCGCTTCAGCGGTGAAGAATTGGATCACATCAGGATCATTGGTAAAGCTGTTGCGTTCCAAAGCGATATAAAGTAAAGGGGGTTATGGGCCATGTTTGGAAAGAAGAAAAATTCCGCCATACGGGTTATGCACTATGAAGGCATCACAGGATTTGCCACAGACTATCCTTGTACCTTGGAAGTTCAAGATGATCTTTTAGTGATCAAACGGCTGAAGCCAGAAACCACAGTAACTTTACCCATGAATAGAATCCAATCCTTCAGCGCAATGGGTGAAGCGGCCTTCATGCTGAAGTATCATGGACAAGCCTTTTCCACATCCAAGGCCAAAGGAATCCAGAAGTATTATTTGGTGATCTCCTATGACAAAGGCATGATTGCAGTATGGGGAACCGCCAAGGAATACAATGAATTTCTGAAGTTGCAATATTCTTTCGGCGGCTCACCTGAAACCATTGAATTGTAAATAGAACAGATAGAACAGATATTTTTCCTATCTCTGATATATTATTTTATATTTTTTTATATTTTGATTTGAATAATATAGCATCTGTTCCATCTGTTCTATTCAAAGATTTTCAAGAGATTTCAGGCATTTTCAGCAGAACAGATCAGAACACATAAGCAAAAAAAATGACCGCCCCCGGTCTTGCACACCGGAAGCGGTCAGGCGAAACAAACCCTTTTGAAGTTAATGTTTCAACCACCATTGAACATTATATCACATGGGGTTTAGCTTTGCCATACCCTTTTTCCAAGAAAGACAGGTGATATAATGCGAAATCCCAACGGCTATGGAACGGTTGCGAAGCTATCAGGAAAGCGCCGCCGCCCATACATAGTGAAGAAAACCGTTGGATGGAATGAAAAGCGCCAACCGATCTATGATATAATCGGCTATGCGGAAACCCGTGAAGCGGGAAACATCATGCTTGCGGAATACAACCGTGATCCATGGGATGTTGACCGGGCGAAAATCACCCTCCAACAGCTTTTTGATCTATGGAAAGAAAAGAAGGCCCCCAAGCTGGGGGAATCCAACCGTTCTTCACTTTGTTCAGCGTTCAACCATTGTTCAAAGTTGGTGAACAAACCTTATAAACAAATCCGTTCATACCAAATGCAAGAAACCATTGATAACTGTGGGAAGGGGTACAGCACCCAAGCGGCAATCAAAAACCTTTGGGGGCATCTTGACAGGTTCGCCCTTGAATTGGATATAATAACCCGCTGTTACTCTGATCTTCTGACTTCTGATCCAATCCCGCCCACAAGCCGCCTTCCTTTCAGTACGGACGAAATCAAACGGCTTTGGGAACACCAGTCTGATCCTTGGGTTGATACTGTCCTGATCCTGATTTATTCCGGGTGGCGGATCAGTGAATTGTTGAACCTGAAGCCTGAAGATATTGATCTTCATGCCGGGACGATGAAAGGCGGCACCAAAACAAAGGCTGGTAAAGATCGGGTGGTTCCCATCCATTCCAAAATCAGGCCATTCATTGAAGCCCGTCTTGCTGAAGGTGGCCCACGCCTGATCTGCTATAACGGAAGGCCCTGTAATCAAACCCAATACCGGATATTTTGGGCGGACATTATGAAGGCTCTGGAAATGAACCACACCCCGCACGAATGCCGCCACACCTTTGAAACACAGTTGGACAGCGCCGGGGCCAACCGGAAATGTATTGATCTTCTTATGGGTCATGTGTCCAAGGACACTGGAAACCGGGTCTATAATCACAAAACCCTTGATGAATTGAAAGCAACTGTGGCCCTGATACAATGTTGAACATTTTAGCCGCTGAACGCTGAACTATAAACGCATTAGTAACAAGAAAAGCGGGAACCCCTGAAAAATCAAGGGTTCCCGCTTCATCTGTTTTTATTATACCATATACCGCACCGAAACGCAAAGGAGGCGATCTCTTTGAGACGCGGCAAGA
>ENA-UONQ01001424-UONQ01001424.1-human-gut-metagenome-genome-assembly--contig:-CS26-NODE-1424-length-20641-cov-6.698873_pt1 | contig 20641 bp, 23 predicted proteins | sample MGYA00242460_ERZ724007 | MGnify/ENA metagenome assembly ERZ724007
TATTTTTTCGATAACATCACGCGCCGCGTGAGACGGACTTGCGCGCGGTGGTGAGATATGGTATAATATCTGCTAATATGAGAAATTATCCCGCGCGAACCAGACCGCTTTTTGTGAGAAAAGGAGACGAGCCTATGGCCACGTTCACTGTCAACGGAAAATCCGTTACCGTGGAGAAGAATCAGAAGCTGATCCGCTTTCTGCGCGATACGCTGCACCTGACCTCCGTGAAGGACGGCTGCAGCGAGGGCGCCTGCGGCACCTGCCATGTCCTCATCGACGGCAAGCCAACCAAGGCCTGCATCCCGCAGACGGACAAGCTCGAGGGGAAGACCGTTCTCACCATCGAGGGGCTCTCCGACTGGGAAAAGCAGGTCTATACCTTCGCCTTCGGCGAAGCGGGCGCGGTGCAGTGCGGCTTCTGCATCCCCGGGATGGTCATCTCGGCCAAGGCACTGCTCGACGCGAACCCGAACCCCACGCGCGAGGAGGCGGCCTTCGCCATCCGCAACAATATCTGCCGCTGCACGGGGTATGTCAAGATCATCGACGGCATCCTCCTCGCGGGGAGGATCTTCCGCGAGGGAAAGATTCCCGCACCCGCGGCCGACGACTGGCAGTTGGGCTCGCGCGTCCACCGGCTCGACGTGGAGGAGAAGGTGCTCGGCTATGGGCAGTACCCCGACGACGTGTACGTCGACGGGATGTGCTACGGCGGCGCGGTGCGCAGCGCCTACGCCCGCGCGCGGGTGCTCGCGATCGACACAAGCGCGGCGGAAGCGCTCGAGGGAGTCGTCTGCGTCCTGACGCAGAAGGACATTCCCGGCAAAATCAACGTCGGCCACCTGAAAAAGGACCAGCCGACGCTCATCGGCGTGGGGGAGATCACGCACTACCTCGGCGACGCCGTGGCCCTCGTCTGCGCGCGCGATCAGGAGACGCTTGAAGCGGCGAAGAAGCTCGTGCAGGTTGAATATGAGGTGCTGCCCGCCGTCCACAGTCCGGCAGAAGCCGCGGCGCCCGGCGCGCCACTCGTGTTCGAGACGGACGAGAACAACGTGCAGGCGTATAAGCACGTCTCCCGCGGCGACGCGGCGGGCGCAATTGCGAGATCAAAATATGTGCTCACGGAGCACTTCCATACCCCGTGGACGGAGCACGCCTTCCTCGAGCCGGAGTGCTGCGTGGCGCTGCCGCTCGAAAACGGCGGCGTGCGGCTCCTCACGACCGACCAGAGCGCGCACACGACCATGCACGAGTGCGCCGCGATGCTGGGCGTCGACTATGAGCACTGTCAGGTACAGAATATGCTCGTCGGCGGCGGCTTCGGCGGCAAGGAGGACATGTCCGTGCAGCACCACGCGGCGCTGCTGGCATATGTCGCGCGCGTTCCGGTGAAGGTGAAGCTCTCGCGGCAGGAATCCATCCTCGTCCACCCGAAGCGGCACAGCTTCGACATGGATTTCACGATGGGCTGCGACGAAAACGGCATCATTCAGGGCGTGAAGGCCTCCGTCGTGTCCGATACGGGCGCGTTTGCCTCTCTCGGCGGACCGGTGCTCGAACGCGCGTGCACGCACGCGGCGGGGCCGTATGCCTACGAAAACTTCGAGATCGAGGGGTACGCCTACTATACGAACAATCCACCCGCGGGCGCGTTCCGCGGCTTCGGTGTGACGCAGACCTGTTTCTGCACGGAGACGCTGCTGAACCAGATGGCCGACCTCGTCGGCATCTCCCCGTGGGAGATCCGCTACCGCAACGCCATCCGCCCCGGCGGCGTCCTCCCGAACGGGCAGATTGTGGACGAGTCCACGGGCCTTGTCGAGACGCTCGAGGCCATCAAGCCCGCCTATGACGCGGCGGTTGCTGCGGGCGACCCGGTCGGCATCGCCTGCGCGATGAAGAACGCGGGCGTCGGCGTCGGCATCCCGGACTGGGGGCGCTGCAGGCTGATCGTCGAGGATGACGGGAAGGTACACATCTATTCCGGCGCGAGCTGCATCGGGCAGGGGCTCGGCACGGTGCTCGTGCAGGTCGTCGTGACGAACACGGGGCTGCACCGGGACGACATCGTCTATGAGCGCAGCAACACGTGGATCGCGCCCGACTCCGGCGACACGTCCGGCTCGCGCCAGACGCTTGTGACGGGCGAAGCGACCCGCCGCGCCTGCGAAAAGCTGCAAAAAGAGCTGCAAAGTGGAAAGACTTTACAGAACTTGATAGGACAGGAGTTCTACGGGGAATACCTCGCGAAAACCGACCCGCTTGGCGCGGACGTGCCGAATCCGGTCAGCCACGTCGCCTACGGCTACGCCACGCAGATGTGCATCCTCGACCGCGAGACGGGGCGCATCAAAAAGATGGTCGCGGCGCACGACGTGGGCAAGGCCGTGAACCCACTGAGCTGCGAAGGGCAGATTGAGGGCGGCGTCGTGATGAGCATGGGCTACGCGCTCACGGAGCAGTACCCGATCAACGAGGACTGTAAGCCCACGGCGAAATACGGCACGCTCGGGCTCTTCCGCGCGAATCAGATTCCGCCGGAGATTCAGTCCATCGTGGTCGAAAAGCCGGGGCTCTCCGTCGCGGGCGGCGCCATCGGCATCGGGGAGATCACCTCGATCCCCACGGCTCCCGCCATCGCGGATGCCTACTACCGGCTCGACGGCGAGCGGCGTCTCGAGCTTCCGCTGGTAAACACGCCCTACGCGCGGAAAAAGTAACGTTCTACATAGTATAAAACTGGCAGCCCCGGTTGGGGCTGCCGGTTTTTGCTTATTCTTCTGTATGGCCGCTCTGTATGGGGATGCTTCCGAATTTTTCCGCGAACAGGCGGTCGCCGTAATCGCGCAGCTCGCGGCAGAAATCGTCGTACCGCGTGAGCAGGCGCTCACCCTCTGGGGTCAGCGTCGCGCCGCCGCCGCCCTTGCCGCCGGTGCTCGAGTGCAGCAGGGGAAAGCCCAGCTGCCGCTCGGCGTGCTTCGTGATCGTCCACGCCTTGGAGTATGCCATGCCCATCGACATGGCCGCGGCGCGCAGCGAATGAAGCTCCTGCACGCGGTGCAGCAGCGCGGCGATGCCCGGGCCGAAGCACTTCTCCTCAGCGAACAGGCGCACAGATACGTTGTAGTGTAAATTCTGTTCCATACGGCTATTGTACCAGCCCCTGCCGCAAACGTCAACGGCGGGGATTGACCTTTTTTTTAATCGGTGTTATTCTTTTGAAAAACAGACGAAGGGAGCGGGAAGCATGAGAGTTCTGATTCGCGGCGCGGGGGATCTCGCCTCCGGCATCGCCCTGCGGCTGCACCGCGCGGGGCTGGACGTGGTGATGACCGACCTCGAAAAGCCCACGGCCATCCGCCGCACGGTCTGTTTCTCGCAGGCGCTCGTGCTGGGCGCGGCCACGGTCGAGGACGTGACGGCGCGCGCGGCGGCATCGGCCGCGCAGGCGGAGGAAATTCTCGCGGCGGGGGAGATCCCCGTGCTCGCCGATCCGGCATGCACCTGCCGCGAAGCGCTGCGGCCTGATGCGCTCGTCGACGCGATTCTCGCCAAGCGCAACCTCGGCATGCGGATCGGCGACGCGCCCGTCGTCATCGGCGTCGGCCCCGGCTTCACGGCGGGGGAGGACTGCCACGCCGTCGTAGAGACGATGCGCGGGCACACGCTCGGCCGGGTGATCTACCGCGGCAGCGCCATCCCCAACACGAACATCCCCGGCCTGATCGGGGGCTTCGCGGGCGAGCGCGTCCTGCGCGCACCGGCGGACGGCGTGTTTCACCGGAAGCTCGAGATCGGCGCGCGGGTGGAGCCGGGCGACGTCGCGGGCGAGGTGGCGGGGCTGCCGATGCGCTGCATGATCGGCGGCGTCCTGCGCGGGATTCTTCCGGAGGGGACGCAGGTTCACAAGGGCATGAAATCCGGCGACGTCGACCCGCGCGGACAGGTGGAAAACTGCTATACCGCGTCGGACAAGGCTCTTGCCGTCGGCGGCGGCGTTTTAGAGGCGATTCTGCACCTGTCCGGGATATTGAGGAGGGAAGCATGATGGAAAATCAGGTGAAGCTGACGAAGCTCGCGCAGTGCGCCGGGTGCGGCGCGAAGGTCGGCGCCGGGACGCTGGCGCAGCTGCTCGAGGGCATCCGCGTCCACAGCGACCCGAATCTGCTGGTGGGCTTCGACAAGAGCGACGACGCGTCGGTCTACCGCGTGTCGGACGAGCTCGCGCTCGTGCAGACGGTGGACTTCTTCCCGCCGATCGCGGACGATCCCTACACTTTCGGCCAGATCGCTGCGACGAATGCGCTCTCGGACGTCTACGCGATGGGCGGCGAGCCGAAGCTCGCGCTCAACATCATGTGCGTGCCGGAGAAGATGGAAAAGGCCACGATCCACCAGATTCTCCGCGGCGGGTACGACAAGGCCTATGAGGCGGGCGCGATCATCACCGGCGGACACAGCATCTTCGACGACGAGCCGAAGTATGGCCTCGCCGTGACGGGCTTCGTCCACCCCGACCGCGTCCTGACGAACAGCGGCGCGCGGGCGGGCGACGTGCTGATCCTGACCAAGCCCATCGGTATCGGTGTGCTGACCTCCGCGATGAAGGCCGACCTCTGTGACGAGGAGACGGTGCAGCTCGCGATGCGCCTGATGACGACGCTCAACAAGAGCGCGCGCGACGTGATGGTGCACCACCGCGTCCACGCCTGCACGGACGTGACGGGCTTCGGCCTGATGGGGCACCTGCTCGAGATGTGTCAGGGCAGCGGCCTTGCCGCGCGGGTGGACACGAAGGGGATTGACCTCATCGGCGCGGCGATGGAGTTCGCGCGGATGGGCGTGCTTCCGGCGGGGCTCTACCGCAACCGCAGCTTCGCCGAGAGTTCCGTCGACGCCGGTGAGGTGGAGCTGGCCGTGCAGGATCTGCTCTTTGATCCGCAGACGTCCGGGGGCCTGCTCATGGCGGCGGATCCCGGGGACGCGGAGAGCCTGCTGGCCGACCTCCGCGGCTGCGTCCCGAGCGCGCAGCGCGTCGGCGAGCTGACGGCGTATCGCGGCGGGGCGCGGATTTGCCTGCGCTGAAAAACTTTCCTGTCAAATTTTCGGATAAGGGGCTATCCTTTATCCGACTGATATGTTATAATCCAAGATTGAAAAGCGGCAGGTAACTGCCCATATATTCATGCAGGAGGAAAAGCAACTATGGAAACCTATGGTCTGGAGAAGCTGGGGATCATCAACACCCGTGCCGTCTACCGCAACCTGACGCCGGCGCAGCTCGTGGAGCATGCGCTTGCGCGCGGAGAGGGCACGCTCTCCAATACCGGCGCGCTGGTCGTGAAAACCGGTAAGTATACCGGCCGCAGCGCCAACGACAAGTTCATTGTCGACACCCCCGCTGTCCATGACGATATCGCCTGGGGCAAGGTGAACCGCCCCATCGAGAAGGCCAAGTTCGACGCCATCCGCGCCAAGGTCATCGCCTATCTGCAGGGCAAGGACGTCTTTATCTTCGACGGCTTCGCCGGCGCCGATCCCAAGTATACGAAGGCGTTCCGCATCGTCAACGAGTTGGCGAGCCAGAACCTCTTCATCCACCAGCTGCTGCGCCGCCCGACGGCCGAGCAGCTCGCGGACTTCCGCGAGGACTATACCATCATCGCCGCCCCCGGCTTCAAGTGCATCCCCGAGATCGACGGGACGCGCTCCGAGGCCGCGATCCTCGTCGACTATGAGGCGCACGAGGTCGTGATCTGCGGCACGCAGTACGCGGGCGAGATCAAGAAGTCCGTGTTCTCCGTCATGAACTATGTCCTGCCCAAGCAGGGCGTGTTCCCGATGCACTGCTCCGCCAACATCGGCACGCACGGCGACTCCGCCGTGTTCTTCGGTCTGTCCGGCACCGGTAAGACCACCCTCTCCGCCGACCCGAACCGCAAGCTGATCGGCGATGACGAGCACGGCTGGGCCGACGACTCCGTCTTCAACTTCGAGGGCGGCTGCTACGCCAAGTGCATCAACCTCAGCCCCGAAGGCGAGCCTGAGATCTACAACGCCATCAAGTTCGGCGCGATGGTCGAGAACGTCGTCATGGATCCCGAGACGCGCGAGTTCGACTTCGACGACGACTCCCTCGCCGTCAACTCCCGCGTGGGCTACCCCGTAGAGTATATCCCCAACGCCGAGCTCTCCGGCATGAGCCCGAGCGTCCCCAAGACCGTCATCTTCCTGACGGCGGACGCCTACGGCGTGCTGCCCCCCATCAGCAAGCTCGATAAGAACCAGGCCATGTACTACTTCGTCTCTGGCTTTACCTCCAAGGTCGCCGGTACCGAGATCGGCGTGACGGAGCCCGTGCCGACGTTCTCCACCTGCTTCGGCGAGCCCTTCCTGCCGCTCGATCCCTCCGTCTATGCCGCGATGCTGGCCGACAAGGTCGAGAAGGCGGGCGCGAAGGTCTATCTGGTCAACACCGGCTGGAACGGCACCGGCAAGCGCATGAAGCTGAGCTACACCCGCGCCATGGTTACCGCCGCCCTGACCGGCGAGATCGAGAAGAGCGAGTTTGTCACTGATCCCACCTTCGGCGTGCAGGTGCCGACGAGCATCGAGGGCGTGCCCAGCGAGCTGCTCATCCCCGCGAACACGTGGGACGACAGAGACGCCTATGCTGCGAGCTGCAGGAAGCTGGCCGCGAGCTTTGTCGAGAACTTCAAAAAGTACACCCACATGAGCGCCGAGGTCGTCGCCGCCGGCCCCAAGGCGTAAACGCGCATTTTCCGGCCGAAAAACAGACAGAGCGCCGGGAGCCAACCGCTCCCGGCGCTTTTTTCCCCAAGGAGGACAGCGTATGATTGAACTGAAAATCCTGATCGACGAGATCGACTATGACTCCGTGGCAGACTTTCTCGTCCCGCTGCTGGTAGAGAAGCTGAAAAAGGAGGACAGGACCGGCCTCTTCGGTTCCGTGCTCTCCGGCAACTCCGCCATGGCCTCGAACATGGCGCGCGGCCTGCTCGAGAAGCTGCCGCAGGAGAAGAAGGACGAGCTGGTCGTGCAGCTGCTCACGAAGAATCGCGACAAGCTCCTCGAGACGGGCCGCACTGCCGCCGCGAAAAACGGCATCCGCCTGCAGATCTGCGATGTATCGGCGAAGAAAATTTGACCTCTCCGGCAAGAAACGGCGCGCCCCGCGGGTATCCGGACCGGGCTTTTCCTGTTGCCATTGTACACGGAGCGTGCTATGATATAAAATAAGAGAGAATACGAAAGAGGGAGGACTCGCAGATGCTTTTGGCGATTGATGTCGGCAACTCGACGATCTCGGCGGGTCTGTTCGACCGGAAGCGGGAGCTGAAGTTCCTCGCGTCCATCGACACGGACAGCCGCAAAACGGCCGATCAGATCAGCATCGACCTGATGAACCTGTTCCAGCTGTATCACTACGACCTGAAGGACGTCACCGGCGCCATTTTCTCGAGCGTCGTGCCGCCGATCAACTTTATGATGGAAAAGGCGCTCACGCGCCTGCTCGGAAAGCCGCCGATGGTCGTGGGGCCGGGCGTGAAGACAGGGCTGAACATCCGGATGGAGGTACACAACCAGCTCGGCGCGGATATCGTCGCAAACGCCGTGGCCGCGCTGGAGAAATACCCCGCGCCGATCATCATGATCGACATGGGCACCGCCACGACCATCTCCTATATCTCCGCCAAGCACACCTATGAGGGCGGGCTGATGTTCCCCGGTGTGCGTCTGAGTCTCGACGCGCTCTCGGATCATACGGCGCAGCTGCCGGACGTGGCGCTGCAGCACCCGAAACAGCTCATCGGCAAGAACACCGAGGACTGCATGCGCTCGGGCATCGTCTACGGGACGGCGGGCATGCTCGACGGGATCATCGACCGCATCCGCGACATGCTCGGCGAGGACGAGCACCCCTCCATTATCGCCACCGGCAGCAACGCGCCCGTCATCGTGCGCTACTGCCGCAACCGCATCGTCTATGACAAATATCTGCTGATGGAGGGGCTGTGGAACATCTATCAGCGCAACAAATGAACAATTTCTGAAAGTTTCTGTTGAAACGGAAACGAATTTGGGATATACTATCCCCAGTATCTATCTTACGGAGGTTTTTACAATGATTGAGATCACCAAAGACACCATCATCGGTGATATTCTGGATGTCGCGCCTCAGACCGCGCCCATTTTCCTGTCCATTGGCATGCACTGCCTTGGCTGCCCGTCCTCCCGCGGCGAGACCGTGGAGGAGGCCTGCATGGTGCACGGCATCGACTGCGACAAGCTGCTCGAAATCGTCAACGAAGAGGCCAACAAGGCCGCGGAGTAACACAACCGTGACAACGCCAAACGCATACGGCCACCGCCGTATGCGTTTGCTTGCGTCCACAGAAGGAGAGTGGCCTATGCAGCCGAAACATCTACAGCTCGCCCCGCGATTGCAGCTGCTGGCCGATCTCGTGCCGCAGGGCGCGCGCCTGGCCGACATCGGAACCGACCACGGGTATCTGCCGGTCTGGCTCCTGCAGCAGGGGCGGATTTCCTCCGCCATCGCCGCGGACATCGGCGCCGGGCCGCTTGAGCACGCCCGCCGCACCGCGCGCGAATACGACGTCTACGGGCTGGCCTTCCGCCTGTGCGACGGGCTGAGCGCCATCGCGCCCGACGAGGCCGACACGCTCGTCATCGCCGGTATGGGCGGCGAGACGATCATCCATATTCTCGAGAGCGCGCCGTGGACGCGCGGATGCACGCTTCTGCTGCAGCCGCAGACGAAGATCGAGCTGCTGCGTGCGTGGCTGCGCGAGCACGGCTATGCCGCGGATGCCGAGCGGCTCGTGGAGGACAAGGGTAAGCTCTATCTCGTCCTCTCCGTCCGCGGGGCGGAGCCGGGGACGGCGTCGGTACTCGAGCAGTACGGCGGGTTCTGTCTGGAGGGCGACCCGCTCTACGGCGCATACCTCACGCGGCAGATCGCGCGCCTGCGCCGCCGCGCGGAGGGCATCCGCGAGAGCCGCGGGGAGGAGACACAGGCGCTCTTGTCCCTTGCGGCGCAGCTGGAGGAAAAGAAGGAGGTATGGCAGCATGGCGGCCGTGCGTGAAATCGAACAGTTTCTCTATACCTGGGCACCGCGCGAGCTCGCGGCGGGCTGGGACAACGTGGGTCTGCTCGTCGGCGACCCGGACCGCGAGGTCACGCGGATTCTCGTCGCGCTCGACGTGACGCGGGCCGTCGCGGACGAGGCGGCGCGGCTCGGCGCGGAGCTGATCGTGGCACACCACCCGGTCATGAACGTCCGCTGGCACGAGCAGCAGATGCAGACGCTGCGCGACGATACGCGGCTCGGCGGGCTGCTGACGGCGCTGGTGCGCGGGAACCTCTCCGCCATCTGTATGCACACCAATCTCGACGCCGCGGAGGGCGGCGTGAACGACTGTCTCGCCCGAAAACTCGGCCTGCAGGACGCGGAACCGTTCAATGAGGAAAAAATCGGGCGAATCGGCACCATTTCCTGCGAAAAACCCCTTGAAGAGTTCCTACAGGATGTGGTAAAATTATTGGGCTGTCGTGGGCTGCGCTATCACAGCGGCGAAAGACCCGTCCGCCGCGTGGCGGTGGGTGGCGGCGCGTGCGGTGAATATATCCAGAGGGTCATCGACCTCGGCTGCGACACGTTCGTCACGAGCGACCTCGGCTACCACGACTTTTTGGATACGCAGGGACTGAACCTCATCGACGCGGGCCACTTTCCCACGGAGAACGTGGTCTGTGAGGAGCTTGTGCGCCGCCTGAGCGAGGCCTTTCCCACGATTCAGATCACAAAATCGGCCGTCCACCATGACGCCGTGCAATTCTACATGAGCTAAGGAGAGAAGATACTATGTCCGGACATTCCAAGTGGCACAATATCCAGAAAACCAAGGGTGCGGCCGATGCCAAGCGCTCCGCCGCCTTCACCAAGATCGCCAAGGAGATCATCGTCGCCGTGAAGCAGGGCGGCAGCGGCGACCCCGCGAATAACTCCCGTCTCGCGACCGTCGTGGCCAAGGCCAAGGCCGCCAACATGCCCAACGACAACATCAAGCGCACCATCGAGAAGGCACTCGGCGCGGGCAACACCGACAACTACGAGTCCGTCACCTACGAGGGCTACGGCCCCTGCGGTGCGGCCGTCATCGTCGAGGCGCTGACCGACAACCGCCAGCGCACCGCCCCCGAGATCCGCCACTATTTCGATAAGTTCGGCAAGGGCATGGGCGCACAGGGCTGCGTCAGCTGGTCCTTCGACCGCAAGGGCGTGATCGTCATCAACAACGAGGACGAGGAGCTCGACGAGGAGACCGTCATGATGGACGCGCTCGACGCCGGCGCCGAGGACATCGAGGCTGACGGCCCCGTCTTTGAGGTCACCACCGATCCCGACAGCTTCAACGACGTTGTCAAGGCGCTCGAGGCCAAGGGCTACACCTTTGCCAGCGCGGAGATCGAGATGGTGCCGCAGAACTACGTCACCATGTCCAGCGAGGAGGACGTGAAGAGCATGGAGAAGCTCCTCGACATGCTCGACGACAACGACGACGTCCAGAACGTGTGGCATAACTGGCAGCAGGACTAAATTACATAAAAAGGCCGTCTCATCCAGTGGGTGAGACGGCCTTTTTATGTAATTTTTCGCTCCGAACCGCGCATTTTTGTACGCGCGGCGCACAAAAATACACTCTCTCCGCGCAAAGTGTTTTTTTCGACGTACACGCCGCCGCAAAAAACGGATTGGACCTTTTAGATGCGAACTCTGCGAGACTTGGAAGTGACAAATGGCGGTCTGTATGATAAAATAGACGCACAGAAGAAGGGAGGGCCGGTTATGACAAAAGGAGACATCTTCTCGCTGGTGATAACGGGGCTGCTTGCGCTCGGGATCCTTGCCGCTGCGGTTTTGCTGATATGCGGAAAGGGCGGACGGCTGCTCGCGGGCTACAACACCATGACGCCCGAGGAACGCGCGGCCTTTGACGAGCGGGCGCTCTGCCGCTTCTGGGGCAAGATTTTGCTGCCGATGGGCGCGTTTTTGCCCATGGCGGCGGTCGGCGGGATCTATGACCATAGCCATAATCTACAGCAACACGGGAAAGCGGTTCAGGAAATAAGGAAAATCTCCGGCGTTGCCGGAGATTTTCCTTATTTCTTCGATTTTTTGTTCAGCTGGCTGGGATTCAGGGGCTTTTGACCCGCGATGGCGCGGTAGTGGTTGACCTTGTCCAGGCGTTTTTGCTGCTTTTTCGCTTTTTCCTTCTCCTTGGCGCGCTTCTGCGCGGCCTCCTGATCGAGCTTTTTCTTGGCCCAATATTCGCTTTTTTCGTCGGATTTCTCCAGTTCCTTGTACTTTTCCGGGTGACGTGCCCAGTCGATGCGGAAGACAGTCAGCGCGACGAGCAAAATCACGCCGACGGCGACAATGGCATAAACGAGAATGTTCCAGATCATGAATCGCGAGCCCCCTTACCTGATTTTCTCCAGTATACAGGAAAACGCGGGCGCTTGCAAGCGCGTCGCGGCGAAAAGAGGGGAGGGGGCGGCGGAAAAACGGTTGAGTTTTGCCGCATCCGCGTGTATAATATCCAATTGTTTGTACGGCGCGTTTTGCACCGCCGTGATTCTTGATACCACGGAGGAACACCGTTTTGATTACGAGCTTTCAGGAACTGGAGAGGCATGTGCTCTCACACGGCCTGCGCGGACGCATCGCGCTCGCCAACGCGCAGGATGAACCGGCGCTGGCGGCTCTCGTGCGCGCGCAGCGCGCCGGGGCGGCGGAGGGTACGCTTATCGGCCCGGCCGACGAGATCGCGCGGCTCCTGCGCGGAATGGGCGAGCAGGTGTCGGACTATGAGATCGTGCCGTTTACCGGCACGGAGCAGGACGCGGCGAAGCTGGCCGTGCGCACTGTGCGCGAGGGGCGCGCGGACATGCTGATGAAGGGGCTGCTGCACACGGCGGACTTCGCCCGCGCGATTTTAAATCGCGAGACAGGTCTGATGCCGCAGACCGGGCGGCGGCTGCTGAGCCAGTGCGGCTTTTTCCAGTACGACGGGCGGATCGTTCTGATCACCGACGCGGCGATCAACATTAACCCCGATGTCGAGACGCAGATCGGGATCGTCGAGAACACGCTGCCTGTGGCGCACGCGCTGGGGATCGAGACGCCGAAGGTGGCGGTTTTGTCCGCGGTCGAAACCGTGTCGGAGAAGATGCCCTCGACCGTGACGGCGCGCGAGGTGGCGCGGCGCGGGATTCCGGGCTGCGTCGTCTCCGGGCCGCTCGCGATCGACAGCGCGCTCTCGCGCGAGTCCGCCCGCCACAAGACGATCAGCGACCCCGTGGCCGGGCAGGCGGATCTGCTGCTCGTGCCGTATGTCGAGATGGGGGACATCATGTATAAGACCTGCAGCTGCATCGCGGGGCATACGATGGCCAGCACGATCTGCGGCGCGGCCTGCCCGATCATCATCAACAGCCGCAGCGACTCGGACGACACGAAGTACTATTCGATTCTCATCGCCGCCATGATGAGCGGCAGCGCTTCGTAACACATGGCTTTCTTTGCGGGCGCACAGAGTTTTCTGCGTGCCCGTGTTTTTTTTGCGCCGCCGCATGCGCTGATTTGACACAAAGCAAAATTTCTGCTACGATGCCCGTAGCGCTGAAAAGAGAAGGAGGACTTCCGTGAGGATTGTGTCAACTGAACAAAATAAAAATTTTGTTCAGTTGGAGGTAGGCTGACAGAGGGTATTCCCCGGAAAACGGCGTTTTTGGCCGGTTTGACCGTCCGGGGCCGCTTGGCGCGGATGGCCGCCGCACACCTGTTTTTTTATTTAATTGTCTGCTCAACACATCCCCGCGAAAAAATACAATGGATTACCGAAAAGATTCTCCGCAGATCCTGCTCGATTTTCTCTCGTACCACGAGACGATCAAGGCGCACTCGCAGCGCACGGTCGATGAATACTATCTGGATCTGCGCAATTTCTTCCGCTATATGAAGCGCGCCCGAAATGCCGAGCTCCACGAGCTTCCGCTCGATCAGATCGACATCCGCGACGTCGATCTCGCGTTCGTCAGCTCGATCCGCCTGACGGATATCTACGACTATCTGTCGTACCTGAGCCGCGACCGGCTGCAGCACCAGAATAGTGAAATTTCTAACAAAGGGCTGAGCCCGGCTTCCCGCGCGCGCAAGCTCGCGACCATCCGCTCGTTTTTCAATTATCTGTGCAATAAGCGGCACCTGCTGGAGGAAAATCCCTGCAAGGATGTCGACCCACCGAAGCTGATGAAGACGCTGCCGCGCTATCTGACGCTCGATGAGAGCATTTCCCTGCTCGATTCCGTCGACGGCGAGAACCGCGAGCGCGACTACTGCATCCTGACGCTGTTTCTCAACTGCGGGCTGCGGATTTCGGAGCTGATCGGCCTGAACCTCAACGACATGCAGGGCGACGCGCTGCGCATCCTCGGCAAGGGCAATAAGGTGCGCATCGTCTACCTCAATCAAGCCTGCAAGGACGCGCTCGGGCAGTATCTCGCCGTGCGGCGGCCGATCAGCGGCCGCGACCGCGCGGCGCTCTTCCTCTCGCGCAACAACCGGCGCATCAGCCGCTCGACGGTAAACCTGCTGGTCAAGAAACACCTGAGCGCCGCGGGACTGGACAGCACGCGCTACTCGAGCCACAAGCTGCGCCACACGGCGGCGACGCTCATGCTGCAAAACGGCGTGGACGTGAAGGCCGTGCAGGAGGTTCTCGGGCACGAGCACCTCAATACGACGGAAATTTACACGCACATCGACAACGAAGCCCTCCGTGTGGCCGCAAAGGCAAACCCCTTGTCACGCGTTAAAATCAAAGGGAAAATCAAGGAAGAGCCCGATAAAAATCATGAAAAGGACGAGGAGGTCTGAGCTTCCCCGCCCTTTTCACTGTCCGGGAGAAAATATTGCCCGTGCGGCGGCACTTTTTCTCCGCCGGATTGATTGACTTTTTCTGTCAGATGCGATACTCTAATAGTAACTTATAATATGGAGGTTTCCCATGAATACGGCAGAACTTTCCAGCGTATGCAAAGCCGTCCGCAGAGATATCATCAACATGACCGCCAATGCAGGCAGCGGCCATCCCGGTGGTTCCCTCTCCGCGGTGGAGCTGATGGTGAGCGTGTTTTTTAACCACATGCGCATTGATCCCCAGAACCCCAAGATGCCGGAGCGCGACCGCTTCGTGCTGAGCAAGGGCCACGCGGCCCCGTGCTACTACGCGGTGCTGGCCGAGCGCGGCTTCATCAGCCGCGATGAGTTCAAGAATTTCCGTCAGCTGCACAGCATCCTGCAGGGCCACCCCGACTGCAAGAAGGTCCCCGGCGTGGATGCGTCCACCGGCTCGCTCGGTCAGGGCTGCTCCATCGCGGTGGGCATGGCGCTCGGCGCGAAGGTGCAGAAGCAGGATGTCAACGTCTATACCATCCTCGGCGACGGCGAGTGTCAGGAGGGCCAGATCTGGGAGGCGCTGATGTCTGCCGCCCACTATAAGCTGGACAATCTGACCGTCATCATCGACAACAACGGTCTGCAGATCGACGGCAGCAACAACGAGGTCATGAGTCTCGGCGATCTGGCGGCGAAGGTGCGCGCCTTCGGCTTCGAGGTGTTCGAGCTGGACGGCCACGACCTCGAAGCCATCGAGGCGGCGCTGAGCGCCAGAACCGCCCCCGGCGTGCCGAAGTGCATCCTCGCCCACACCGTCAAGGGCAAGGGCGTCTCCTTCATGGAGAACCAGGTGGGCTGGCACGGCAAGGCACCCAACGAGGAGCAGCGCCAGCAGGCTTTGAAGGAATTGGAGGACTGAGACCATGAGTGAGAAAATTGCAACCCGTGAAGCCTACGGCAAGGCCCTCGTCGAGCTGGGCGCCGTCAACGATAAGGTCGTGGTACTCGACGCCGACCTCGCCGGCGCGACGATGACGAAGCATTTCAAGGCCGCCTATCCCGAGCGGTTCTTCGACTGCGGCATCGCCGAGGCGAACATGATGAATATCGGCGCGGGCCTGTCCACGATGGGTCTTGTCCCCTTCTGCTCCACGTTCGCGATGTTCGGCGCGGGCCGCGCCTATGAGCAGATCCGCAACTCCATCGCCTATCCGAAGTTCAACGTCAAGATCTGCTGCAGCCACGCGGGCGTCTCCGTCGGCGAGGACGGCGGCAGCCACCAGGCGATCGAGGACATCGGCCTGATGCGCCTTGTCCCCGGCATGACCGTGATCGTCCCGGCCGACGCCAAGGAGGCCCGCAAGGCCACCTTCGCGCTCGCCGGGTTCCAGGGTCCCGCCTACATGCGCCTTGCGCGTCTGGCAACGCCCGTCTTCGAGGAGGACTACCCCTTCGAGATCGGCAAGGCCAACGTCCTGCGCGGGGGCAAGGACGCGGCGGTGTTCGCCTGCGGCCTGATGGTCAATGAGACGCTCGAGGCCGCGAAGCTCCTCGACGCCGAGGGCATCGAGATCTCCGTCATCAACGTCCACACGATCAAGCCCATCGACGCCGAGTGCGTCAAGGCCTACGCCGAAAAGTGCGGCAACGTCGTCACCGTCGAGGAGCACAGCGTCATCGGCGGTCTGGGCGACGCCGTGGCCGACGTGCTGATGGGTCATGTCGCCTGCAAGTTCCGCAAGATCGGTGTGAACGATCAGTTCGGCCAGTCCGGCAAGGCCGCGGACGTCCTGCGCGAGTACGGCCTGACCGCCGACCAGATCGCCGAGAAGATCAAGCAGACGCTCTGAACAATCCGCCTGCCGCGCAGGAGGACAGGCTAGGAAGCAGTATATCATCGACGCTTTCACCGACCGGGTCTTTTCAGGCAATCCCGCGGCGATCTGTATGCTCGACCGCCCCTACAGCGATGAAATGCTCCAGCGCATCGCGCGGGAGAACAACCTCTCCGAGACGGCCTATCTGCGAAAAACCGGCGAGAGCTGGCACCTGCGCTGGTTCACGCTGAACGGTGAGATTTGATCTCTGCGGCCACGCGACCATGGCGGCGGCCTATGCCGTGATGGAGCTGATCGAGCCCGGAGAGACACAGGTGCGCTTTGACTCGCTGAGCGGCCGCCTGACGGTCGACAAAACGCCGGACGGTCTGTATGCAATGGACTTCCCCGCCTATGCGCTCTCCCCTGTCCCAGTGACGGACGCGATGGAGCAGGCCATCGGCGCGCGGCCCGTCGCGGCCTATATGGGGCGCGACGGGCTGTGCGTGATGGAAAACGAGGCGCTTGTGCGCGCGGCGCAGCCCGATCTGGCGAAGGCCGCGCGCTTCTCCGTCGGCGCAATTTTCCTGCCTCCGGACGCGAAGTAACTAAAAAAAGCTCGCCATGCACTGCATGGCGAGCTTTTTTAGTATATTTTTGCGGTGATGCGGTTTCGGCTCACTCCACCGGCGTTAGCACGCCCAGCACGACGAAGCGGGCGTTGGCGTACTCATAGCTGCAGGTGCTCAGCGTGAGGATCCGGTCCGTGTCGGACGGAACGGCCATGTCGGTGGTGAAGCGCGAATGGCTCATGCACCACGAGAGGTACGACTGGCTCAGATCCGACTGGTAGATCTCCGCGTCATAGTCCACGACCACGCCCGCGAAGAGGTCGACGCGGTAGGTCTGCTCCGGCGTCATGAGATAGAGGTACGGGTGCGCATCGTAAAACGCCTGCTTCTTATACTCCACGAGGTGGCCGAACATCGCGCCCGAGCGCATGTGGTGGCCGTGGATGATCGTGTTGCGGCCGGAGAAGTCGGCCTTGCACGCGGCGTCGACGAAGAGCGTGCCGTTTTTATTGTAGCTGCCGTCGAGCAGACGGTAGAGGTAATAGTCATTGTCGTCGGCCTGCACCACGGGGTAGTTCAGCCCCGTGTCCGCGCCGTAGAGCCACGCCACCACGTCGCCGTTCTGCTGGCGCAGGGCGTCGAAATCGACGGAAATGCGCTCCGGCTCCTTCGTCGTCTGCTCCTCGTCCGTCTCGACGGGGGTGGTGAATTCCTCGGCTGCCTTCGTCACCTGCTCGCTCTTGTGCTTCTCGACGAGATAACTCCCGATCTTATAGGCGGAGAAGGCGAACACGCCGATCAGCACCGCCAGCAGCAGATAATAGAGAACCTTTTTCATAGAGCCCCTCCCCATGCGTTTTTATCTATTATATCGAAAATGCCCGCCCATTGCAAGCCCCGCGACGGGCGCGATTTTCGCGCTTTACTTCGGGCAAGAATTGTAGTAAGATGAAACTGAACAGAAGAAAGGAGCGTTTTCCCATGATCTACTTCAACAGCGATTATCTCGAGGGCGCCCATCCAGAGATTATGAAGCGTCTGGCCGAGACGAACATGGTGCAGACCGTCGGCTATGGCGAGGACGAATACTGTGCGTCTGCCCGCGCCAGGATCCGCGCGGCCTGCGATGCGCCGGATGCGGATATTCACTTTTTCTCCGGCGGCACACAGGCGAACACAACCGTGATCGCCGCGATCCTGCGCCCGTGGCAGGGCGTTCTCTCCGCCGCGAGCGGACACATCAACTGCCACGAGGCCGGCGCCATCGAGGCCACCGGCCACAAGGTCATCGCCCTGCCTACGGACGACGGCAAGATTACCGCCCGCCAGATCGAGGACTATGTCCACTGGCACCGGACGGACCCCTCCAGCGACTTCATCGTCCAGCCCGGCATGGTCTACATCTCCCACCCCACCGAGTGCGGCACGCTCTATACCAAGTCGGAGCTGACGGCGATCTACGACGCCTGCCAGCGCTGCGGGCTGCGGCTGTTCATCGACGGCGCGCGCCTTGGCTACGGCCTGATGACCGACGGGACGGACGTGACGCTGCAGGACGTCGCGCACCTGTGCGACGTGTTCTACATCGGCGGTACGAAGGTCGGCACGCTCTTCGGCGAGGCGGTCGTGATTACGGAGCCCGCGCTGAAGAAGGACTTCCTATTCATGATGAAGCAGCACGGCGCGCGCCTTGCCAAGGGCCGCCTGCTCGGCATCCAGTTCGACGCGCTCTTCACGGATGATCTGTACCTGAAGATCTCACGCCACGCCATCGACATGGCGCACCAGATCCGCGAGATCTTCGTCTCGGCGGGCTATCCCCTGCTGTTCGACTCCCCCACCAACCAGCAGTACCCCATCCTCCCGGACAGCGACCTCGCCGAGCTTGGCAAGAGCTTCGGCTATGAATACTGGGAGCGCGTCGACGAGACGCACTCCGGCGTGCGCTTCTGCGCGAGCTGGGCCACGACGCAGGGGAACGTCGACGCCCTCCGTGCCGCCGTACAGGCGCTCAAAAAGTAAGCGTTCCATGTAAAAAAGGGCATCCGACCGCGCCGGATGCCCTTTTTTTGAAAAATTCCGCGAAAACCGCGTGGGTTTTCCGCGTGTTTCGTGTATCTATTGGATAGAAAGCGCGTGAGAGGAGGCGATGGGCATGCGCGAGCGGGAGATTGCCGGGCTGCTGCGTGATAAGCACCCGGACGGGATGCAGCAGCTCCTGCTGCACTACGGGCCGCTGATCCGGTACATCATCGCGCCGATCGTCCCGGACGCGCACGACCGGGAGGACTGCTTCTCCGAGGTGACGCTACGCATCTGGGAAAAGGCCGACCGGTTCGCCCCCCAGCGCGGCAGCTGGAAGGCATGGCTCACCGCCGTCACGCGGAACACGGCCTATAACTTCGCGCGGCAGACCGCGCGCCGCGGCGAGGGTGAGCTTCCGGAGCATGCGCCCTCCCCTGCCCCGGATCCGGAGGAAGCGCTCCTATGGGCGGAGCGGCGACGGGCGCTGCAGCGGGCGCTCGCGCAGCTGAGCACCGCGGAGCAGGCGCTGTTTTACCGGAAATACTACTACTTACAGCCGACGAGCCAGATTGCATCGGAGCTTGGAACGACGGAGCGCGCCGTCGAGGGGCGGCTCTACCGCCTGAAAAAGCGGCTGCGCGGAATGCTGGGAGGTGAGCTGGATGGATAAGCGCGATCGGAACGAGCAGGCCTTTGAGACGCTGCTCGCGGAGAACCTCCCCGCGCCGCCCGAGACGGTCGTCGCCGGGGTGACACCCGGCCATCGGGCGCTGCGGCGCGTGCTCTGGGGGAGCGCGCTCTGCACGGTTACGCTGCAGGTGAGCGGCCTGCAGTATATCCTCCCTACCGTCGGGCTGGTGCTGCTTCTGCTCGGTTTTCGCGCTCTGCGGCGCGAGAATCGCTGGTTTTGCGCGGGCTTCCGGTTCTGCGGCGTGTGGTTTGCGTGCGCCGCTGCGGGTCTTGCGCTGCGTGCCGCGATTGCGCCGGAGACGGCGTCCAGTTGGCTCGGCTATGCCGCCGCGGCGCTCGAACTCGCGGTGTTCCTCTGTCTCTGGCGCGGGCTGGACGCCGTGCAGCGGAAGGCCGGGCTCCCGTCCGGTAAAAGCGCGGCGGCGCTCTTTTTCTGTTATGTGCTGCTGGTTGCGCTGACTTTCGCGCGGCCAAACGTCGGCTGGCTCTTCGCCGCGGTCATTCTCGCCGCCTATCTCTGCGTTCTGCGCAGTCTGTTCAGGCTCACCAGGGTGCTGGACGAGAGCGGGTACGCCGTCCGCCCCGCGGCGGTGCGGGTGCCGGACGGGTGGCTTGCTGCGGGGCTTACGGCTTGGCTTGCCGCCTGTATCGCCTGCGGCTACCTCTTCGGCGGGAGCTACGCGATGGACTGGACGGCGCTGCCGCCGCAGGGTGCGTATGCCGAAGAGCGAGCGCAGCTCGCGGCGCTCGGATTTCCGGAGGATGTGTTTGCGGATCTCTCGGAGGACGATCTCGCCGCCTGCCGCGGCGCGCTGCGCGTGGTGAGCCGGTCGGAGGACGTCTCCATGAACGACGGGCGCACCGTCAAAAAGGGTTTCGGCCAGCACACATGGACGGACATCGTCTATGACACGCGGGAGCTGCGTGTCACGGGTGTCGCCGTACAGATAGCGGAAGCCTCGGACGGCGGGGGTGAGTGGATCGTGTTCTATCACTTCCGCTGGCTCGAGAATCCCGGCTTTTACGGCACGGAAGCGCTCCGCGTCCTCCCTACCTCAGACGAACCCGTCGACTGGGGTGATTGGACGGGGCGCGTGCTGTATGACCGCGGCGGCGCGGCAAACGCCGCGCCATACGCCTCCCTCGGCAACGTGACCGCCGCATACAGCAGCTTCGGCACGCTCGTGACGCAGACAAACGGCATCGCCGCCTTTTCGCTTCCGAACCGGGGTGAAAACCAGCGCGGCTACGTCGCCTGCCGCGTCAGAACCCCGGCGGAGACGCCCTATCTCCGCATCCAGATGGATTACGTCCACCAGAAGACGTGGCTGCAGTATCCCGTGGAGCCGTCGGCGGAGGCCTACAGCCACAACCGCGCCGACGGCCGGGTGCTCTGTGTGAGCCAGTGGGTATTCAGCTTCAGCATCCCATAAAGCATACGGAAGGCCGGGCCAGTGGCCCAGCCAACCCAAGTCTCCCCCCCCCGCGGCGCGATTTAAAAGAAGATTCAAAAAACCCCCCCCCC
>ENA-UONQ01001426-UONQ01001426.1-human-gut-metagenome-genome-assembly--contig:-CS26-NODE-1426-length-20626-cov-26.968451_pt1 | contig 20626 bp, 17 predicted proteins | sample MGYA00242460_ERZ724007 | MGnify/ENA metagenome assembly ERZ724007
GATAGCAGCTCCATTCAAAAGCCCTTGGCCTATGGCCAGGGGCTTTTCTCGTTTCTTTGCAATCGCCTCCCGCTGTTACAGACTTTGCTGTATTCAAAAAGCCCCTCAGCTTTGGCTTAACAGTGATAAGGAACTAAATCACTTATCAACTGTTAGCTGACGGTTTTCGGGTGCATACGAAACTCCCGTCTGATTCCTAACAGGAATTAGGCGGGAGTTTTTCTTGTTAACAGAGCCAATATTGGAGGATAGCATTATGAAAACATTACTTTCCTGTGAATTTAACATGGATACCGGCTGCGTTGAACTAAGATATTCTGACGGTCCCATGATTTCCATTAACTGCACCGCTGTAGAGGACGAAGTTGCGAACAGCTGTTTCCAGCGGTCTGAACTGGATTGGCTCATCTACAACGATCCGCTGTCCTATGCGGAATTGATTTTGAATGGTAACCCAGAAGAATACTTGCGAAACGTAACGAATATTCCGCAGTTGGATTTCGACTGATAATCAAATCTGTCAGCGATACATTGAAATACTTCCTCTATAGCTGGCAGCAGATAAAACACTGTTAGTTATAAAAACTTCCGCTTTTTTTGATTCTTAAGTGGGATCGAGCGGGAGTTTTTTCTTTTAAGAAATAATCTGTAGATTTTTATGGATGCGTATTATTCATAGCACATCCTAGTTAAATGCTCTTGTCCAGCTCTGAAAGATGCTGAAGAAAATCATTTCCGCTGTATCGCAATTCGTTTTGCAGAAGAACTGCACCACGATCCAAGTGCGCTTTTACGGCTCCCGGGAAATATTCTTCATCAGACATATGGCGATGGGCACACACTTCAAACAAACACTTATACAATGCATCTGCATCACCGGTAATTGTCTGTCGATTCAATTCTCGCCCCAAATTGTTCGTCTTAAAATCCTCTTCCTGTAAAGGCCCCTTGCGCAATGACAACGCCAATGAAAGCTTAATAAGTGTTGCATATGGAATATTGGTGCTGCTTTCAATTTGAGTCAGAATTTCCTCAGTTTTTTTTGATGTTTTCAATTTAAATGCCATAGTTACACCTCAAAATACTGATTATTCATGATATGTGTACATTTATCATCACCATATTCCAACAAGAAAATATTAGAGGTCTGATCATGCAACGCCAACATGTGCTTCGAACTGATTTCTTCGTTAGTGGACAGAACAAAAAGTTGGCCAGGAAGACGCTTGAAAAACTGCTCTACTATATTAGCTCTATGATCCGTGTCAATACGGGCAAATGGAGTATCAATAATAAAGGGAAGTTCACACTTGCATTGTTGCATCATCGCCCAATAAAGTGACATGACAAATACTTGGGTTTCACCCTTAGACAAAGTATCTTTGTCTATTTCCATCATAAGCTCAAATTCGTTAAGATGACAAGACTCCAATTCTTTGCCAAAATTTCTTTCGTCGGGATTTCCGATCAATTCACTTAACTGAGAAAATGCATATTTGCGCAGACTTCTTTGAATACCCGCAATACCGGATCGACGACAGATTTTTATCAGATCCTTTTTTTCTACAATTTGCTTCCGCAACAAATGTACTCGAAACTCGTTATCGATCTGAATGTCGTCAATAAATTTCCTTTTGCGAATCAAACGATAGAATTCAGTTAGAGTATCTTCACGAACCTCTCGAATCAGCCTATCAAATATTATGACTTGCAAGTCTTCCAGTAACAATAACACTTTACTGGAAATAGCTGATACAGAACGACGCTTAATATCCATTTCTAACTTTTTATAGGCTGTTTCTAGTTCTTTTTCAGCGACAATAATATCTTCCTCGCAAGCCGTTAACTCTGTTTGTTTACTCTGAGACTGTAGGGAAAGGTCATAAATTTCTTTTGTAATTTTAGATATAGCATCCGTATATTCCTGGTAATTCTCAACAGAACTATTTTGAAGTTTTTCTCTAATTTCCTGAGATTTTTTTAGAGACTTATCTAAGCGTTTCCGATAACCAGCAATTTTTTTAATTTCGAATTGCGATACACGATTTAAAACAGCCTGAACCCTCATTTCATCATCGTCTGAAAGTCCAAAAAGAGGAACAAAATCTGCCCATCCATTTGCAGGAAGTAAGAACTTTATAATATCGTTGTATAGAATGGAACCCAACCGTTCTGAATCAGGAGCACCAGCTTTATCTACGGAGGAAACAACAGCATTTTTGAACCTATCTGTTTGGATAGATTCTGAAATTGCCTTCCATGTTTTAAATTCATGTTCTTTGGCAATCTGAGGACGAACCTGATCCAGCAACGGCCCAACAATAATAAACGGAAGTATTTCTGCTGCCGTGGCCTTTCGCTCCCAGTTGATGCGCTCTCTACGCTCTTCCTCTTCCTTAAGCTGTGTATTTAATGTTTTCCATTCATCCAGAGAAATACCGCCTTGGTCTGAATATTCCTTTTTGAGTCGTTCAATATCAGCGCTTTTCTCATCTTGCTGGGCTTGAAGCTCTGCAATTTCACCTGCCAGACGATCTCTCGTTTGTCTTAGTCTTTTTAGTGTAGACTTACTCTGGAGATATTCCCTGGTTATGTCGTCCTCCTCAGAACTACTGGATGTTAAAACCTTTCTAACATTGGAATACATAATGTCGAAGGTGTCGTTGCCACTTAAAACCATGAGAGCATCTCGCACATTGTTTTTTTGGTCGTCCAACAGATACTCAGCTATTCGTTCACCATCAAAAAAGCACAATTTCAGAAGTGCTGGTGGAATCAAGTGAAGCAAGAAAGTTTGAAAGTCAGCCAGATCTTGATCGGCTAAGTGATGGCCATTCTTTACCACTTGGAAATCTTCTTTCGGCTCACCCTTTTTCCATGACCACGAACGGACAATGCGGTACTGGTCCAAATCTCCGTTTGTGCTGTCAGAGAATTCAATAGCAACATATGCATTTTCATCCTCGTCCATCTTGGCCTGATCATTGATGTAGGTCATAATTTTCTTGGTGTATCGTTTCCCGGAATTCTTATATCCAAAGCAGTAATGACCATACAATGCAAGTTCAACTGCCACAAATAAAGTTGTTTTACCCGCTCCGTTTTTGCCTCCGATAATTACGATTTTCTTACCCGGATCGGAGGTGTTTAAATTAAAGGCATTATAATCCTTATAAGAGCCGAAATTATTCAATTCAATCTTCTGTAATATCATTCTCTAATTCCTCTCTTATACGGTCAAAATGAAGCCATCCTTGATTTAAGACCTTTTCTACTTCCTTGGCAGTTTCACTTGAACGAGTGTACAACTTGCTATTATCTACTGCCGACATTAGTCGAGACATCAGGTCAAAAGGAACGTCATGTTTCTCACATAGATCATGGATTGTCCCCAATGTTTCATGGTCATATTTAGCCTTTTTATACTGATCCCACGGTAGCCTTTCTCCCATAACTTCAAAGTAAATATCGACAACTGCTCTGCAGGTCAAATCACCTTCCTGCTCCCATACTTTATCGATAAACTTGAGTTCTTCTACAGAAATCAGTTCAAATCCTGAACTTTTCTGCAGCTGAAGAAGTCGACGAAGCATTTCCTTACGGGTTTCTAGCGTGAACGGCCCACGACCAAATTCTCCATTTTTCATAAGATATACCGCACCATTTCTCCGTCGGTAATCTCGTGCTTCAGGAGTCCTTCTCAATTCAACAAGCCAGTTACGATATTCACGCAGGGGAATCAGTTCTGTAGACCCGTGATCGATAAAATTCTTCAGAGACTTATCTTCCTTGACCATAGTACAGCACCAGCAACCAAATCTAGAATTACCAGTGATTGCAATTTTATCTTTGTTTACCTCGCCTACTACACTTTGCTCTTCGCCCATTTCCTCCCCCTGATAGAGGGAAAAGAGATATCGATTGTCCGTTCCCCAAGCGCTTTGTCCATCGTTTTTCAAAAGATATTCCCATACATCCTTATTTTCGATTTCAGACAAAGGGCTATATATATATGCTTTCGAAATCGAGTCATGAGGAGTCAGGATTTTTCCTTCGATTTCTCTTGACGTGATACTTTTTGAGCGAGTGGAACTTTCAGCCTTACGAACACCTAACAGAATTACAATTTCTCCGTCTTTCCGGATTACATTGTAGGTAAAAGCGTTAGAAGGAAGAATCTTTAATCGATCCGTACACCACCGAAAGCCCGGAGCTTCTGGGGTTGGATAACCCAAACCTATCACTAAACTCCAGAATCTATTTTTAACTTCTGGATAGATGATATGGGACTCTATATTCAGTTGTTTTTTGATGCTTGCTGCGTTGATTGCAGCGCTCATGTTATGCATATATCGCCTTACAACGGGGTTTTCAACCATTGTATCCGATGTTACGATATACACTTTCTTTTTACGCTCCTCTGGAGCAAGCGATTCAAGCATTTCAAAGGTTAGTTGGCAAAGGAGCGTCGAATCCTTACCCCCGCTATAACCAATCATCCATGGACGAGAATCATGCTTATAGACAAGAGCCATTTGTTCAATAATTGCTTTGAACTGCTTTTGTGCTTCTTCGTTCATCTTGTTCATCCTTGCTGGTCATTCTGAGCCTGTAATTCAAGAAACAGCTCCCAGAATGCTTTATCTTTAATATAAATAGGTTTTGGGCGATTACCCATTTTGACAATGCTATAATGCTTTTGCAGTTTCTTCACATCACCAAACAATTTTGTTTCTTCTGCGCTGTTAGCTTCTGTGTTAAAAACAAACCGTATGTCCGTGTTTTTTAAATCTGCAACATTATGTACAACCCAAGTCAAAATGTATTTGGAGAAATCATCATCGCCGCTGCCGAAATGTTTCAGAAATTGCGTGGATAAGATAGTTCCTACACCAAATTCACGACCCTCTTTTAAAATCTTTTTTAACGAAGGAAATCCCTCATGAAGGAAATTGTCTGCTTCATCCACCAGAATCATTTTTGTAAGTTGTCTATGTTTGCCTAAGAGTTTACTAGATCCTCTGGCCTGCATTTGTGCATAAAACAGATCCAGTGTTATGGCAATAATTAAGTTTTGCAGATCTGTGTCATAACCAGAAATATCAATTACAACAACCCCCGTCAAAAGATCGAAGAGGGATTCTGTATTGCGGCTGTCAGCCTCAAACACCTCAAAATCTGCCAATGTACGAAGTGCCGCCTCCAGAGAATCGCCTTTCTTAATGTCATCATCCCCCATATAAAGGGAATAAACATTCTGGAATGTTGGAGCAGGCAAAGTCCAAGTTTTTGGATCATTAGGAATAATACCCCTGGACACATATGCACTCTTGATGCAATTTAGCAAAGTGCTACTTTGCTTTGGACCTAAGTGATAGACACGAGAAAGAGTATCGTTAAATGTATTTGCTACATGAATGGGTAAGAGAGGCTTAAACACACGGGGCTGCGTAAGAGCAAGCGGATTGTAGGGAAGATGGTATGGTTTTAGGACCTTTGCATTTGTGGCCTTCACAAAATTTTCTTTGCTCTCGTTGTAGTCACCCTTATAATCGAAGATTAAAATACCAATGTCAGAGCTTTCTACGTTATTTACTCTTTCTCTATATAGCTGAGCAACCAATGATTGAGTAAATTGCGTTTTTCCGGTACCCATTGTTCCGATGATACCTGTGTTCGTATGGAATACTTCATCCGTATTTCCAGGATGCCAAAATAAGGGCATACCAGTATTCTGATCTTGTCCAAAGAGAACACTAATTTCCCGATCATCGTCCGCTTTCTCCTTGAGAGGCTCTGGAGTAACCAAGGTCAGGTTTTCTGAACATTCAACAGATCCTTTATCGGTTTCTTTCTCTTGAGGTTCTGTTTTGTCTTCCTGGCTTTCATCTTGAATCTCTCTCATTGCTTCCTTATGAGCTTCTTTTTGCTGCTCATATTCTTTTACTGCTTCAGCGTGATCCGATGTATAAAACCTCGAAAGTTTCGGAGGAAGAAATTTAGACAATTCTATATCACAAGCAACTTCAGCAACAGTTTTTACCAAGTACTCGTAGCCCTCATGCTCAGGCAGTTGAAGAATGGCAATATTATTTTCAGAATCGATTACACCGGAAATAAGGCTTTCACTTTGCTTAAAGGAAATAATGGTCCCAATACCGATGTATTCATTTACTGCCTCGGAAATTTCATAGTTTTCATTTAACAAATCTTCCCGGCATTCATCAAGGACAAGCTGCCATGTTTCCTCCGGATAAATATCATACAGCTTCATCTTTTCACAACTCAGAATTGCAAGCTGCATAACAAAGTTTCTAACAACTTTCCGTTCAATAGTATTTCGTTCTTCTCCATCCGGCCACAACGCATGAAGCAGACCATTATGGGTATTGATTATCTGACCTTTGGCCTTCTCGATAACCCCTGCATCATTCAGCCCGATTTTAACTTCGATAGGATGAAGGTGCACATAAATTCCCTGCTCCGATTTTTCAATACCAATCAGCAGCAAATCGTCACAGGTAGCACCGTGATCAAAAGACAGATTTTTAGCTGAAAGCAAGCCATTATTTTGAGAAAGGCCTGTATTTCCAGATACTCTAAGTAACTCTTCAAGGGACACTGGTACCCAAACAATATTATCGTGGGTATAGTACGCCATTGCAAATTTAACAGCAGAAATGATGCTCATTTTCTCTCTGCTGAACGTACTGTCAAGCGCTTTCTTCGAAGAGATCAATCGAAGCAGCCAACGGCCATTGACCGCATTGAAGAAATCAATAATACGTTTTGCTGCGTTTGAATCGGCTTTGACATTTTTCTTTGCCAGCTCTTGGGTAATGATGCGCTCATATTGCTCGGCTTTGCGTGTTACTGTAATAGCATTATAGCCACTTGCAGAGGAATTCTGGTCGCCATAATGGATGATCAGCAAATCTTTGGATTGCTCATCCTGATAGAAAAAGCTTAGATCTACTTTAGGGTCAACAAATACCACCCAATTGGCGGCAGAATAAACCTTGTTAAGCTGAACGCTGGATTTTTTATGTACTTCAGTTGTGATGCAATGATCCGGAGTATAGGTGCTACTTGAATAGGCAACACGGTAAATTGAATTCAGTAGTGCAGCAAAATCATTTAGCGGAGTCTTTGGGGCGTATTTGGTTCCAAACCCAGTTTTGTACCAACCCTCATCTAAGACCGACGGCACACCGGAAATAATTCCATTCAACGACGTACCCGTTGTCAGCCGGGAAATCTGGCTATCTCCACATTTATCGCTGGATAACATTTCATAAAATGCAATGTGGGAATATCGATACGTATCCTCTGTTTCCTTATGAATATAGTATTGTATTTTGCTGACGAGCATAGCTGACAAGTCGGAGTTGTGCTCATATTTTCCATCGATATCGCAGAGATATTCTTTTGTACGCTTCAAATTTGACAAAACAGAGAAGTCATTATAGTGTGATATAGCATCCCTGTCGCTGTAAATATTGACTTCAAAATTCAGGATCTCATCAGGTATACAGTTATTAGCAATTTGACGCTTGAAATATCGAATTATGCCTAAAAAGATTTCTCTGCAATCGCCCAAATTATGTAGGCTCAAAATCATACGGTGATCGCCGATATCTTTGAACAGAAATCTAAAATGGGCATAATACTCCTCAATTTTTTCCGCAACTAACTTAGGCACAAAATCCCGAATTTCATTATATCGGTCCCCATCAATAGCGGTATAATATTTCCACTCCGGCGACTCATCCTGCTCAACAATTTCATAAATTGTCTGCTGATCACCCTTGATATAAGGAAGAAGATTCGCTGATGTCAGACGATTGACAATATCATCACGCACACTACCAAGCCCCAGTTCCTGACGGATCTGAAGCTGATACATAACATTCAAAGGATGAACAGGCGAAAACGCAATAGAGTTTCGGGATGGATCATATACCATTCCTAATTTGAGCGTATTATTGTGCTCTGGACTTAGAATGTCACCTTCTTTGACCCGACTCAAAAACATCTGATAGGCTATAACATAATCTTCAGCCGCTTTACACAAATCTTCGTCATAATAAGCCAGACTAGGTAACTGTCTGCGATTTTTAAAAATGGAAAGAAAATTTATATATGCATCTCTTACATCCTCAGGAATTTCAATTTCCTGTGAATTGTATTCGCCATTGAGATTTTTGACTACGTATAGCGCTTGTTTTTCAACAATGAAGGATTCACATTTTAGATTTTCTTCAAAACCACCAACTGCATAATAGGGGGTGGTACCCATAATGATTTTTCCGCTCCTGTATTCAAACCCACGTTGCCGCTCATTTTTTTGCTTAAATGCTTTTACACCAGTTAATTTGGACGGCTTTACCGTATCATCAGAAATGCCCAAAGGGATCTGTATAGATCCGCAGGAAAGATTAAAAAGAACTTTGCCATTATCCGGAGAAACACTATTTTCATCTAATACCAATGTCAATGTTGTATCAAAATTACACGAATAAATCTCTTGTTCTGCTACAACTGCACTGATCTGATTTGATGCCCCTGGATTGATGACTAGGCACTCTTTAATACCCTCTGCAATAATGCGGCGTTTTTTACCACTACCTTCGATTTTATAGCATGTCTGAAGATTTTCCAAATAAGAAGGATTTAGGTCTAAAATACAGATTTTGAGATGGAATACTGCCGTATCACTGCTGGGATCACGTATATCCACATTAGTAAATACGCAACCATCTGCTTGAATCTGTAACCGTAATTCTTTAGACTCCCCTAAATTTATCGCTATATTGGAGTCTTTTACCATAATTAAGTCTTTACGAACAGCTATATTGAAAGGGACAGCAATCGTAACCGTTTCCTTCTTTTCAGGATTATAAATCAGGATATGTTTCTCACGTTGCTTTGCTTTTGTGGTACCACCATCTCGAATAAAAAGTTTCTGATCTTGCTGAAATTCATACTCTATCGGGCTACCACAATAAGCAACAATGGAATCATTATCGATTATAAGAGGTGTATTCTGCTTTTTTTCCTTTTTAGCCTTTGAACGCATTACATCTGCGTAGGTAAGATTCTCAAACCAGTTGATTCCTTGACGCTTTTTATTTTCCAACTCACTGATAAAGCTACTGTCAAAACTACTATCAAGTCCATCACGTAAATTGCCAAATTTGAAAATCTTATCAATTATTTCAAAATCGCGGTGATTTTCATCGATCTGTTGTTCCTGCTTTTTGGGATCAGATTTCAAAGCTAATCCATTTGCATCCGGAAGCAACCGGAAATCAATCCAACTCTCCTCGCTTACTCTTCCAGTGCACACAGATGTTAACAGACCTTTATATTCAAACAGTGACTTTCGATCCGCAAAACGATCAGACTTTTTTCGCTTTAATTCGTGCATCAGCAATACATGGTCGGCTGCAGACAGTTGAGCTTCTTCTATGTTTTGTTCGATGGTCTTGAGCAACTCATCCGCACAGAAAGGCATTCCTTTTGCTGAAAGATCACGAGTAGCACTAGAAATTGTGTCTATTGGTGCACAGGTAATCATCAAAATGGGATTTTTGTTAATAGACAAAGGAATATTTCGCAGCGTAGCAAAGAAGTCATCTGTCATTCCATTGATCTGCGCAGCAATAATAATCTCCTTATTTGTAAGTTTTACAGTAAATGTATGATATTTTTCTTGATAAGAAAATTTGCCCTGAATATCCTTTTTAAGCGTAATATCATATAATGCATCATTTACCTGTTCTACCAACTCCCCATTATCAAGCTTGAAGCAAAACCGGTCACCGTCATGTAAATTATCGCATTCCTGCTCAAAATAGCTGATAATGCGTGTTGCTATGTAATTAAAGAATTCTTCGTACATATTGCGCATCCCCACTATCGCTCTTCTTTTCTATCAAATTCAGCTTGGTATAAAACTGGACAACTTCGTCTTTAGATGGTTGATCCAGAAAAACGCCTCTTAACTCAAACTGGCGAAACACTTCATTCAAACTCAATTTTTCTTCATCATGAATAGCAAGTTTCGTCAGGAAGATTAAAAATTCTTCCGTGATATTCAGCATCAATCCACTGGCACCTCGTGATTTCAGAAATCGATCGTGGCAAAATGTTTCAAAATGCTTTACATAGCCATCACTGACTCTACCACGTCCTGTATTTCTAAATTGAGTTCGAACACTTTCGTATAAATAGTTAACTTCAGAAAAAACAGTTCCTAATTGCTCATTTTTCTGAAGATCATTTAACTCACTGCAGTCCGAAATAGCATTTCGATACAAGTCGCAGACACAGCGAATCTGAGCCGCCACCTCTTCTTCCATACCTGTTTTCTGAACATGGTCTCTTAATGCGATATAATCGAACTGCTCACCTGTCGGATTCTGATTTAGAATCTCCAAAGTAACTGCATGATAAAACTGCTGCTTGATTGCGGGCAGAAGCTGCTGCCAACCCGATCTATAGCATTCTCTTGCTTTGTTTGTCCGTTCCCAATCCAGACTAAAATAAAGCGGAACTATTTCGTACCTATCACCATGTTCAAATCTTGATAATGCCAAACAAGTTTGACTTGTATAGAAAAAATGATAAAACTCCAGCAAATCCACAAGGTATTCTTTCGTCCTTGCTGTATTTTTAAGGATAAATTTCAGATCTTTCATAAAAATCTTTTGAGGAGCAAGATGTACAATATAGTAAGGGTCAATTGGAGCTGGCGGCTCAATTTTTGCTTGAAGAGCTTCAAATACAGCTTTTTCCAAAACATTGACTTCCTTGATAGCGTGCTCTGCTGCTTGATTTACAACGTTGCTTAGGTTTTCATTATCGGCCAATACACTATAAAGATACTGCGCCGTCTTCAGAGCAGTCTGATCATCGCAGGGAATATAGCACATAGCCGTAATGCTTTTGGGTCTAAGAGAATGCTTCTCGTCATCATCCCAATAGATGCTCCGAGCTATCTGTAATAATTGTTCTTTTTCGTAGGCTCCAATATCATCCATTGAATCTGTGAGTTTGCTTAAAGTTGCCTCCATAGATTCCGGTACTTTGTTCTGATTACAAGCAAGGCGAAGCCATTCGCCAATTACAGCAGAAAACGATGTAATAATAGTAGCTGTGTTATTAGCTGTAAATGGGAATAGTTTAATGTGTTGTGCAGACTTGTGTGTAAAATTTGTGCCGTTTTCACCCATAAGAAATGTCTTTTTCATCATTTCTGGATCTAATATAAACACAGAATTACACCTCCTTAAAACTATACCCAAAGTCGCTTTCTTCAAGCAGGAATTTCATATTGCTTGTTTTTCTCTTTGAGACGATATAAACTCTCGATTTCTTTGTGCCAAATTCAGACAATGCCATAATTCCACTGGAAAAGTCAGCGTGTACATTCCGATCTTGAGATGTAGGGCAGTAACCATCCTTCATTGCCATAATCACTCTATAGAGGCTATAGTCAATCGAAAAAGGAACCTGCTCACTTTTAGTTTCATTGCTAAAACGTACTATAATCACAGGTGCAAATTGCAATACTTCATCGTCGCCGCTTCCTTGGGCCACATCATACCTAATATTTAGCTGCTCTAAAATGCTGTAATCATCGCTGGAATCATCTATGCAAATCAAATCGGTTCCATAAGTACCATTCCACGAATAGATACTATGCTTAACAGAGCTATAAAGATTTTTCAAATGCTTAATATTTCCAGCACAAGCATGGTATAAGTCTTGGACAAAAGACAGATATAGTCGATCAGCTTTTAGCTCTTGACTGTCTGTCAACTTTTTATAATTCCGCAGAAATTTATAAACATATTTTTTGAGGGGATCTCTGCCGTTATCAATAGCTGAAAGACCAATACTATGCAAAATATCTGAATACTCTGAACCGTTCAGCTCCGACAAAACGATAGGGGTAATATCGTCTGCGGCGTAAAAATCAAGTACATCACAATCACGTTTTTCGATATTATCACTGGTTGCTGCATTTTCTGTCATGCAGTCAATTAAACTTGACGTTCCTCTATTTTCAAAGATCAACATTGGCGTCGTGTAAGAAATGTATGTTTCTAAAAACTTGGCAGGGTTGCTAAGAAGATTCCAAAGTTTTTTCTCATCAAAATCTGGGGAAACCACTGCATCAAAAATAAAGTTCAAAATATCTCTTGAAGTAATAACAATCTTATCTTTAATGCACACTTCAATGATGCGCTGAATCAAAAGCTTTCTCACGTCTTCTTTCATCAGGAACTCAAAGTTGTGTCGAACTGGGCACTGCGTGTGATGAGGGCAAGTTGATCCCTGGTTTATATATGTGTTGTAAAAAGGATTGCACGTGTTATTGCCAAAAACTTTTTCAAATAATTCGGTCAAATAATCAGATCTCGCACCATCAGCCGTCAATGTATACAGTTGATAATTTGAAAAGTCAATATGGTGGAAAACCTCATCCTTATTGAACGGTAACGGCTGGGCAACACTAAAAATATTGTTGTTTAAAACATATTGTTTCAGTTTGCCGAAATATTTACCCTGTTCAGAATCAATAAAATTATTCAGCATACCGAGATTGATCGCAAGCACTACCTTTTCACGACTACCATCGTTCAAACGATCATCACGAAATGCTGCGATTCTCTCAGCTAAAGTTTCAATAGCCGTCTGGTTTGGTGCATCGCTTTCTGTTGCATCGTTGATAATTGTGTACGAATCCAGAATATGATCCTGCTCGCTATATTTAAGATAGGACAGAAGATGAGATTTTCCATCTCCTGCACTGCCACACACCAAAACGAGCTGTTTATGATTAACTTCTGCAATTTTCAGCAGCAGTTGTTTAAAATCAATTTCAGTATGACGGGTAATATGCATATATTTTTTTAGTGGATCAAAGTGGTCAAGATTTTGCACCGCTTCGGCTGAAAGTTTGCTAAGTCTTCTCAATTCAGAGATAAATTCACAACTCATATTTGCCCCCTGCCTCCCCAAAGAAACAGTTTTTTAATTAGATACCGCAGCCCACATCATCTAAAGAGATGCATATATTACAGATCTACGACTTCCATAATATCGCCAATATCACAGTGTAATGCAGAACAGATCTTCACCAAAGAATCTGTTGATACATTTTCATTGCGACCTAACTTTGCTATTAGTGCAGAACTCACTCCGGCAGCTTGTTGTAAGTCTTTCTTTTTCATGCCCAAATCGATCAGGAGTTTCCATAGTTTTTTATAACTAACTGCCATTTATACATTCCTCCGTGACAAATCAAAATGTATCTTATGATATTATACTTTGTTTCTTTTTCTTCGTCAATAAAAGTGCACGATTCTAAAGTTTTTCAGCTCACTTTGAAGGATCTTCCACAGTTTAATATAAATATCTTTTTACATATCACTTATTAGTAATATGTTTGAAATGTGATTTTCTTCATGTCCAATAATATGATGAATCGCTTTTTGCGCAAATGCCTTGCTAATCATAGTGTCCCACTCTGCCAACTGGACAAGCTCTGCTTTTCCTGCCTCAAAATCAAACGAAATCTCACCCCATTCGCCGTCGTTGTCCACCTGATACAGGTAGACAGTGGCGGCGATTTTCTTTTTGCGTTTGGTCTGGGATTTACGTTTTAGGCGAATTACGTGAAGCACTCCGGCTTCTGCCAGCAGACAGGCCAAATGCTCTACGGCTTTACGATAGGCCCGTTCTGCGCCGCTGGCTGTGCTGCCCTCAAAGAGGACTGCCAGCTTTTCAAAGGTCAACCGGGTACTGATGGGGCTGACCCGTCCGCAGGTCATACAGATGGCGTTTCTCTTTTCCAAAAGGCTCTGCTCCCGGTAATTCAGCTTTTCAAACGCTTCTCGGACAGCTTCAGCCTGGATGCCGTTCCAGAGAATCTCCGCATAGTCCCAATGGTCATCCCGGCTGACATCCTCGCCGGTTTCTTCGCTATCCTCATCCTGAATGGTCTGATAAAACGGAACACGGCTTCGGTTTTGCTTGGCCAACGCCAAAAACTTCGCTGCGGTTTCACTTGAGCAGTTATGTTTCTGGGCATATTTCTGGATCGCCGCCTGTTCAGACTGACCGGATTGATTGTAGAGCCATGCAATTCCACGCACAGCCTTGTACTCATCCACATTTTCAAAGGAACCAGCCTCCTCTTGCATCCGGCAGGTCAAAAGGGCGTTCCCGATAAAATGGTGGGCATAGGTCAGAAAATCTGCCCCTTGTGCGGGATCATATTCCCGGAGGCAATTCAGCATGGCAAGCACACAGCCCATTTTGTAGTCCAAAAAGCGTTCCGGGTCATAGCGATCCAGCCCCTCCCGCAGCAGGAAACGGCGAACACGGTTATTGAGCCGGTTTTCATAATGGTGCAGGAAAAAGGAAAACCAGCACAGTTCTCGGCTATGCACAGCCTCAATGATATAGTCGTTCATATTTTCCAGAACAGGCGGTTCCGGATCAAGCTGGAAAACACGTTCCACTTCCCGAATGGTCAAGCCCTTGGGTTCCGTCAGAAAGCTGTATTTTGCACAGTAGCCGGGCAGCTCCCATGTCCACACTGTATCCATTCTCCCTCACCGCCTTTCTGGTGTTTTACTTCTTTTGTACGGCCTTCAAAAGTGCATCCTGAGTCATTTCCTGCTCATAGACAGTGCTGGCATAACGCTGATTTGAAAGCGCACGGAGCATCTTATCTTTTGCCAGCTTTTTCATAGTTGCTGCCGTTTCTTCATCCAGCTTTCCACGGCGGGTGCTTTGCAAAATGGTGTTCATACGGCGGGTATAAATAGCCTTAATGGGATGATCATCTGCAAGCTCCCGCTGCTCCCGGCCTCTCAGATTGCCGATTTGTCGGCACGTCCGTCCCCGCTGGTCGCCGGGGGCCAGACCGCCGCAGTATTTGGTATGCCGTGCGTCAATGGTGAGAAACCATCTGCCGCAGATGGGGCATTTCTTGGGCGCATGGCCTACACAAAGTCCCTCAAATAAGTCGGAACGGAACATCCCCACAAAGGAGACATAGTGCATCCGCTTGACCAGCTGCGGCTCCGTCTTTCCGGGACGAGTGGCGGCTACATACTGCACCGAAGCATTGGTAAGGGTCATCCAGGCCGGGTTATCTATCGATAAAGTTGGCTCACCTTTGAAGAACTGTCCGAACATTGCCGCATAACCGTCCGGGGTACGGTCATAGTCTGGTTCATTTAACCGCTCTGCAAATTTCGTCAGGGCTTCCTTGTACTGCCCCAGAGAATAACTCAAATGCCCCAGCACCTGCGCGATTCGCACGAGCATGGTTGCCTTGCCATACTGCCCGGTTAAAGCACAAATCAGCTGCTCCTGCTGAGTGAGCTGCAAATAGGCTTTGGCGTCCTCCATGTATTCTTCGGAAAAGATGGCTGCAAGTTTTTGCTCAAAATAGCTTCGATTCAAGCGGGAGAAGGGTGGTGTAACCTGCAAAAAGGAGATGATCTCGCCAGCGGCCTGCTGCACCTGCGGCAGCAGCTCCATATCCACAGAACCGGTGTTCATCCCCTGAAGCAGCTGGTTCAGCACATTGCAGGGAGTATCCAGCTTTTCAATGGTGCTGTCCGGGATGTTCAGCACCTCGCAGCCAATGGTTCCCGTGGGCATGGTACTTCCCTCATAGGTCACGGTGTCCTGCCAGAAATCCAGCGACAAAACTGCATGGTTGATGATCTGATCCATCTTCTCCCTCCTGTCATGTTTTTTTATTTTCATAATAGCACACAATTAAATTCTTGTCATGTTTTTTGAAAACGGCTTGTCATGCCATCAGCCTGTTTTTTTCGATTTTCCCCATAACCTATACAGAGGGGTGAAAAAGCTGCCCCATCAAAAAGGAAATGGAGGGAAGCTGTATGAATTTGTTTGAAGTGGTGAAAGCCAGTATCAACACACAGGAAGCAGCACAGATGTATGGAATCGATGTCAACCACCATGGCATGGCGCTGTGTCCGTTCCACAGTGACCGTCATCCGAGCCTGTATGTATCGGATTACCACTACCACTGTTTCGCCTGTGGGGAGCATGGGGATGTGATCGACCTGACCGCCAAGCTGTTTGACCTTCGGCTGTATGATGCGGCCCGAAAACTGGCGTCGGACTTTCACCTTGCACCGGACAAGCCCTTGCCGGATTCCATTCGTTGGAAAAAGAAACACAAAACCAAAGCACAGCAGCTTCGTGAGAACGAGCAGCTGTGCTTTTCTGTTTTGAACCAGTATCGGCGGTTGCTCCTGGATTGGGAAAAACGGTATGCACCACAAGCGCCGGAAGATGTGTTGGACGAGCGGTTTGTGGAAGCCTGCCACCGGTTGCCCTGGGCAGAGTATCAGCTGGACATCCTGCTGCAAGGCGATTCCTATGAACGAAGCGAAGTCGTGAGCGAACTAACAGCAGACGGATACATCCGCAAATTACAGACCCGACTGAGAGAGGAGCGATACCATGAATAACCCTGTTTGGATCGATGATAAAGGGAAAATTGTCGAGCCGGAATACTGCCGGGATTTTCTGTCCCGGCATCCCATGCGCTGCATCAACGACCGCTTTTATACGGTGGATGGACCGTTGCCGGATGAGAGCAAATTGAAGCGGACAATTTATGAGGAAATCTCGCCCTGGCTTCATGCCAAGGTTGCACAGACGGTGGAGCAGATAATCAAAGCGTTGAAGCTGGCGGCATACACAGACCCGTTGCCCCTGCAATGTGACCGCATCCATGTGGCTAATGGCACTTATTTTCTGGACGGTACATTCACAGAGGAAAAAGAATACTGCAACAACCGCCTGTCGGTGCCTTATCGGGCAGATGCTCCTGCACCGGAACACTGGCTGCGCTTCCTTTCGGAATTGTTGGAGCCGGAGGATATTCCCGCCTTGCAGGAGTATCTGGGCTACTGTCTAATTCCCTCCACCAAGTGCCAGAAAATGCTCATGCTGATTGGCAAGGGAGGTGAGGGCAAAAGCCGGATCGGTGTGGTGATGAACGCCATTTTCGGGCTCAACATGAACACCACTTCCATCCAGAAAGTAGAAACTAATCGGTTTGCCAGAGCCGATTTGGAGGGTAAGCTGCTGATGGTGGACGATGATCTGGACATGAACGCCTTGACCAAAACCAACTATGTAAAATCCATCGTGACAGCAGAACTGCGGATGGATTTGGAACGGAAGAAAGAGCAGAGCTATCAGGGGCAGCTTTATGTACGCTTCCTATGCTTCGGCAACGGAGCATTGACTGCGCTTCACGACCGCAGCGACGGTTTCTTTCGCCGCCAGATCATTCTGACCACCAAGGACAAACCTGCGGATCGGTTCGATGACCCGTTTCTTGCTGAGAAATTGATTGCCGAAAAAGAGGGAATCTTCCTCTGGATGCTGGAGGGATTGCGGCGGCTGACCGCCAATCACTATCACTTTACCATTAGCCAGAGAGCCAAGGACAATATCTCTTCCGCAGTTCGGGATGCCAACAACATTCTGGACTTTCTTGATTCTGAGGGTTATGTGGCATTCAAAGCCGATTATGAATCCAGCACTAAAAATTTGTATGTAGCGTATAAGCGGTGGTGTGAGGACAACGCAGAAAACCCGCTGTCACCAAAGAGCTTCGCAAACCAGCTCAGCCAGAATGCAGAACGCTACCATTTGGAGCCGGTTAGCAATCTGCACATCGGCGGTGGAAAGCGGTGCCGGGGATATATGGGAATTTATGTCCTGCTTTCTCCTATGGAGTTGTAATGAAACTTCAAAACCTTCTGTTCGTGCGTTCATGCGTTCCTGATCAGGTGCAGCCTGTGGAACGAAGGAACGCACGAACGCAAAAAATGCAAGTTCATTTTTTATTGTTCGGCTCAGAGGGCGCTCTAAAATCCGCACTTCCCAATCAATGGTTGTGCAAACAGTGAAAAACACTACCATAAGCAGAACACAAATCATCATTCGGTGATTTACAGAACGGTGATGGTGGTATGCGGTAAGGTGGCTATTTTCACGGTTTTGCTTGCAAACCCACCTAATCGCAAAGTCGATGGGGTACTGTTGCGGACAGTTCTTCACAGGCGCAATCCTGAGTGACTTTTAAGAAGCACTCAAGATTTACTGTACCGTGCAGTGTGTATGCTTCACGGTAAGACCATTTCATGAAAGAATGAGGTATTTTCTATGAAATCCAATTTGAGAAATGAAATCAAGTCATACATCGTGCGTTCCGGCTACACGATGCAGGAAGTCGTTGAGCGGCTTTCTGAGGATTACGGTTGGAGCGACAGCGTTTCAAACCTGTCCAATAAGCTCCAGCGGGAGTCTCTGCGGTATGTAGAGGCGGTACAGCTTGCCGATGCCCTTGGCTATGACCTCGTATGGCAGAAACGGAGGGACAAATGATGCCCGCCGTTCTTACCCGCCGTATCTCCCGTCTCCATCGACAAATCCGCAGATTTGGAGATGGATGGCAGAGTGGATTTGCAAAATCTGCTCTGCCTGTGGGCGGCAGAATTGAAGCAATCAAGATTGCGGAGAGGCTGTCGGTCACACCGTCTTTTGAGGATTTGGGTGCCACACACAAGCCTCTAAAGACGGCAAGGCATCCGAAGATGCCGCATTCCCCCTCGGAGAGCCCACGGCACTTTGCAGCCCTCTGGGATGAAAGTGTCATAGTGGGTTATTACACTTCCCGCAGGAAGTGCATCCCCGTCCCCAAGCCGTCTGCCGCACAATGGAAAGGTGCTGATTTTTATGGCCAGAAACGACGGAATCGACCGTACCTTTGCCCGTAACCAGGACTTGCCCACACTTGATCATGTGGCGAAGGTTCAGGAGCATAACGAGCGAGAAAAGGACAGCTACTCCAACCAGGATATTGATACCACCCAAACCTACCGGAATATCCACTTCAAGGCTCCCACCGACAGCTATGCCGCTATGTTCGATCAGATGATTGCCGATGGTGTCATCTCCACTCGTGGTCTGAAAGCCGATGCGGTGAAATATGGGGAACTGATTTTTGATGTGAACTCCGCTTATTTCCACAACCACGGCGGCTACAAATATGCTAAGCAGTTCTACACTGACGCATACAAAGCAGCCGTGGAGATTGTGGGTGGTGAGCAGTATATTCTCTCTGCTGTCATGCACGCCGATGAACGCAACCGGGCTATGTCGGAAGCTCTGGGGCAGGATGTGTACCACTACCACCTTCATGTGGTGTATGTCCCGGTGGTGGAGAAACAGATTCTCTGGTCGAAGCGGTGCAAGGATAAGTCCCTTGTGGGTACAGTCAAGGAAACGATCATGCAGGTCAGCCGGAGCAAAAAGTGGGAATCCAAGGTAGCTCTGGATGAGCAGGGCAATCCGCTTCTGACCGCCAAGGGCAAGAAAGTCCTGCGAACATCGTACAGTGTCCTGCAAGACGATTTCTTCAACTATATGAAAGCTGCCGGATATACCGATGTGGAGCGTGGAGAGCGTGGCAGCACTGAAGAACATCTGACTGTGACCCAGTTCAAGGTGGCACAGGAGCAGCAGCGGCTGGAAGATGTGACCGCCCAAATCGCTCAGACAGAACAGGCGCTGGGCACCGCACAGGCTGCCGTTGAGAAAAAGCAGAAGGAGCTACAATCCCTGCAAAAGCAGGCCAAAGAACAGCGCACTGCCGCCCTGACCGTACAGGAAATCCGCTCTATGGGGAAAAAGACGATCACCGGCAATATCACTCTGACCCCATCCGAGTGCAGCACACTCAAGGATTATGCGGTCAATGGGATTCTTGCCAAGGCGGAAAACAGCCGCTTAAAAGAAAAACTGCAAAGCGAACAAAAGAGTGCCGCTGTCTGGAAACAGCGATATGAATCGCTAAAAGAACAGGCACGGCCCTATCTGGAAGCTGTCAAGCTCGCACCCGAAAAGGTGCGGGCTTTTCTTGATGCCATTTTGACCCGAACCCGACAAACAAGGCAGCACGATCAACCTTCTCGCCGCAAATCGCAAGATATGGAACTTTAACAGAAAGGAATTTTTGCTTATGACCAATCTGACAACAAAACTCAATAAGCTGGTGCTCGATGATTCTCCTTCGGAAAAGCTGATTAACGCTTGTGCTGAAATCGATATTGAATCCTGCTTTGACCCGATTTTTGAGCCGCCGATTGATTTTCTGGAAGAATGCCGGAAACGCTGGGAAAACCTAATGAATCCTTTTACAGGTACGGTAGAACGAAAAATCGGAAATACCTGGTATCTGCTGGAGACTGTATGTGACGGAAATGAGCCGCTTACCCACAAGGTAAAACGGCTCATTTTCTCGGATAAGGAGGCGCTTTGTTCATGACACAGACTCAAATTCATGCTACAATATCACCATGCACACCAATTCTGTCAGCTGACCCAACCGTAAAGGAGGACGCTATGTTGGATCAGCAGAAAATCACCATCCTGTACTGCCGCCTCAGCAATGAGGATGCGCTGGATGGAGAATCAAATTCGATACAGAATCAAGAGTTAATATGTAAAGGGTGGTTTCTCCCACCTAATACATATGACTGCG
>ENA-UONQ01001429-UONQ01001429.1-human-gut-metagenome-genome-assembly--contig:-CS26-NODE-1429-length-20570-cov-4.596149_pt1 | contig 20570 bp, 9 predicted proteins | sample MGYA00242460_ERZ724007 | MGnify/ENA metagenome assembly ERZ724007
CTTGCAACCACGATGAATAAAGGGATTGAACGAAGGTGTGAGGGTGTGAGGGTAAAAGTGATATAAAAATATAATCAGCTACAATTTTTCTTGGAGCAGACCGGGCTAAGGAACTACTATCGTTCCTTTCGCTGCCCTGAAATCAAGAGTTATTATAGTGTTGGCAGCCCATACATAATCTTTGTTCGGTTCATCCATGCCCTCTTTACGCAAATAGATTTCAAGAGTCTCCGGATTAACAGCATATTCGCGTTTCCAAGCACCAAATGAAGGATTAAGATTATCAAAAGCAGGAATATAAGGATGTATTCTGAAACGTCCTCCATTAGGTAAAGTAACAGAGAATGTTTTCCCGTCGCTACTTTCCGTAAAAGGCAAGATCTTTTCGTTGTTTCCTCCGGCTGCCGTTCCATACCCATAGATTACAGGCTTTTGGATGGAGATGGTCTTCGAACCTAAATCAACGAAAATGATATAAGTACCACTTTGGGGGATAACCACCAGTCCTTCGTCAGAGATTTCGAAGCCCACATTATTAGTCAGTCCGGTAAACTCTCCATCACCAAATATCTTGGATGTAGAGAAACGAAGTTTAGTTCCGGCATTGAAATAATTAATATGTATCCATCGGTCGGCACTGTTCCAAACCTTATCTAATGAGATAACCCCATCCGAGCCCCAATTCATGTTTCCAAATTCATCGCCAACCATATAAATAGCCTTCGCTGTTGAGGGGACATCACTTGGAGAGGCAAAAGTCACAGCTATTTTACCTCTATCTTGAGAGAAATCAAGTTCTATTGGTATATTAGAAGCAACAGGAACCGGTTCCAGTGCAGCACCTACACCACGATAATAGATTTGTCCATTATAGATGTTGAATTCCATAGTGTTCCAGTCTCTATTGTTATAGTCGGAAGTTGCATACATCTGAAGATTGCCTTGTGTTGTAGTGACAGCAGAGAAATTCTGCCCGGAAAGATCGAACGATACTTCCTGTCCGTCAAAACACTCACCTATTCCATAAACGGCAGGTTTCTCAAAAGCTATAAGATTACGGTTCATATCTACATATACCAAATACAGGCCGCTTGTTTCTACCGTCGCTCTTCCGTTACTGCCTACAACATAATTGACATTTGTACCCAAAGAGGCAAAACTTTCCGCATCAGATTTTTCCGATGCCCATTTAATTCCCTGACCAGCATTGAAATACTTGATAGTCCAGAATGCACCATTGCCAAGCTGTCCCACAGGGGCCATCTCTACCACATTTGTCGAATTCCAATTCCAGTTTCCAAATTCATCTCCAATCATATATAGTTTCTCCGGATACCCCTCCGGTTCGGGTTCTATGATCTCATTGCCCGTCATCTTCGCAAAGAATTTTCCTGTCAAGACTTCATATTGAAGCGTTACTTTATACTCACCTTTGTTTTTAAGATTGAGCTGCACTTGCGACTGGTTGGTTAGTTCGGCATATTCTTCAGTTAAAACATTCATTTTTATACTTCCTCCCGTTCCGGTGTACATAGAAGAGAATGTATATTTCTCCGTATCTGTTTCCTTCACATCAAAAGATGTATTATCGGTATAATTAAACGAAAACTCTGCCGGTAATATCACTTCTAACTCGCCACTGGACACCCAGGTAGCCACATGGTTAATATGGTCGTAAGACGGTTTTTGAAGAAAGAGTTTGTTTTCACCGTCTTCTGTCAGTTCGAATTTACTCGTCAAACGGAAATTGAATGGAACAATATTAACCTGTTTCAATAAAGGATTCACAATTAGCTGATACAATCCATCTTCCATTACTCTGAAACCGCCGGTTCCAGGAGCCAAAGAATAAGTTGACACCTCACTGTTGTCGTTTTGCAAAAGCGCTCCCTGCCCATAATAAACTGGTTGCCCATCCGGTCCGACTAAAGAGATATAAAAATCTCCGCTGGATGTCAGCCATGTGTTCAATGCGACCAAAGTGCCCTCTTTTATCACATTCATTTTACCATTGATTGCCTCTACCGAGAATTGGGACGCACTCCCCGTCAGATAGATACCTTCGGGAACATTGATTTCCCGTTCATAGTGTATCCCGTCGTCGGCACAACGACAGAAAATAAATGGCAACGAAAATACAAATAATAATTTTATTATAGTTTTCATCTTCATGATTACATTAAATTATAAATAACTATACTATTGGAATCTAATGGTATTTGATTAAAATTTCACATCAAACTGATGTTGCTTCTTGTCTTTTCCATTCGCTCCTACCACATCAATCACCATTTTTCCATCTTTTATCTTACAAAGCAGATAGCTGTTATTATCATTGACAAGGATGGGAAAGTTGGCTTTATCGGGTTCTGATTCACGGAAATAATATTTATGAGTGTGTCCGGATAACATCAGATCAATTCCAGCCGTATTTAAAACGGGCAACAAGGTTTGCTGCAAATGATAGTTTCCATGCCAATTGCCTATCGTCGGCGGGATGTGCAGGAATGCGATCCGAAGGGATGATTGCTTAAAATCGTTTTCTTCCACCACACTCCGCAACCATAGGGTTTCTTCTTCTCGATAATTGTCATAGTCGGCAATACCGGCATACTCCAAATCCGAATCCGGCTTATCTTCACCGGAATCAAGAACAAGAAAACAAACCTTACCTATGTTGAAACGATAATAAAAAGTTCCGGTAGACGTAGGAAAATACTTTATCAACGCATCGGAATAAACTCCACGTGTTTCATGGTTTCCCCGATTGAAAACAATAGGCACTTCGGAAGCAAACAATTCGACACAAGCATCAATATAATCTTTACATATCTGCTCCTGCCCCTCTACCCATGACGACATATCTCCATTAAGCAAAACGAAATCAAGAGATTTGAAATCTACTTCCCGACACAGAGACTTCATATAGTCACTCCGCCCGTGAATATCATTTAATACCAGAAAGGAAATTTCTTTCTTCCGGTCGTCGAAAGTTCTGAATCTGAAAGGTTCTTGCTTGTATACATTTGAAGCAGCAATCAATCCATAAGTTACCCAGTCACTCGAAGGCCAAGAGACAACTTCTCTCGAAAAAATCCGGTATCTGTATTCCCTGCCGGGTTCCAAATGTTTGATGCGTACACGGTGGATTGTATCATTGGCCCGCTTACGTCCGGACTCCGTATCGTAATATCGCGGACGTTCCTTCCCATAGAAATGATCTTCACCGGCAGGCGCCACTTCCACCCACGAAAGAGCAGGTTTGTTTGTAGTCCATACCACTGTCACGCCGTCGGTACTCATATCACACAGGTAGGGACCGTGTGTGATCTTTATACTGTCACCGTCATGTGCAGAAAGCCGAGCGGCAAAGATGACAAAAAATACAATTATCCAATTTCTCATAGAACGGTTCCTCCTTCTAATTTATTAGTTTGACCGATATGGTTTGTAAATCATTACTGTTGCAGCCGGTCATAATTTCAAATTCACCGGGTTCTACCACATAGTTCATGGCAGCATCATAAAAGCCTAAAGCTAAAGGAGAAATGTCAAACTGAACGGTCTTTGACTCCCCCGCTTTCAGGAATATTTTCTTGAATGCCTTCAACTCCTTTACCGGACGCACAACAGAAGCAACTTTATCATTCACATACAGTTGCACAGTCTCTTCGCCATCTCTGTCTCCGGTATTGGTTACTGTCACCGAAACGGAGATGGTCTCCTGTCGCGTATATTCTTTTTGGGTGCTCTGCGGAACTGAATAACTGAATGTGGTATAACTCAAACCGTAACCAAAAGGATAGAGCGGAGCATTCGGAACATCGATATGCCGGGTGGTTGAGGAATGGGGCATATCTCCCGGACGTCCGGATTTCTTATAGTTATAGTAAACCGGTACTTGTCCCTCTACCCGTGGAAAAGAAATGGTCAATCTTCCGGAAGGATTATAATCACCGAACAGTATATCAGCAATAGCGGTTCCTGCAGAAGTACCTAAAAACCAGGTTTCGAGAATGGCCGATACGTTCTTGTCCACCCATTCGATAGACAGCGGACGCCCATTCATCAATACGACGACAACGGGTTTCCCTGTGGCAACCAGTTCTTTTATCAATTCTTCCTGCACACCCGGCAAATCCAGTTGGGCACGGCTTCTCGATTCGCCACTCATCAAAGCTTTTTCACCGACAACGGCAATCACCATATCACTTTTGGAAGCCAATTTCACTGCTTCTTTGAATCCTGACTTATCTTCTCCGTCAAAATCGCAACCACGGGCATATCCAACTTTCGTTTTGTTACCGCCGATTTTGTTCTTTATGCCCTGCAATACAGTCGTCACATGGCGATCTTCCCCTCTTGCTCTCCACGAGCCCAGCAGTTCGGTCTGATTATCGGCCAGCGGACCTACCACGGCAATGGAACGGACATTTTTTGCCAGCGGTAATGTATGATTGTCATTCTTCAGCAGGACAGCCGATTTATGAGCCATGTCCAGTGCTGCATCCAGAAATTCTTTTTTCATGATTGTCTGCGATTCGTATTCTTCATTACAGAATTTATATGGATCAACAAACAGTCCCAAAGCATATTTGATATGCAGAATCCGACTGACGGAATTGTCGACATCTTCCATACTGATTTTACCGGCTTCTATCAGTTCTTTCATGTATTTATTATAGAGTCCATCTGTCATATCCATGTCGATGCCGGAATTGAAAGCCAGACGGGTAGCGTCTTTATCGTCTTCCGCCACTCCCTGCGCCACCAGCTGCTTCACTGCTTCCCAATCGCTTACCACAAAACCATTGAAATTCCATTGCCCTCTCAATAAGTCTTTGAGCAGGAACGGATGTGCGGACGCAGGAATACCATTTATATCATTGAAAGCACTCATAAAAGTAAGTACTCCCGCATCAATGCAAGCCTTAAAAGGAGGTAGATAAGTATCAAACAAAGTCCGTTCCGACATATCCACCGGAGCATAATCTCTTCCCGCCTGGGGAAGTCCGTAAGCTACCCAATGCTTTGCACATGCCAATACTGAATTATTCTCCCAAAGATTCCACTGAAAACCATTCACTCTTGCTTTGGCTATTTCACTTCCCAGGTAGGTGTCTTCTCCTGCTCCTTCCACTACCCTGCCCCAACGGGCGTCTCTTGCGATGTCGACCATAGGAGCGAACGTCCAATGTAGTCCGGCTGCCGAGGATTCAATCGCAGCAATCTTGGCAGCTCGTTCGATCGCTGCTAAATCCCAACTACACGATTCCGCCAAAGGAGTCGGAAAGATTGTCTTATATCCATGAATCACGTCCATCCCAAAAAGAATCGGTATCTTTATCCGGGAATGACGCATATTCTTTTCCTGCAAATCACGCAATGTCTTTGCACCGGATATATTCAAAACAGAACCTACAAGTCCGCGTGCTATCAATGAATCGCTCAAATATTCTGATTCAGGACCGGTTAGAAGGGTACGGCCTACGTATTGGGATAACTGGCCGATCTTCTCTTCCACAGTCATCCGTGAGAGCAAATCTTTAACAAATGAATCCGCTTCCGGAGTATGAGGTAGTTTACTATTTCCGACGATCCGGGTATGCGGATCGCGAACATAAACTCTTATCCAATCAATATCGAAATCAAATTGCTGCAATTCCTCCGCAGGATAGCCGACATCCAACTTGTCAAATGCTCCTACCTGCCCGGTGATAGCAATATCCCAAACTCTGTCCAGCCGATTCTCTTTACGAGCCTTAGTGATAAAATCAGTATATGCATCCCCCAACTGTGTACGGGTATGTATCTGGTAATTGACTTTATTATCTATCAGAAACGTAATGATGGCATGATTGTTATCAACAGGATCGGGATCTATCTGAACCGCATATACATGGAAATTATCTCCCGGCTTATCGTCTCCGATTTCAGTATATCGTATCTGACCTTTGGGTAGATTGATTCCCAACTTTTGCGTTTCCGAATTGAACAAATGCAAAGTTTGATTTGCTTTGGCCGGATAAGGATTTTCCCCGAAAGCTTTGGTAAAAAACTCCAGTATATCTATTTCGGCTACTCCAGCTCCTTTATAATGCCTCAACCAAAGTGCATTCCAAAGCCCATATAGATATGGGACTTTGGCTTTGATCTCTATGCGGCAGAAAAGAGGATAATATTTCTCCGTATCGGAATCTCTGCTGGACAGCGCTCCCGACCACCATCCGGTCTTGCTCTTCACACTGGGATGAACGGGACTGAGCGCATCTTTACTTTTGAATGAGCGAATTCGACAAATCTTCTCTCCTGTAGGAAGGGTTTCGATAAAGACCTGCTCCGGACGGTATGTCTGAAGCATGGCTTTATTTTCCTGATTATAGGTGGGTCGCCCCACTTTTGGGGAACCATATATTCCCCAATACCGGGAGTCAATCACATCTCCGTTAAACTCGTCTCCATCGTAATAAATCCATCCGGGAGGGGTTTCTGATGAAGGAGGAATAACGGTTTGGGCTTTCACCACCCCGATACAGCAAAATATGATTATTAGAATCTTTATTTTCAACATGATATTTCTTTTTAATGATTTACCAACCCGGATTCTGTTTCCAGTTCTTCAACTGCAGAATCTCACTTTCAGGTATGGGATACCAATACATTTTAGAATCAAACACTCTCTTTTCTACCACAGCACGGGAATAATCAAACTTCTCGACGGGATATTCCGGCTTTTCAGGAATCTCTGGTTCTGTTTCATCCCGGGTAAATACACGTACCCAATCTACATCCATCGAAACGTTTCTCAAATTGGCATTCCTGTCTTCGGGATAGCCGATACCATTTTCATTCTTTCCTCCGATTTGTCCGGTTATCGCAATGTCCCAGGTTCGCTTTTCTCTTCCCTCCGCTATTGCTTTGGTTATAAATGTATTATATCTGTCATCATAGTCAATCGTCTTGAATGTATTGGTTACTTTACCATCCAACAGGTAGCTGATGATAGCATGCTTATCCGGAGAAACCGGGTCCGGATCTACCTGAACGCCATACGTATGGAAGTCTGCTCCCGGATCAAAATCAAGCACTGTATGTCGTCCGTACCCATTCACGTTGATTCCCAGATTGCCTGTTTTATTATCATGCAAATGTAAAGCCTGGCTAAGCCGGCGGGGTGAAGCCGTATTCTCAAATTCCTTGACGAAAAACTCTTCGATGTCAAGTTCCGCAACACTGGCTCCTGCATAATGACGACACCACGGTCCCATCCATATACCATATATATAAGGTATTTTTGCACGAATCTCAATGCGGGAATGCAGAGGGTAATATTTCCCCTGATAACCATATTTGTCGGTATCCCGGCTGGACAAAGCTCCCGACCACCATCCTTCTCTCGTACTGGCAGTGCTTAATGTCGGAGCCGGTGGATTGTCGTCCTTGGTGGCTGTTATCCGGGCAAAGCTCAATCCGCCACTCCCTTTCTCAATCGTAATCTGTTTTTTACGATAAGTCTGGATATTTCCGGTGGGTTGTCCATACTGGGAGTTTCCTACCGGAGTGTCGCTTCCATACTGTCCCCAATATGAGTTGTTTATGACCAAATCATTGAATTCGTCTCCATCGTAATAATGCCATCCTTCCGGAACTTCGTTAGCCGGTATTACGGAATTCCGGGTAACAGCTCTTCGAGCCTGATTCTTACGGGTGATTTCAAGACCTAGCAAATCTCCTCCGAGTGTTTCTTGCGCAATCTTCCACCGTCTTACATCCCACGAACGATGCTCCTCAAATGCCAGTTCGACACGACGTTCACGCCGGATACGCTCACGCATTTCGTCCTGCGTCAATCCGGAAGGCAGATTCGGTTGTCCGGCACGGCTGCGCACTCGATTGACGTATTCTGCTATATCCGCATTTTCGGGATCGTATTCGTTCAAGGCTTCCGCATAATTCAGGTAAATCTCCGCTAAACGAAACAACGGCCAGATATGTCCCTGACTTCCTCCGCCGGTTTGGATATTCACATCTTCATTAAGGTATTTTTTCAGATAGAATCCGGTTTTGGTTGCATTGGTAACGCCCAGACCGTCTTTTCCACCGTCCCAATTCTCTACCGCCGTGCTTTTCCAAACGGAATCATTCAGCAGAATGGTAGCATTCAACCTGTCATCCCGGTAGAATTGCGGACGAACGGCATTTTCCTCATTCTCCCAACTAAAATAGCTGCCATCTTTCATTTCATAAGAGTCTACCAGATTCAACGAAGGATTGACGCCGCCTACCCCACCATAACTGACAGGAAAGTTGTATTTTTCAAAGTCGGAACTGTTTCCGTAACGACGCATCAGAATAAACTCGGAATTCTGAAAGTTATTCTTGAATAAAGTGGCATAACTGCCATACAACGAATATATGCCCAGATCAATTACGTCTTTCGCAGCCTGTGCCGCAGCTTTCCATTTCTCCATATCGGAAGGAAGATCGCTTTCCGAAAAATTCTGCCAGTCCAGATACAAGGGACTGGCCGCATACAATAAAACTCTGCTTTTCAAAGCCAATGCGGCTCCCTTCGTTGCACGTCCCAAATCCGAATCGATTCCTCGTCCCGGAGTTAAATCGAGCACTTCGGCTACCTTATCACATTCGCTGGAGATGAATGAGATGCAATCGTCCATAGACGGGCGTGGAGTCTCCGAATAATCCGCATTGACGGATAGTGTAGAAGTAATCACAGGTACAGGTCCGAAACGTTTCACCAGCTCGAAATGGAAAAACGCTCTTAAAAAACGGGCCTCATATTTCCATGTTTTCAAGTCATTCAGACGGTTCTGATATTCATTCTGATTATCCGGATCGAGTCTGTATTTATCCAGATTCACTCTGTCTACATTTTCTATAAATTCATTCGCTATGCGAATTCCTGCGTAATACTTATTCCACAAATCATCCGGATTGGACCTTGAATTCCAGGCTCCGGTGTTGAAGTGCTGGATGTTGCAGGAGGCATTAGCATGTTCGGCATCATCGGTAGCGGCATCCAACATAGCTTCGGAACCGATACGGTTGAAACCATCAGGCAGATACCGATAAGCATTGACTAGAAATTTGCTTGTACGTTCATAGGAAGTAAAGGTCATCTCGTTGTCGATAAACGAATCATACTCTCTGTCCAGATAATCACTGCATCCGGACAATATGCTGATAGCAGCAAGAGCATTCAATATGATAGATAAACCTATTGGGTATTTCATAATTATTATATTTTTGTTCTTACCTATTAAAAATCAATTTTTATTCCCAGGTTGTAGGAACGTGTCAACGGATATGTAATCAAAGAACTGCTTTCCGGGTCGGCCAATCCGTCAAGATGACTCACGGTGAAAAGATTGCTCGCATTAGCATACACATACAATCTGGACAATTTTATCGCTCTTGCTATTGACTGGGGGAAGGTATATCCAATCCGGATATTCTTCATTCTGAAGTAGTTTCCGTTTCTTTTCCAATATGTAGATATCCGGTAATTGTTTTCAAATGTCCGGGTAGACAAACGGGGATAAGAAGCATTGGGATTCTCCGGTGTCCAGCTGTCGAGAGCCAGTTTTGAAGCAGAGCCATTGTCGGTAAAGGAATAAGCCAACGGCCCGCTCAAATAGATGTCTCTATTGGCAACGCCATGAAATAAAGCCTCAACGTCTATCCCTTTCCATTCAAAGCCTATTTTCAAAGCATAATTCCACTCCGGAATATTAGAATATCCCACAGGATAGGAGTCATTGGAATCGACTACTCCATCACCATTTTTATCGATATATTTTATATCACCGGGGGTTACTTCTCCAAACTGCGGTACCGGTAAATGTGACTTCAGACTTCCATTCGAATCGAAATCACTCTCCTGATACAGTCCGTCAGCAACAAGTACAAAAGGAGTATTCACGGAACGTCCTTTACGATATTGATAATCGTAGAGTTTCACTTCTTCCGCCATATCGACAATTTCATTCTTTGCATACCACGCCGATGTTTCAACGTAATAGTTGAAGTTATTTTTAAGACTGCTTTCGTACCTGATCGTACCCTCGAAACCTTGATTCTTTACTTTACCTACATTCATATAAGGCAATATGTCGCCATAAGAGGCTCCAACAAATCCGGGAATAGTGGAATACGGCTGTGACAGGATATCATATCTTTCTTTATGGAAATAATCGAATTCTACCGACAGCCCTTTCAGTAAAACTGCATCCAATCCGATATTGAATACACGTTCCTTCTCCCAACTAATATCGGGATTGGCAATCATATCTGCCCGAAACCCGCCTGTTGATGACGACCCTGTACCTAAAAAATAGGAGCCGTTACTGCTATAAGTCTGGTCGAACAGATAACGTCCGTTCTCATTCTGATTGTTTCCAACCAGTCCGATAGATGCTCTTAGTTTCAAATATTCAACCCAGTTGATATTTTTCATGAAGTTTTCTTTCGACAGTATCCATCCGGCGGAGAAAGCGGGAAAGAATCCATATCTTTTTCCAGGAGCATAATCATCACAACCTGTATATGAAGCTGCAAATTCTCCTATGTATTTTTGATTATAAGAGTAAGTTACCCGCCCTGCATAATTCAAGTATTTAATGTCATCACGACTTCCATATTTCTGATATAAATCAGACAGGAAAAAGATGCTGGCAGTGAGTTGATGTTGCTTGAAAACGCGATCATAATCCAACTGTGCCTTAAAGTTCAGACGGCTCCAGTCAGTACGGAATCCTTCATCGGATTCCAAAGGAGAATCAGCGCCGTAGGGTGTATATAGCACCTCTCCCCCTGCTCCTTTGGAAAGAGAATAACGGGCATAATTCTGATTCTTTATAGATGAATCCGCCATATAGTTGTTGTAGGCAATACCGGCACTGACACTTAATCCCTTTGTCAGTTTCTCCAGGTCGTATTTAGGCATAAAAATCAGTTGGAAAGTCCGGCTGTTTTCTTTATAAAGCCCTCTGCTGACGATATTACCGACCGGGTTGGTAAAAGCGGCATTTCCTCCATACGATCCGTCGGGGTTGTACACCGGAAATGCATTCGGAGCTGTTCTCCATATCGCTCCCAAAAGTCCGTTGGCAGAACTGCTGCCTCCGGGAATAGAGCGATTACCTACACTCCCGCTAAAATTGAGTCCGGTAGACAGGTGTTTGCTTATCTGGATATTCAAATTAGACCTGAAATTAAAGCTCGCATAATAGGCATTCGAGTTTTCCCGGCGTTTTTTATCGGTGTCTTTGTAGAAACCGATGTTCTGCAAAAGATTCATCATTACATAGTATTGCACCACATCTCCTCCTCCTTTAAAACTTAAATCAGCCATACTCAAAGGAGCTGTATTATTCAAAATGGCCTTTTTCCAGTTTACATTGGGGTAAAAGTAAGGATCGGTGTTGTTCTGATAGGCATTCAATTCCTCTGGAGTGTATAAACGAGGCAATCCGTCATTCACACGCGCCTGATTGTATAAGGTGGCATAATCATACGCATTGATAGGATCGGGAACGCCCAACGGTTGTTGTATTCCCGTTTGTAAACGGATACTGACTTGCGGAGCGGAAACGCATCCTTTCTTGGTTGTCACCAATAAAACACCATTTGCACCACGCATACCATATAAAGCCAGAGCCGAAGCGTCTTTCAATAATGTTACAGACTCGATTTCCGCAGTGGACAGACTTTCAATCGGGGCTTCGAAACCGTCGACATATACCAGCATTTTTTGTCCGCTTGCATAGGAAGTACGTCCCCGGAGGTAGAGATTCGCGATAGAGAAATCATAGCCGGGCTCTCCGCTTTGTTGCAACAATGTTAGTCCGGGAAGCTGTCCTTGCAGACTATTTCCCAAGCTTGCGGAAGTAGTTTTCAGCAAATCTTCCCCACGTATGGAAGAAATGGCACTTGTTCGCCTCCATTCCGGTTGTTGCCCATAGGCGACTTCTACAAGTGCAGAATCGGCTATGTGTTGAGCAAACAAAACGGGAGCATAAAAAGTGAGAATAGTAGTCAAAAGTATAGCATAACGCTTCCCTTTGTATATACTGTTTATTATTGTCATACCTTTTATTTTTAGTTGATTGAACATATTTACCATCCCGGATTCTGAAGCATATACCCTTTATCTATTTCGGTCTGCTTGATAGGATGTAAATAAGAACGGTCACTCCATAATCTGTTTTCAAAGACATAAGGTTTGTAATGTACTTTACCCGGTGCTCCTGTAACAGCGGAGAGCTGCAATCCATACATGGCACCTTTCATAACACCTTCATCATCGGCTATCAGCCAACGTCTTATATCCCAGAAACGATGATCTTCATAAGCCAGTTCCACGGCTCGTTCTCTTCGCAGTTTCTCCCTGAACTGCTCTTTATTCAAAGTGGAAGGAAAGCCCGGCATTCCGGAGCGTTCACGAACTTTCAGGACTGCATCGAATGCTTCTTTCGGGGGAGTTTCATAATATTCATTCAAAGCTTCTGCATAATTCAGATAGAGTTCGGCTACCCGGAAGACAATCCAGTCCATATTAGTGGAGTTGCGCGGAGCCGTTGCTCTTAGTACGCGAGGTACCCATTTGCGAACCAGGTGTTTCGTTTTATCATTGGCTACATTGTGAGCTCCACCGGGCAGAAAATTAAGAATTCCAATCTCTGTATTCCAGTTAGCTCCATGTGCTGCAATGGTTTGCGCAAAACGAGGGTCCAGTTCGTCGTACTTTTCAAGCAGATCATCGCCACCATCCATATTCCATGTTTGTTGGTTCCCGTCTTTTTTCTCATAGAAACGCACGAAATTGAAGGTTGTAAAAAGACCGCCGTCGCTCCAACTACTTCCCGCCCATGCCGGTATATTGCTTGTTATGGGATGACTGCTTGTTGTGAAATTCCGATATTTTTTGTTGGCCAGAATTATTTCTTTGTTATCGGGAGCAGTCCACACATGTTCGTAATTTGTTTCAGGTGTTCCCTCATCGTACAAGTCATAATAGCCAGAAGATTCAACAGCGGTAATGGCTGCCTTGGCTGCTTTAGCAGCTTCATTCCAGCGTTCTTTACTATAGTTTCCATATCCTATCAGGTCATTATTTCCACTTAAAGGAAGGTACGGATCGTCGGTATTGAACAAAGGACTCGCCGCATACAGGAGTACTCTGGATTTGAGGGCTAAGGCAGCTATCCTGTTTGCCCGTCCCACCAATATCGAATTCGTATAATAGTCCGGTAATATGGAGGCAGCCCGGTCACAATCGACAAGAATGGAGTCTACACAATCGGAAAATGTATTACGGGGTAGTTTACCATCTTCCGACGGATTTATTCTACGGTGTATTATAGGCAGTCCACCATATCTATATACTCCTTCCCAGAAGACCAAAGCCCGCATAAAATAGGCTTCGCCTCTGGAACGTGTCTTAAAATCAACGTCTCCCGGATCATCGGGCACTTCGTCAATACGTTCAAGCACGATATTGCATTTTCGTAATGTCTGCCAACGGGTGTTGTGACGGGGGTCTTCATCCCAGTCTATGCTGCTGTTGTTATGATTGTCCACGTTCCACGAGGCATTGCCCTTCCCCCAGTTTGCACCTTGTTCGGCTTCATCACACGCTCCTGCCAGGGTTGAGGTTGCACACAATTTACGGTCGATCCCGCTACTTCCCATCGAGAACCCCAGCGGCATACCTTCTGCATAGATGCCTGTTATGTATTGTTCTGTCAAAGTCCTGTCGGCAAAGACACCGTCTTCATCCAAATCGACAGAGGGCGGAGCTTCCAGATAGTCACTACACGAAAACATCAATACAGACGACAGAAGTATTGCACATATATATGTTATTCTTTTCATGATTATCAAAAATTTATATTAAGACCAATATTATATACTTTCTGCAACGGATATGTATTGATTTCAACATTTCCACTTCTCGAAGGTGCTTCCGGGTCCAGATCTACCACATCTGTCCACGTGAATAAATTGGAACCGTTGAAATATAATCTTACACTATTCAGGTTAAGCCGTTTGACAAAACCTCCGGTAAATGTATATCCTACTTCGAGGTTTTTCAATCGCAAATACCTGGCATCCCGTATCCAAAGAGTAGAAGGACGATAGTTGTGATCGGTTTCTCCGTTGGGATTCAGAGACAAACGGGGAAAGGTGATCTTTTCTCCTGCCTCATACCGTTCCTGTGTCCAACGTTCTTTTATCAGAGATTTCGCACTCTCTTCTCCTTTCGCGAAAGGCCACATCGACCGTCCGAAATATTTAATGGATACATTGTCGGCTCCCTGAAATAAGATGGAGAAATCAAATCCTTTATATTGCGCTCCGAATGAGAAACCGTAAATAATCTCCGGTACGGGGGTGTATCCTATCGGAACCATGTCGTAATCATCAATCACTCCATCCTGGTTGACGTCTACATACTTGACGTCTCCCGGTTGCAACTGATTCCCGCTCCATGAACTTTTAGGACGGTCTAATGCATTGATTTCTTCCCACGAGTTATAGTATCCGTCAAAGATCAGTCCGAAAAACTGATTCTTTCTTCTTCCGGTAGTCATCTGATAATCATATCTCTTCTGCACTTCATCCATGTAGATGATTTCATTCCTCGCAAATGAATAATTGAAGCGTGCCCAATAATGGAAATCTTGTATATGATGTCTAAAATTAAGGTCCATTTCCCAACCGCGATTTTCCATTTCTCCAAAATTATATGCAGGAAGATTAGCACCTATAATCATGGGGGATGTTGATCTGTTGGCTAATATGTTATTCCGTTTTTCTTTGAATATATCAAATGAAGCAGTCAGACAATTATTGAACAGATTAATATCTACACCGACATTCATCTATTTCGCCTTTTCCCAAGTCAAATCAGGATTACCGATTTTATTTTCAACAATCATCAGTGAAGTATACGGATTGGAAGCCAAACCGAAATTATACTTGTTCACACCCGAATCGCTCGCTGCTCCATAAGAAGACGGCAGATACAAAAATCGAGCACCACCTATCTGATCGTTTCCTACCTCTCCGTAGGACCCTCTCACCTTTAGATATTTAACGATATTGTTTTTCGGAAAAAACTTTTCTTCACTGATGACCCAACCTAATGAAACAGCAGGAACAAATCCGAACCGTTTGCCTTTGGCAAAATTCTCGGTTCCGTTGTATCCCATATTGAATTCTGCCAAATAACGGGAGGCATATTCATAGGTCAATCGTCCTACCAATCCCTGATAAGCATTAGGTACATAATATTGAAGGGAGGGGGAATAATATTTACTCTGATTATACAGAATAAGTGCTGTCGTTTTATGAAGCCCGAAAGTTCTATTATAATCAATTCCAAACTCCATATATACTTTCCGGTTCTTATCCCATCCGGTACTTACAGACCAGATACTCTCTTCTGATTGGGGGATCAGATAAATGTAATCCGGATCTTCCGCATCACGGCGCGCAAGATAATAAGGAAAGGTTTTCGAATATTTCTTACGGCTGTAATAATAGCTATCATACGCGATACTCCCGTGTACGGACAAACCTTTGGTCAGCAAAGATGATAAATCATAATTCAGACGTAATGTTGTATTGATGTTATTTCTATTATCTTTCTGATAACCGTTGCTTAATAAGGTTTGCCAGGGATTGACGCTTCCCAATCCATCCTGTATGCGGACAATTTTATTGTCCACCAATCCCGGAGAGCTCAAGGGATTGGCAAAAGAAATAGCTTGCCAGATTCCACTGTTACCGGAGCCCGGAGTAATCACTCTGCCTATCTGGGCGGCCATTTGAACAGTTGCCGAAAAGTCCCGCGTTATCTGAAAATCGAAATTAGTTCTGAAGTTATAACGGGTGTTACGGGGATTTACATCATGATCCGAATCTATCTTGGTATGTTTATAGATACCGGTCTGATCGAAATAACTTCCCGATATAAAGTATTTCACACGTTCTGTACCACCCGAAAGGTTGATGTTATGTTGAGTGCGGGTAGAAAACTTTCTAAGAAAATCGTCTATCCAGTTAGTGTTCGGATGCAAAATCGGATCAAAGCCATTTCTGTACAATTCAATATCTTTATCCGTGAATTTCGGTTGGTAGGTAGAACCCGAAACCCGGGAGTCATTTTCTAAAGCTTCATTGTATAAAGTTGCATAATCCGCACTATTCAGATAACTGGGGAGCTGGGTAGATTGCTGCAAAGCAAAATTACCCGAATAGCTCAACCGGGGACGCCCTCTTTCCCCTTTACGGGTAGTAATTAATACTACGCCGTTAGCTCCCTTTACTCCATAGATCGCTGTTGCCGAAGCATCTTTAAGTATATTCAATGATTCAACTTCATTCGGATCTATGCCGTCAAAATTAGTTCGTTCGATGCCATCGATCATTATTAAAGGAGCCGTGTTGTCTGTAAATGTACTGACACCTCTGATTAACAGACTGGAAGCGTCTTCGCCGGGAGCACCACTTCTTTGAAAAGCAATCAATCCCGGCATTCGTCCTACCAGCATGTTACTAATATTGGATTGTTGTGTCTGTACCAGTTCTTTCCTCGAAATAGAAGCGATAGATGCTGTCACACTTTCTTTCTTCTGCTTTCCGTAGCCGACAACAACGACTTCCTCCAGACTTTGCTCGGCTTCTTTTATTTCAATAGAAAGCACTTTATTGTCTTTTACAGGTACTGTCGTCGTGACATAACCGATATAACTGATTTCCAAAACTGCATTCGGATTTACAGATAAGGCAAAGCGCCCGTTTATATCGGAAATTATGCCGTTAAATGTACCGACTTCCTTGATATTGGCACCGATAATCGGTTCTCCTTTTGTATCGGTAATAGTACCGGTTATTCTCCGAGGCTCCTGTGGCTGTGAAGAAAGATTCTTTTTCACTGCCGTTTTTCTCTTTACAACAATCTGTTTTCCATTTATTTCATATACCAGATTTGTCTTTTCAAACAAGGCTGACAATTTTTCTGTGATTGTCTTCTTCCTGGATAGATCTACACTGACAACTTGATTTAAACTAGGTCGGATATCTTTCGAATAGATGAAAACGTAGCCTGTTTCTTTCTCTATATCTTTAAAATATTCCAGTAGAGTCCCTTTCTTTATATCATAGAGTTCGCTCGTTCCATTTCCATTAGCGAGAGTTACATTCGCTATAAATAGAAAAATAACAAAAAATTTCACAAACAGATATGATTTACAAAGAAAATATGCCCTATTTGCATGATTGTAATAGGAATTTTCCATATTTTTGCGTATCAATTTTTAGGTTTTTCATAAGTAATTGAAAAATTTAAATCTCACGGGTTCGGAAGAGTTGCCTCTCTTCCGAACTTCTTTTTTACAAAGGCTTCATTTCTGTGGTTTATTCATAGGCATTAAATTTTTAGGGTTATTACTCGATTTTTATACTTCCCGCTTCAATTGTACACTGGACATCGTACAGCAACGAGAAGGTTTTCATGACTTGTTCTATATCATCAAATAAGATAAGTTTTCCCATTGTACACTTTTGCGCAACTTCCGGCGTACATGTGATAGATACATTATAGTAGCGACTTAGCCGTTGGATAATATCTTTCATTGTCTCACCCCGGAACTGAAGTACGCCATCTTTCCATGAAATATAATCGTAAGCATTAACTTCGTCGATGCCGGATATCCCATCACTCAACTTAAAACGCTGATTAGGCAAAAGGACAAAATCTTCATTGGAGTTTGCTTTTACATTTACTTTTCCTTCTACCAACACCACGGATTGCAATGCATCATCAGCATAGGCAGACACATTAAACTTTGTTCCCAATACATTAACTGTCAGTTGGGGTGTCTCTACATAAAAAGGCCGGGAAGTATCTTTGGCAACTTCTATATAAATCTCTCCTTCTACTTTTATCCTGCGTTCGCCCGGACCAAAAGAGGAAGGGAAACGTAATTTACTTCCGGAATTAATCCATACTTTCGATCCGTCTGCCAATACAATGGATGAATGGCTACCATAAGGAACTATCAGTGTATTTTGTTTTCCGGGTTGAACCGCTCCCTCTTTGATTATCTCTGTTTCCTTACCATCGGATTGAATAGTAATATTGCTATCATAAGTAATGACGGCATTATTCTCTATCTGAATCGCTTCCGCATCATCTCTTATCAGCATTACTTTCTGATACAGAGTATCTGCTTTCACATTGACAAGCAGATCATCAGCAGTTCCGGACGTCTGAAAAGAATGAATCAACCAGAAAGAAACAATACCTAATATTAGTACACAGGCGGCAGCATAACGGGTAAATAAGATAAAACGATGTCTCTTATCACGACGCTCCATGCTTGTCTCTATACGTGCCCACAATCTTTCTGATTCTTCGGGTAAGCGCTGAACCGGATTCAGCCGGGCAGATAATATGATTTTGCGGGCCTCCTGTAGGGATGCTTGATCTTCGGGATGCTCTTTTTGATAATTAACCCACCATTCTTCCGATTCCTGGGTAGGAACCAGACACCACAATATGAAGTCTTCATTTTGTAGCCATTGTTTTGTCGATTCGGGTATTCGATCTGAATGCATACTCGTTCTTTTTACGGTTTCACTTTAAAAACACGCAAAGAACAAAAATACCCCCACGAAAATTAAAGAAAATAACCGAAAAGGAAAAAATAAATAATTTGAGGCTGAATTTTACGCATTTGTTCGATAGCCCGATACACTAATTTCTGTGCTGCTTTAGGTTGTATTCCCATCAATTTCCCGATTTCCTCATAGCTAAGTCATTTGGTATAACGAAGATATACAGCCTCACGTTGCCGGTCTGTAAGGCTATCCAGCATCTTTTTCAGCTGTTTTTGCATAGCGGCTCTTTCTTTTTCTTCATCTATGAGTTCAAAGCCGTTCACTTCAATAAGGAAACTATAGTTATCAGAACCTTCTTCCAGAAATTCGGTATTCATTTCTTTTTTCTTAATGGTCCGAATCCGGTTCTTCAAACAGTTCAACAGATAGAACTTCATATTCTGACTTTCCCAAAGTTTGTGCTCACGCTCATATAAATGCAAAAAAACATCGTGAATGGCATCTTCTAAAAGTTCTTTACTAATGCCAAAAGCAATGCCGTATGAAAACAAATCGTTCTCATACGTCTCATATAACCACTTATATAAGGATTGCTTATTCTTCACACTATCTTCACAAAAAGTTAGAATCCTATCTTCTAAAGAATATTGAAATGGTAATTATCACCAGCCTGTCTCATCCCATCCGGCAGCGGAGTACCATTGTATCGACTGACGATAAAAAGGATTTATCTCCTCTTCATACGACTGACGAAATATATAAGTAGAAAGTCCTGCAGAGCCATTCATCGAGAAACTACCGCCATAACTGGAGTAATTATTAGGAGTAGTCTTCCAATAAACCACAGCAGCATCATAAGCAGCTTTCCAAGCCTCATATTCGCTAGTCTCACTACCTAAAGAACGTATTAATCCATCAAAATCATAATAATACTTACTGGACCGACAATCATAACAGAGTATGCCCGATGTGGCTATCGCTTGTCTGCCCTTAATATATTTCGGAATAATCTCACTACTGCTTTTATCCAGTTGTTCCAACATGGAAGTGTTCACTACAGAAACAGAGACTCCTGCCGTCCAGGGATCACCTAAGCCCCAATTATATGGCAATTTGCCAGTATAAAGATTTTCATCTGCATAAAATTCAAAATATGCCTTTGCTATGTCCGTAGCCGATGCATTATTGGCAAACATAGCCGGAACTACTTTCTGATATGGAGCACCCGGTGCGGGTATCTCTGTCGGAGAGCCTATTATGTAATCCGCATGTTCCTTCAATTCATAGACCACCTCAACAGATTGCATAAAGCATGCATCGAAAAGAAGAAAACTCAAATGAGGCGCATTACGCAGAACATCTTTTAACTCGGAAATATCCATGTAATTTGAACCACCATCCTGTCCCCACCAACGGGTTTTATTCTGCGATTTTGCCAACCATCCTTCTCCATGAGACCACAAAACCAACCCATAACTCTGTGCCGGATATTCAGAAAATGCCGTGTTGATAACCTCCTTCATCTTAGAGACATCTACAGAATTTCGTCCTTCATACGTAGCGATTACCTCCTGTACGACATTCTTCTTTTTATCCTTCTTCAATCGAATTAGTTTAGGACTTGATCCGGTATCAATGTATACGAGTAGGTTATAAGAGTTATCATCTACAGACTGCATTCCCTCTGTCATTTCCGCCAAATCCTCTGTGGCAAAGCTGCGAAGAGAATTGTCACCTGCTATATAAACAAGAACTGTACGCATCTGGACTCCTCTTTCATCATCGTCATTATGACAAGCGATTACCAGCATAGCCAAACACACAAACAAGGAGAATATTTTTATCTTTTTCATTAGATTTCAAGTTTATTACGAGGCAAAGATAAAAAAATAAGAGATGCAAAGCTGCATCTCTTATTA
>ENA-UONQ01001436-UONQ01001436.1-human-gut-metagenome-genome-assembly--contig:-CS26-NODE-1436-length-20488-cov-6.517154_pt1 | contig 20488 bp, 20 predicted proteins | sample MGYA00242460_ERZ724007 | MGnify/ENA metagenome assembly ERZ724007
GGGCGAAGCGGTCAGCGAGAACTGAAGAAAGGCACAGGCCCGCGGGCCTGTGCCTTTCTTTGTGGGATAGGGGCCTCCGGCGGGTTATTTTTCTCAGCAGTGAGAAAAGAAACCCCGCCGGAGGCAGAATACGCCGATTCCCCCACCAATCCGCCAACAAAAACAAACAGGGCAGGGGGAGACCCCCGCCCTGCAAAGCCGTCAGACGCTCAATACAGCCGCTGCTTCTTGGCGATCACCTCGCCGTCGACCTCGATCGTCTGGCGGCCGGTGGGATAGAACACCGTCGCGACGTCGTGGCCGTCGATGCGGGCGGAAATGGTGTACTCCCGCTCGATGATGCCCTCCTTGCGGCCGTAGACCCGCCCGTCCACGACCAGCTCCGTCAGGCCGCGGCTGCGGCGCACCTCGATGTGGCGGCCGTTCCAGTCGGCGGTGACGAGAATGCGGTATTTCCACTCCTCCTGCGGCGCGCCGAGGGAGGGGGTGTTGGGCTGACCGCCGAGGGACGCGTCATAGAACGTGGACTCCACGAGCGGCTGGGTGGCGGGCGTCTCCTCCGGCTGCGGAGCGAGCGCCTGCTGCGCATGCTTCACGCCGAGCACCAGATAGACGAGTACCCAGATGTGAAACAGCAGGTCGGGCAGATTATAGAGAACGTCGTCCGATCCGAGCGTATCGACCACGAGCGCGCCGGTATCCACCGCGAACAGCACGAGCGCCGCGATCATCCAGCCGCGCCGCTTCTTCGAGAAGATCCAGCACAGCAGATACGGCACCAGTACGAGCACCGCAAAGGCGAGTCCCATGGCGAGATAGAGCCCCTCGTCGGTGTACTCGAGGAAAACGCGCCCCGTCAGCGCCAGCATATAGGCCAGATAGTCGGAAAAGAGAAAATAAATATCGACGCCGAACGCGGCAAACGCGACGTTGACCGCGGAGAAAATGAGCATGAGCAGGAGATTGCCGCGCGCGGCCTGATAGAGCTGCTGGGGCGATTTGTTTTTCTTTCTTTTCATGGAAGCCTTCCTCTCTGCGCTCACAGCGCACGCATGGACTCGGGGCGCAGGCCGTGGCCGCGCAGCCCCTCCTGTACGCGCGCGAGCAGCGCCGCGCGGTCGTCGTTGAGCGTCCCCTTGAGCGTCAGGTAGTTCGACGCGTGGTTCATGCGGAAGACGCTGCCGGGACTGTCGATGTGCTGGAGAAACAGTTCCGTCTCGCGGAGAATATCCACCGGGCCGAGCACCTCAAAGCTGCCCTCGCGTACCCACTTGGCAAGCGGCGTACCCGGCTCGACCATCAGCGTCAGCAGGCCGACATACTCCGGGTTCATCGCGCTGAGCGCCTGCGCCGTGCCGATGGCGTGCTCGCGCAGCAGCTCGCGGCTGCCGAGTCCGGAGATCGCCGTGACCGACAGCGCCAGACCGCAGCGGCGGGCCTTCTGCCCGGCGGCGACGATGGCCGCGGCATCGTGTCCCTTGTTCATCCGCGTGAGCACGGCGTCGCATCCGGACTCAAGCCCCATGTAGACCATCCGCAGCCCCCGCGCCCGCAGCAGGCGCAGGTCGTCCTCGCTCTTGATCTGCAGGCTCGTGGGCGAGGCATAGCACGTCACGCGCTCGCACTCGGGGAAGAGCCCGTAGATCAGGCCGAGAATCTCGATGAGCTCGTCCGTTTTGCGCATGAGCGCGTCGCCGTCGGCGAGAAACACGCGCTCTACCCGGTGGTAGACGCGCCGTGCCAGCTCGAAATCCTCGCGGATCTCCTGCATGGGGCGCATGGAAAAATGCTTGTCGTCGTACATGTCGCAGAAGGCGCAGCTGTTGTGGCTGCAGCCGTAGGTCACCTGCACGATCAGGCTGTAGGCCTCACTCGGCGGGCGGTAAACTTTCCCCTTGTATCGCATGTAAAATGTCTCCTTCTTCTTTATAAGATCATTATACCGGATGTTTGCCGCTTTGAAAAGCACATATTTCTCCCGCCGGGCGCATATGCTGGCCTATCTCAACGAACGAGGTGGACAACATGGACTGTAACTTCAACCGCGTCCGGCTCTGCGGACGGATTTCCTCCGACCCCGCGCTCTCGCACGTCAACCACGGCGAGACGTTCTATCGCTTTGTGCTCTCGGTGCAGCGGCTCTCCGGCCAGTGCGACGACCTGCCCGTCATCGTGCCGCGCCAGCTGCTGCGCGCTTGCCCGCTCGGGCGCGGCGACGCGGCCGCCGTCACGGGGCAGCTGCGCTCGTTCAACAACCGCAGCGGACAGGGACGGCGTCTGATTATCTCCGTATTTGCCCAGACGCTCGAGCGCGGCAGCGGCGTACCCTGCAACCGCATCCGGCTCGGGGGCTCGCTGTGTAAGCCCCCGAACTACCGCCGTACGCCGCTCGGGCGCGAGATCTGCGACCTGATCCTCGCGGTGAACCGGCGCTATGGACGGGCGGACTATCTGCCGTGCATCGCGTGGGGCGCTGTGGCGCAGCAGACGCGCTCGCTCACCGTCGGCGCGCCGCTGTGCCTCGAGGGGCGGGTGCAAAGCCGCGTCTATACGAAAAATCTCGGTACATACGCCGAGGAGCGCACGGCCTATGAGGTGTCGATCATGCGCCCGGCGGAGCCGGAGGAATTTTTGCCGGAACCGCCGCCGGAGCCAAGCGCGGATTTTGTGCGAAGTGAAAAAAGTGAAAATTTCCTGTTGACAAACGGCGGCGCGGATGGTATAGTTCCATCAAACCGTTGAAGAAGAGTGAGTAAGCGCTGTCTCTTCTCTTTCAGAGAGCCGCCGGTGGTGGGAACGCGGCAGAGAACGCAGAGCTGAATGGGCTTCCAAGGGCAATCGGAAACAGAGCGGACGCTCTGGAGTATGTGCGACGGAGTTTGACCCCTCCGTGAACAAAGGGCGGCGTATGACAGTACGCGCTGAGCGGGCGGACGCTATGTTCCGCCAAGTCGGGTGGCACCGCAGATTGTTTTATCTGTCCCGACAGATCGATGAGATCTGTCGGGACTTTTTATTTTGTCCGGAGAGGAGAGCAGACACCATGCAGGAAACGAGACGATGGCGGCGATTCACAGAGAAGAGAGAAACCGTCAGCGAAACATTCTATAAATTCTATTATTTGAGATTGAAAGAAAGAGGGAACACGCCATGAAAAAGATTATGACTCTGATCCTTGCCGCCGCCCTGTGCCTGACCGCTCTTGTCGGCTGCGGCGATAACGCCGGCACCGATAGCAATAACTACGACAGCAAGACCTTCAAGGTTGCCGTCGTGCAGCAGCTCGACCACTCCTCGCTCAATGAGATCCGCGACGCCATTGAGGCCGAGCTTGACGCCGCGCCCGAGGGCGTGACCGTCACCTATGAGAACTTCAACGGACAGAACGATAGCACCGTCCTCAACCAGATCGGCTCGCAGATCGTGAGCGGCGGGTATGACGCGATCATCCCCATCGGTACGCTGGCCGCCCAGTGCATGGCGAACGCTGCCGACGGCAACATCCCCGTCATCTATGCCGCGATCTCCGACCCTGAGACGGCCGGTCTGACCGGGCTTGACAACGTCACCGGCACGAGCGACGCGCTCAACACCGACTCCATCATGAACATGATCTTCGCCGCGAACCCCAGCGTCCAGACCGTCGGCCTGCTGTACTCCAACTCCGAGCCGAACTCCACCACCCCCATCGCCAACGCCAAGGCCTATCTCGACAGCAAGGGCATCAAGTATGTGGAAAAGACCGGCAACACCGCCGATGAGGTGCTCTCCGCCGCGAACGCCCTCGCTGCCGCCAAGGTCGACGCCGTCTTTACCCCGACCGACAACACCATCATGAACTCTGCCGCTGCCGTGGGCGAGATCTTCGCCGAGGCGGGCATCCCCCACTACACCGGCGCCGACTCCTTCGTGACGGCCGGGTGCTTCGCGACCTGCGGCGTGAACTACACCGACCTCGGTACCTACACTGCCGATATGGCGCTGGAGATCCTCCAGGGCGGCGCGGTGCCCACCTTCCACGTCATGGACGGCGGCATCATCACCGTCAACAAGGAGACGGCCCAGAAGCTGAGCATCGACCCGTCGGTCTTCTCCAGGCTCGCCGGTCAGGTCGTTGAGGTCGACACTGCCGCGTAACCAAAACAACACGAGCCGCACCGCCCGCGGGGAGCCGTTCCCTGCGGGCGGCGCGTGGATAGAATGGGATAGAAGGAGAATTGTACATGCTGAGTATGAATGTCGTCACCGGCGCGCTGGAGCTGGGCTTTATCTATGCTCTTGTCGCGATGGCGCTGTTTTTGAGCTTCCGCGTCCTGAATATCGCGGATATGACCACGGACGGATCGTTCACGCTGGGCTGCGCGGTGTCCGCCGTGCTGGCCGTGGCGGGGCACCCGATCCTTGGGATCCCGCTGGCCATGCTGGCCGGTGCCGCGGCGGGCTTCATCACCGCTCTGCTGCAGACGCGGCTGGGCGTGCCGTCCATCCTCGCGGGCATCATCACGAACACCGGGCTTTACACGGTGAACCTCGCGGTGATGGGTTTTTCGGCCAACGTGAACATGCTCAAGACCGACACGATTTTCTCCATGTTCAGGAATCTCCTCGGCGGCGCGGCGGCGTATAAGCTCATCCTCGCCGCGGCCATCGCGGCGGTGGTGTGCGTGCTGCTGATCCTGTTTCTGCGCACGCGGCTGGGGCTCTCCATCCGCGCCACGGGCGATAACCCCGACATGGTGCGCGCGAGCTCCATCAACACGCGCGTGACCGTCACGATCGGCCTGTGCGCCGCGAACGCCGTCACGGCGCTCTCCGGCGCGATCCTCGCGCAGTATCAGAAGACCGCCGACATCAACCTCGGCACCGGCATGGTCATCATCGGCCTCGCTTCGCTCATCATCGGCGAGACGATCTTCGGCCGCGGCGGCATCCCGCTCAAGGTCGTCGGCGCGGTGGCGGGCAGCGTAATCTACCGCTTCATCATCGCCGTCGCCCTGCGGCTGAACCTCCCGGCGGAGTGTCTCAAGCTCATCTCTGCCGTCATCGTGGCGCTGGCTATCGCCCTGCCGTACCTGCGCCAGCAGCATAAGTCCCGCCCGCGCGCGGACCGGACGGAAAGGAGCGTGTAACCATGCTGGAACTGAGGCATATCTCCAAGACGTTTTACCCCGGCACCGTCCACGAAAAGACGGCGCTGCAGGATCTGTCGCTGACGCTGCAGACCGGCGACTTCGTGACCATCCTCGGCAGCAACGGCGCCGGCAAGAGCACGCTCTTCAACGCCGTTGCCGGGGGCTTTGCCGTTGACAGCGGACGCATCGTGCTCGACGGACAGGAGCTGACGGGCATGCCCGATTATAAGCGCAGCAAGTTCATCGGCCGCATGTTTCAGGATCCGATGCGCGGCACCGCACCGAATATGACGATCGAGGAAAACCTCGCGCTGGCCTTCCTGCGCACGAACGGCAAGAGCTCGCCCTTCTCCGTCATCACCCGTGCCGACCGCGCCGCCTTCCGCGAAAAGCTCGCCCAGCTCGGGCTGGGGCTCGAGGACCGGATGCAGCAGCCCGTGGGCCTGCTCTCCGGCGGCCAGCGTCAGGCGCTGACACTCCTCATGGCGACGGTTGTCACACCGAAGCTCCTCCTGCTCGACGAACACACCGCCGCACTCGACCCGGCCACGGCGGAAAAGGTGCTCGCCCTCACGGACGAGATCGTGCAGAGCGCGCACATCACCTGCATGATGATTACCCACAACATGCACTCCGCGCTCGCCCACGGCAACCGCACTATCATGATGGATCACGGAAAAATCGTCCTCGATGTAGCGGGCGAGGAGCGCGCGAAGCTGACGGTGGAGGATCTGCTCGACCGGTTCCGCAGGCTTTCCGGGGATGAGCTCGACAACGACCGGATGCTGCTGTCCTGAGCTTGGTCAAAAAGGACAATGCCCTTTTTGACCAAACGGGATTCACTCCGATCCACGCCTTGCCCCGCTATAGGCGGGGCTGCGACACTGCGCTGCGCGCAAAGTGTTTTTTGCGGCGTACACGCCGCCGCAAAAAAACGGATTGGATTTTTTCGAGGCTCTAGAGCCGCGAACTCTGTGAGACTTTTTGACAGATTAAGACACGGCGGGAATTCCGCCGTGTCTGTTTTTTACCGTGCGAAGGGAGATTAGCGGGTAAATCGGCTTCTCCACGCCTCCGGCGGGGTACTTCTCCCGCACGGGAAAAGTACCGAAAAGCGCGCCGGAAATCGGCTGACACGACGGTGTATCTTCCTTTTCGGTCGACAAGCGGGATTTTCGGTAGGATGGTGCCTAAGTTTAGTATCGTCTCTACGCTGGCGCCGCTGCCGCTTACGCTCTGAAATGTAGGAGCTTGTACGTTGCTCGTTCGGGGTGTCGGGGACGCCGCCCTCTACAGAGGTCAGAAGAGGTTTTGCGGTCGAATGGCGGAGCGATGTGGGCATCGCCCCCGCCGGAGGCACAAAAAACCGCCCCGCATGACGCAAATCATACGGAGCGGTTCTGTATTCGGTTTATATTCCCAGCAGCCACGAAGCAAAGCGGAAATAGATCAGCAGCGACGTCGCGTCGACGATCGTGGAGATAAAGGGGCTCGCCATCACGGCGGGGTCAAGCCCGATCTTCTCCGCCAGCAGCGGCAGCGAGCAGCCCACGCACTTGGCGAACACCACCACGAAGAAGATCGTCAGGCACACCACAAGGCACACCAGCGGCGTGACCGCGCTGTTGCCGAGGAGCAGTCGGTCGACAAGCAGCATCTTCCCGAAGTTCGCGCACGCAAGGCACACGCCGCACAGCGCCGACACGCGCAGCTCCTTCCACAGCACGCGCAGCACGTCGGAAAAGTCCACCTCGTCCAGACTCAGCGCACGGATCACCGCGGTGGAGGCCTGCGTACCGGAGTTGCCGCCCGTGCCGGAGAGCATCGGAATATACGCGTTGAGCACGATGCACGCGGCCAGCGCGTTTTCATAGTGGTTGAGGATCATCCCCGTGAACGTCGCCGAGAGCATCAGAATCATCAGCCACGGCAGGCGGGCCTTCCATGTGTCGAAGACGCCGGCCTTGAGATAGGGCTTGTCCGAGGGGAGCATAGCGGCCATCTTCTCGAAGTCCTCCGTCGTCTCCTCCTCGATGACGTCCATTGCGTCGTCGACGGTGACGATGCCGACCAGCCGCTGCTCCATGTCGACGATGGGCAGGGCGAGGAAGCCGTACTTGTTCAGCGCCTGCGCCACGTCCTCCTTATCGTCCATCGTCTTGGCCCAGACGACGTCCGGATCCATGATCTCCTCGATCAGGTCGTCCTCCTCCGCGAGGAGCAGGTCACGCACCGACAGCACGCCAAGCAGGTGGCGCGTCGGGTCGGTGACGTACAGGATGTTGATCGTCTCCATGTCACCGCCGATACGGCGGATACGCTTGAAGGCGTCCTCGACGGTCATGTCCTTTTTCAGGGAGAGAAACTCCATGTTCATGATGGAACCGGCAGAGTCCTCGGGGTATTTGAGAATTTCGTTGATGGATTTGCGCATCTCGGGCGTGGCCCTGTCGAGGATGCGGATCACGACGCTTGCGGGCATCTCCTCGACGATATCGACGGCGTCGTCGAGGTACAGCTCGTCGAGCACCTCCTGCAGCTCGGTGTTGGAAAAGCCGTTGATGAGCATCTCCTGGCTGTCACTCTCCAGCTCGACGAACACCTCGGCCGCCGTCTCCTTCGGGAGCAGCCGGTACAGCAGCGGCATAAGCTTTTCACCGGATTTTTCCAGCAACAGCGCGATGTCCGCCGGCTCCATGGGCAGAAACAGCTCACGCAGCTCGGTATACTGTTTACTTCGGGCCAGCTCCTCGATTTCTTCCAGATAGTGGTCCATTTCCTCCTGATAGTCAAACATATACCCGGCTCCTCCTCTCTGAGAAAATAAAAAAACCCGCTGCACACCGGCTATGTGGTATGCTGCGGGTCTGCCTGCATGTCAGACACATTCTGCGCGCGCACGCGCAGCCACCGTAACAAGCTTTAGCATCGCGGGGCGGTGAAACTGCGTTAGATGATACCTTGGTTTCGATATCGCCTGTTCAAACCCTCTCGTGGTGTCTCCACCATTTTGCGGCAGCAGCCCATATCCCTCGCGGTAGCCTTACCTACCGGAATCTATATTATATGTATTCGATATTTTTATAGTACGGCAAATAGCGGACCGTGTCAACCCCTTTTGCCCGCGCCATTACAGATAAATTTGCACGTCCTTAACGCCCCGGATGCTCTCACCCAGCTCCTGCAGGAAAATCTTTCCATATTCGGACAATTCCTCTCCCGCGCGCGTGACGAGAATGCTCACGCGGTCGGGCGGCGGCTGGACGAAATTGCAGATGCGCAGCCCCTCGCGCTTGAGCTGCTCGGCGGCGATGGCGGGCACGGCGGCCCAGAGCTGCTTATTCTCGCGCGGGAAGAAGTGCAGCGGCTGGAGCGTGTCGGCATAGACATACGGCCGCGCGCCGGAGCCATAGACACGGTCGTGCCAGTGCAGATACTCCGGGTGCCAGGTGATGAGAATCTCGTCGTTGGGATTCAGGTCCTCGGCGCGCACGACGTCGGGGAAATCGCTCCCCGGAAAGCAGCCCATCAGGAACTTCTCGCGGAAGATCGGCGTGCATTCGAGCTGTTCGTTGACAATGACGTTGCTGTCGATTAGCGCGAGATCCAGCTCGTGGTTGAGCAGGCCCGCGGCGGAGTCCTCCGCGCGCATGGTGTGGATCCAGAGAAGCGCGGGGTAGCCCTGCGAGAGAAAGCGGCGGTAGACGGCGGGGAGGATGTACTGGTTCGTCGTGTATGTCGCGGCGATGCGCAGATACTCGCGCCGCCCGAGCTCGGCGAGAGAGTCCGTCTCGGCGAGCAGACTCTGCCAGCGGCGGGCGAGCGTGAGGAATTTCTGCCCCGCCTCCGTCAGCTGGATGCGGCGCTGCCCCTTTCCGCGCAGGAACAGCGGCGTCCCCACGCGCTCCTCAAGCGCGCGGATGCGCATGGAGAGCGTGGGCTGGGTGATATAGAGCGCTTCGGCCGCGGCGGTCATCGTCCCGTGCTGCACCACGGCCCAGAATGTCTCGATGTCGAGGTTTGTCATGCGGCTGTACCTCCAAAAATATATCAAGATGTATTTATATTTTACTCTAATACAATCAATTTTACAAGTCAATATTTTTGTGTTATAGTAACTTACACAAAAGGAACAGGTGCTGCAGCCGCCTTCCCGCGCAGTGCGAGTGAAGGCTTGATTCAGAATAGAGCTGTTCTCCCCTTGTTTGGTTTGGTTATTTGTTTTCCGCCGCGCGCAGGTGCTGATTCCAGCCCCGCCGGTCGGAGTCCTTTCCGCTGCCGATCCGATTGGCGGATCGAAGTTGCCCGTCTCGGGCCGCCCGGTTCCTTTTTTCATCTGCTTTTCTTTTCTTCCTTTTTTCTCTCTATAACGGAAAAGGCGTCAGACACAGTCTGGCGCCTTTTCTGCATATACCCTTCAGGAGGACCGGTATGGAACAGTTTCAGTTGATATTTGAACTCATCGGGACGGTGGCCTTTGCCATCTCCGGCGCGATGCTCGGCATCCGCAAGGGGCTCGACCTCTTCGGCGTGAGCATGACGGGCATGCTCACGACCGTCGGCGGCGGGATCCTGCGCGACACGATCCTCGGCCGGACACCGCCCGCGGCGCTGACCGATCCGCTGGAGGCGCTGATGGCCATCGGCGTCTCAATGCTTGTGTTTCTGATCTGCGCGCGCCTTCATCCGCACGGCGAGCACCGTTATGCCGATCTGCTGCTCCTGCTGGCGGATTCCATCGGTCTGGGCGTGTTCACGGCGAACGGCGCGGCCATCTGCATAGCATTCGGCTGCGGCGACCGGATATTCCTCACGCTCGTCTGCGCCGTGCTCACGGGAGTCGGCGGCGGAATTCTGCGCGACCTCTGCTGCATGGAGCGGCCCTATGTCTTTACAAAGCACATTTACGCCTGCGCTTCGCTCGGCGGGGCGGCGGTGTGTCTGCTGCTTTGGCCGCTTGGACAGAATGCGGCCATGCTCGCGTGCCTGCTCGTCACGATTATCCTGCGATTGTGCGCGGCGCACTTCCGCTGGAGCCTGCCGCGCCTGCGGGAGGGGGATCAGGCTTGACAGAGGACGCGGGTGTGGTATAGTGAATATAGAAAAAGGGCGCTGCGACAAGCGGTCAGCCCAGTCAGTTAAGGAAACTCAAAATGAGAAACCGTCACTTGGCCGAGTGGCGGTTTCTGCTTTTTACGATGATCGTAACCGTGAAAGACCCGATATGCAGGATGGTTTATTTCGGCGGGGGATTGGCATTTGAATTGGCTGGTTCTGCCGCCGGCGGGTTACTTTTCCCGCGCAGGAAAAGTAACCAAAAGCGCGCAAGAAACCAAGGCTTCTTGACTTCCTCACCTGCCGACAAGTAAGATTTTCGGCAGGACGGTGCCTAAGTTTAGAATCATCTCTGCTGCTGCGCCGCTGCCGCTGACGCTCTGAAATGCAGGAGCGTGCAGCTTTTATGGATTGGTTCATTTCTTACAAACAGAAACAAAAAGCGACAGTCCGGTGCAGGGGCTTGCCAAAGGGGGAGGTCTGTGGTATGCTACAGGCCACACAAAAAAACAACGTACCGAAAGGGAATTTGCATGATGGAACAACAGACCAATACCCCGCGCAGACGGCGTCTGCGCATCCGCTTTCCGCTCCGCCTTGCCATCTGGGTGGTGCTTCTGGCCGCTGTGGCCGCGCTGGTCGGCGCGGGGCTGCACGCTTCAGGCGTCATCGGCTCGCACAGCAGCAAGACGACACGTCTCGGCTTCGAGGATATCGGCGAGATGGCGACGCAGGCGGCCTACACCACGCAGGTCAGCGTCACGGAGGGCTCGCGCGTGCTGTGGGGCGTGACGATCCCGTTCACCCAGAGCAAGTACATCTACAGCTACGATGTCACCATCAAGGCCGGGATTGACTTTGGCGGCATTGACTGGGATCTGGATGAAGAACAGAAAACAATCCGAGTGACGATGCCGGAGACGCGGGTACTCAGCAGCGAAATTAACCTCGACTCCTTTAAGGTCTACCACGAGTCCGAGAGCATCTTCCACCACATCACGCTCGAGGAGAACAACGCTGCGCTGCAGGAGCTGCAGCACAACGCGGAGGAGACGGCCATTGCCAACGGTCTGCTCGAAAACGCGCGCAGCAACGCAGAGACGATTCTGAAGGGCTTTTTCACCAAGGCGTATGATCTGGACAAGTATACATTGACCTTCGAGTAAGCAAAAAGCTGGGTGCTTCCACAGGAAGCACCCGGCTTTTTCTACTTATTATGAAAATGAATTGTATATCTCGAGCCCAATTATACGTTCTGTTTACTCTTTCGCCGACAGTTCGACGGCGTGGCGGACGAAGCTCATCGGCGGGACGGGGCGCGGGAACTGCATTCGGAAGACCATCTGCGGCGTCCGCGGCTCCGTCAGCGGAAGGCCGTCTGCGTCCTCCATGAGCGGGACGGTCATGGTGAACGGGCGCGTATCCGGACCGACCAGCTCGACCTCGTCACCCATGGCGAACTTGTTGCGCAGGCTGAGCGTGGCGTGGCCGTCCGCGTCGCAGTCCGTCACGACGGCGCAGATCTGCCAGTCGCGGATGTAGCGTGAGTTCTGATAATACTGCCCCGGGTGGCCGAAGAAGAAGCCCGTGGAGTAGCGGCGGTGGCTGATGTGGTCAACCTCGTCTCGCCAGACGGGATCGGCCGGGCGGCCCGCTGCCGCGTCGTCGAGACAGTGCCGGTAGGCGCCGGTGACGATGGCGGCGTAGTAGGCCGACTTCGCGCGTCCCTCGATCTTCAGGCAGTCGACGCCCGCCTCCATCAGCTCGGGCAGGTGGTCGATCATACACATGTCGCGCGAGTTCATGATGTAGGTGCCCTTCTCGTCCTCGAAGACGGGGAAATATTCGCCGGGGCGCTTTTCCTCCATGAGCGCGTACTGGTAGCGGCAGGGTTGGGCACACGCGCCGCGGTTGCTGTCGCGCCCGGTCATGTAGTTCGAGAGCAGGCAGCGTCCGGAGTAGCTGACGCACATCGCCCCGTGGCAGAACGTCTCCAGCTCCAGCTCCGGCGAGACACGGCTGCGGATCTCGCGGATCTCGTTGAGACTCAGCTCGCGCGCGAGGACAACGCGCCTGGCGCCGAGGTCGTACCACGCCTGCGCGCAGACGTGGTTGGCGATGGACTGCTGCGTGCTGATGTGCCGCTCGCAGTGGGGCGCGTACTTCCCAGCGAGGGTGAACGCCCCGAGATCCGCGAGGATCAGGGCGTCAACCCCGGCGGCATCGAGCTTTTCGAGGTGGGCGGGCAGCCGCTCCGCCTCGTCAAAGCGCGGCATGGTGTTGACCGTCGCGTGAACGCGCACGCCATGTGCGTGCGCATAGGCCACGGCGCGCGGCAGCTCATCGTCGTCAAAGTTTCCCGCGAACGAGCGCATGCCGAACGAGGTCCCCGCAAGGTAGACGGCGTCCGCGCCGTAGAGCACGGCCATTTTCAGTTTTTCCATATCCCCCGCGGGGGCAAGAAGCTCCGGTTTTCTCATGGCGTTATCCGATGGACTGGTAGTCCGAGCTGTTGATGAAGTTCAGGTGCTCGGCATACGTCTTGAAGAAGTGGTGGACGCCGTCCTTGCCGAGAGCGTAGAAGTAGTAATCCGTCTGGTTCGGATAGATGGCGGCCTTGATGGATGACAGGCTCGGGCTGCAGATCGGCCCGGCGGGCAGCCCCTTGTGCAGATAGGTGTTGTAGGGGCTGTCGAGACTGGTGGTGAAGGAGGAGTGATCCTTGCCCTGCAGCTTGAGCGCGTAGTCGATCGTCGCGTCGACCTGCAGGAAGCCCGCCGTCTCGCCGCTGGAGTTGTTCATGCGGTTATAGAGGACGGAGGCGATATTCTTGCGCTCCGCGTCGTCGTTGATGGACTCCTTCTCGATCATGGAGGCCATGGTGATGATCTCGGAGAGACTGTAGCCGGACTTCTGGATATCCGCCTGCATCTGCTCGCTGATCTGCATCTGGAAGGCGTAGAGCAGCGTGTCGATGGCGAGGACGGCCTTGCCGGTGTAGAACTCGTGCGTATCGGGGTAGAGGAAGCCCTCCATGCGGCTGATGTCGCCGAGCTTGCTCGAATCGAGGAACGTGTAGTCCTCAAACGGATAGTTCGCGCAGGCGTCCGTCAGCTCCTCGACCGTGCCGACGCCCTTGCTCGCGAGCAGCTCGATCGTCTCCTGCACGGTGTAGCCCTCCGGGATGGTGACCTTGACCTTGCCCTCCTGCTTGAGCTTCGCGGCCTCATAGTCGTGCATGCCGCGGATGAGCGCGCGGTAGTCCATGTCGCTCGTCAGCTCATAGCTGCCGGGGTCGATGAGCTTTTTGTCGCCCGTGATGTTGGCGTAGAGCTTGAAGAACCACTTGTAGTTGATGAGCCCCTCCTGCTTGAGCTGTCTGGCGACCTGCCCGAGCGTCTCGCCCTCCGTGACCTCAATGGTGACGGTGACGTCCTTCTTGTTCAGCGAGCACAGGTCGTTTGCCAGCAGCCAGCCGAGACTCGCCAGCACGACCGAGCCGAGCACGACGCAGGCGATATAGATGCCCCAGTTGAACTTTTTGTTTTTGCGGCGGCGGTGGTTCTGCGCGCTCTTTTCCCCCTGGCTGCGGACCTTGTCCGCGTCCCAGTGGGTGGTTTCAAATTGTTTGGACATGAGTGATCCATCCTTTCGTGGATATTTCACGCGGGGACAAGGTACCCGCGGGGCCGGTACGGCATACAATGGGTCAGAAAGAACAAGTGAGGTGACTTTGCGTGTGCTTTGACAACAACAACTGCTCCTGCCTCTGGCTCATCGTCATTCTGGTTCTGCTGTTCTGCTGCTGCGGCAGCGGCAATGGAAACGGCTGCAGCTGCGGCGGAAACGGCGGCTGCGGCGGGGACTCCTGCTGCTCCTGCTGAACGGGCGGGGAAGCGGGGCTGCGGCCCCGTTTTCCGCTGCGTCAGCCGCGGACAAGCAGATCCTCCACCTCGCGCAGCACACGCGCGGCGATCTCCTCCGGCGGGAGGATGCGGCTTCCGTCGGCGCAGTCGATGTGCCGCCAGCCGCAGTAGCCCACCACGAAGGCGGCGTTTTCGCGGCAGGCGCGCAGATACGCGTCGTTCTGCTCGTGGATGTCGGCGTGGGTATGGGTCAGCTGCTCGCGTCGGCGCATCATCTGCTCGGTCAGCTCCGTCGGCATGTCGAGATACAGCACGCGCGTCGGGGCGGGCAGGCCGAGCTTTCCGTATTCAAAGTCAAACAGCCAGTCGAGAAACGCCCGCCGCTCCCCGGCGGGGAGCTTCGAGGTCTGGTGGACGGCGTTCGACGTGGTGTAGCGGTCGGCGATGACGAGGCCGCCGCTCTCATAGAACGCGCCCCAGTCCTGCTTATAGGATGCGTAGCGGTCGACGGCGTAAAACGACGCCGCGGCGTAGGCGTTCACGTCGCCGGGGTCGCTGCCGAACGCGCCGCCGAGATACAGGCGGATCAGGGCCGAGGAATCCTCGCTGTAGCGCGGGAACTCGAGCCGCCGGTACGGGATGCCGCGCCGGTCCAGCTCGCCGCACAACAGCGCCGTCTGGGTCGCCTTGCCGGAACCGTCCGTTCCCTCAAATACAATCAGTTTTCCAGCCATCGAAGCCACCCTTTCCGCCGCCATTGCACGGCAATTCAGTGTATTCTATCACAGTTTTCCCCATTTGTCCACGATACCAGCCGCAAAAAAGGGCGCGTATCCGAGGATGCGCGCCCTTTTGCATGGATTCTTACGATCTTGTTATGGCCTTTTTCGCCATTTTCTCCTCATAGACGGAGTTGAGCACATACAGCAGCACGCCCGCCCAGATGAAACCGAAGCTCACGAGCTTGCCCGCCGAGAGCGTCTCGCCGAGGATGAGCCCGCACACAAGCGCGAGCGTCGGGCTGAGGTACTGGCAGATGCCGACGGTCATGAGCGGCAGGTTGCGCACACCGATGGCATAGAACAGCATCGGCGCCGCCGTCACAACGCCCGCGCCGCACAGCAGCAGCTGCCGCACGACCGTGAGCGCGCCGAGCCCGTCCGCGCCCGTGCGGAAGAAGAGAATGTACAGGATTGCCAGCGGCATGAGGATGAGAATCTCTATAGACGTGCTGACGATGGAGTCGATCTGAATGCTCTTTTTGATCGCCGCGTAGACCGCGAACAGCAGCGACAGCACGATCGTCACATACGGCACACCGCCGAAGCCCGTGCTGCTGCGCGCGATGCCGACGATCACGATCGCGAGGATCACGATGTGCCGCCAGCTGACCTTCTCCTTATAGATAAGCGCGCCGAACATGAACACGACGAGCGGCTGGATGTAGTAGGCCATGCTGCACTCGAGGACCTTCCCGCGCTGGATGGCCCAGAGGTAGACGACCCAGTCGCCGCCCATGAGCAGCGCCGCGGGAATCTCGCGGCGCAAAAGCGCCTTGTCGCGGAAGGCGGCCTTCAGCTGGGGGAGCTTTCCTTGCAGCTTCAGCAGGATCACCACGCAGATGGCCGCCCAGATGACGCGGCTCGCCATGAGGAAAAACGTATCGATCTCGCCGCATAGGGAGAAATACAGCGGCTGGAACCCCCAGATCAAAAAGCAGCCCAGCATCGCGGCGAGGCCCAGTCTCGTATTCGATTTCATCGTATTCACCCTTTCTGCGGCGGAAAAACGGGCAAATTTTCCCGTTTACAGCCGAAATAATAGATGATAAGATAGTAGCATTGAGGTGATGGGATGTCAATACTATCCTGCGCGTTTTACCTTGGTGACACGGTGCAGACTGCGCAGCGCCTGCTGGGGAACTATGTGGTGCGGATGCTGGACGGGCAGGCGCTCGTCGCGCGGATCACGGAGACGGAGGCCTATGTGGGGCGGATGGACAAGGCCGCCCATGCCTACAACTACCGCCAAACCGCGCGTAACGCCGCGATGTTTGGCCCGCCGGGCCATGCGTATGTCTACATGATCTACGGGATGCACCACTGCCTGAATTTTGTCACCGAGCCGGAGGGCGAGCCGTCGGCGGTGCTGCTGCGTGGGCTGGAGCCGGTCTATGGGCTCGATGAGATGGCGCGGCTGCGCTTCGGAAAGACCTGGGATGCGCTGACGCGGACGCAGCGCAGGAACATCACGAACGGGCCGGGCAAGTGCTGCCGCGCGCTGGCGATTGACCGCGCGCTGAACACGGCCGACCTCGCGGGGGAGGAGCTCTTTGTCTGCACTTCGCCCGCGGACGCGGGGCTGCCGGAGGTGACGCCCCCGCACTATACCATGCACACCGGCAAGCGCATCGGGATCGACTATGCCGAGGAGGCAGCCGACTTCCCGTGGCGCTTCTGGCTGGAAAGAGAGGACGGATAAACAGTGCTGATTTTTGACATGGATGGAACGCTGATCGACTCGAACGGCATCTGGAAGGATGTGGACATCGCGTTTCTGAAAAAGCGAGGCTTTGCGTATACGCGGGCGTATTACGAGGGCGTTGCGCACACGATCTTCCCACTGGCGGCGAAGTTTACGAAGGAATACTGCCATCTGAGCGAGAGCACGGAGGAGATCATGGCCGAGTGGATGGAGATGGCGGGCGATGCATATGCTACGCGCGTGCCGGTCAAGCCCGGCGTGCAGGCGTATCTCGACCGCTGCCGCGCGGCGGGGGAGCGCATGATCGTGCTGACCTCGAGCGTCCCGGCGCACTGCCGCGCGGCGCTGGGGCATCTCGGGCTGCTGCCGTATTTTGAGACGATCATCTTCGCGCATGATCTCGGGATCGAGAAGAAGAACCCGGAGATCTACCACCTCGCGGCGCGGCAGCTGGGCGTGCGCGAGAGCGAGTGTACGATGTTCGACGACTCGGTCGAGGCGCTGCGCGGGGCAAAGAGCGCCGGGATGCGCACCGTCGGCGTCGCCGACCCGTACTTCGCGCGGGAGCAGGACGCGCTGCGTGCTGTCTGCGACCGGTATATCGAGAGCTTTGAGGAGCTTCTCTCCCCGTCATCAAAGGGCAGCGCCCTTTGATGACGGGGAAGAGAACCCGCTCCGAACCGCGCATTTTTGTGCGCCGTGCGCGCAAAAATACACTCTGGCCCGACATCAACCGTCGGGTCTGCCGAGGCCAGTTCCTTTGGGCCGAGGCTCGCGCAGGGAATATTTCGCGACGTACACGCCGCCGCGAAATATGAATTTTGATTTTATTCGCGGCCTGCGGGCCGCGAACTCTGTGAGACTGAATAACAGCGGGCGCACCCCCTGTTATTCGTATAGTATTGCGTCTCCCAATTTCTGAAATTGCTTTTTCCTATGGCGGCGGACGATTTTTCTTCCATCGCCCCAAAACGGCGGGAGGGGATTGTCATTTTTTTGTCAGTTTGAAAGATGTTCAGGCATTTTTTACATTTCAAGTTGAAATTTGCACCAGACTACTGTATAATATCTCATGTATTCGGGCTTCCGGGTACAGGAGTTCGGACATATTTCACACTTCTTTCAGCCGGACTCCACAATTTTTAAAGGAGGAAAAATGAATGAAAAAGTTCCTTGCAACGATCCTTGCGCTCGTCATGGTTCTGTCTCTCGTCGCCTGCGGCGGCGACGGCGGCACTACTGAGAGCAAAGAGGCCGCCGAAAACACCCCCGTCGCCGCGAAGGGCGTCGAGGCCGTGGCGTTTGACGGTGACAAGACCGGCCTGAACACCGACATCAAGATCGGCGTCGTACTGATTGGCGATGAGACGGAGGGTTATACCGCCGCGCACATGAACGGCCTGAAGGAGGCCATGACCACGCTGGGCATCGACCCCGCCGGCCCGAACGTCATGTGGGCCTACATGATCCCCGAGCAGGAAGTCTGCTACGATAAGTGCAAGGAGTTCGCCAACGCGGGCTGCAGCATCATCTTCACCAACTCCTATGGCCACCAGTCCTATGCACAGCAGGCCGCCAGCGAGTTCCCCAATGTCCAGTTTGTCTCCATGACCGGTGATACCGCCAAGACCGCGGGTCTGAACAACTTCGCCAACGCCTTCACCGATATCTATCAGGCGCGCTACGTCTCCGGTGTTGTCGCCGGTATGAAGATCGCCGAGCTCGACAAGGAAGGCAAGATCGAGGCCAAGAACAAGACCGAGGACGGCAAGGTCAAGATCGGCTATGTCGGCGCGTTCCCCTATGCCGAGGTCGTCTCCGGCTACACCGCGTTCTATCTGGGCATCAAGTCCGTCTATGAGAACGCTTGGATGGAAGTCCAGTACACCGGCTCCTGGTTCGATCTGAGCAAGGAGAACGAGGCCGCCAAACAGCTCATTTCCGATGGCTGCATCATCATCGGCCAGCACGCTGACTCCACCGGCGCTCCCCAGGCCTGCCAGGATGCGCTGAAGTCCGGCACCACCGTTTACTCCATCGGCTATAACATCGATATGCTCGCCACCGCGCCCGACGCCGCGCTGACCTCCGCCACCAACAACTGGGGTGTGTACTATACCTACGCCATCGCGCAGGCCATGCGCGGCCAGAAGGTTGCCACCAACTGGGTCGGCGGCTTTGATATCGGCGCCGTTGCCGTCACCCAGCTCGGCTCCGCCTGCGCCGCCGGCACCGCCGAGAAGGTCGCCGAGGTCGAGAAGGCCATCCACGACGGCACGCTGCAGGTGTTCGATACCTCTAAGTTCACCATCTCCACGAAGTGCACCGACGGTTCCTATCGCACCGACGACAACGGCAAGGTTCTCGTCGCCTGCGCGACCGATACCGACAGCAACTTCGCCAACGACACCGACAACGCCATCATTGACGGCGCTTATCAGGAGTCCTACACGCAGTCTGCGCCCAGTTTCGTGCTGCGCATCGACGGCATCAAGGAGCTGAACGCCAACTCCAGACGCAATCCCTGAACCTATCCTGTGGATAAAATAGGTTTCATATTTTAAGAAAGAACAGCGTGACGAAAGTCACGCTGTTCTTTCTTTATTTTGGGATAGTCTCTGCGCCCGGATTATAGCTGAGCAGCGGCTGCGCGCCCTGCACCAGTCCCGGCAGGAGCAGCATCACAAACTGCATGACGCTGCTCAGAATGCTCATGGATGCCTCGGCCATGTCACCGCCATAGGCTTGCAGCGAGGTGTTGAAGCTGATCGCCACCAGATTCTCCGTCAGCAGCATCAGCGCGGGCGATGTTCCCAGCAGAATACACGGCCATAGGAGCTTCCCGCTGAAGCGGATATTCCGCAGGCGAAGCCGCAGAACGCTCCTGTCCGTGCAGAGATAGCGGATGACAAAGCTGGCGGACATGCCCTGCGAGAGGACGGCTGCCAGCGCCGCACCCTGAACCCCCAGATGAAAGCCGCAGATCAAAGCCGCGTCCAGCACAATGTTCGCCGCCGCGCCGATGGCCGCGCCGCCCATGCTGACCAGCGCGGCAAAAGCGGAGATCGCCAGAATCACCGGCGTGGTACACCGACGCCCGCCAGCGCCTGTTTGCCGACCTCCGGGATGCGCCCGATGAACATTTTGTCCACCAGATTGTAAAGAATGTTGATGAGCTGCGCCGCTGCCGCCGGGGCTGCCAGCTTGAAAAACGCCCGTGGCACCGGCATGGCAGCGAGCAAATGGTCGCTGTCGTTCATAAAATTATCCTCGATGGTCACACTTCTGACACTGGATCATGGGCGTTTCGCCCCCGTCTTTGTAGAACACGCCTGCCCATTGACAGATACTCTGTAAAATCGGCACGACAGAGGCCCCCTTTTCCGTCAGGGAATACTCTACCCGGGGCGGAATTTCATCGTAGGACTTGCGCTCCACGATGCTGTTGGCGATGATGAGTGCGCCCTTGGCGGTCGCCGCGCCGCTGAACATCTTCTCCACCATGGCCTTGAAGGTCTTGACGACTTCGCCCTCTGTGACATACTGCGCCGTCCCCTTGACCTGATAGCCCTCCAGATTCTGCGCGTCGTAGACGGAAACGGCGATTCTGCCGTTGTTTGCCGCGATGTTCTTCAGGGTTGTATCCAGAAACACATCGCCCACCACCAGCTTGCCGTCCGGGGTAACATCCTTGAATGCACCGGGCACCACATTCGGCTCTCCGTCCGCGCAGGTGGCCAGATCCCACATCCCGCTTTTCAGCAGCCTGACAACATTTTCATTCAGCATAACAGTTCCTCTTTATATCCTGCGCTCTATGGCTCGCTTGTTATGCTTATCATAGAGCAGATATAGCGAATGCGGAAGATATTGGTCAATTTATAAGCTGCTCATATATTTCATAGTGCCCCAAAAGGCACAGCCTTTTGGATAATAAAACAAAGAGGGGAC